>SDBT01007676.1_pt1 | contig 17725 bp, 28 predicted proteins | sample 2277101 | NCBI WGS metagenome assembly SDBT01 (sample SAMN10404973, study PRJNA504765) | marine sediment metagenome | isolation source: marine sediment core GS10_PC15, 103 cmbsf | place: Arctic Ocean: Southern Knipovich Ridge | collected 2010 | reverse complement strand
GAAACGGCCCTCTCGCACACTGTACGAAAGGGCCGTCTTTTTATTTCATCCGTGGCACGTGCAATTATCGCCGTTGCATTCGCCCGCGTGCATTTCATCGCGGGCGCAAGTGCAACCGATCAGCGCGCGGTTTCGAAGTTGTGGTGTTGGGGAAGGAATCTTTCGAAGAACGGAAGTGATTTCAGCTAGCACCGCGCCCGCCTGATTGCGGCGGTCGATTCCGGTTCCGCCGTCTATGTTCATTGCGTGATGCAAAGCCGAAACTGCGGAGGAAAAAGCGCTGGCAAGATGGAAAACAGTATCACTGTCATTACGGGCCGCGCTATCAAGCTCGCGCTTGTAGTTTGCCATCGAAAAATCATACATTTGGCGGACTGATTCGTTGCTCATTTCGGCCAACTCCTAAGTGGTTATAGAACCATTGTAGGGATTGTAGCAGGCTTTGACAGTGTACGAAAGGACATAGAAACGCCCCCGGTCAGTGACTCTGAAACCGGGGGCGTTTATGAAGCCGTCTCGCGCTGGAAACACGGAACCAAAGCGCGAGCGGGGTTGACGGACTACTTCGCGTCGGAAGCTTCGCCGTCGCCGTTGTCGTCGCCGTTGCCGTCTTCGTCGTCGGTTTCGACGGGTGCGAGCTTCGCCCTGATCGCGTCGGACAACTTGCCGCGCTTGAACTTGATCGGGTTGGCAGGCCGTGGCGAAAGGGAAATCACGCCGGTATCCGGGTTGAACGAAACCCGGAGCGTGACTTCCGAAATGTAGCGGTCGGCCATCGCAAAGTTGCTTGACCGAACGATACCGAACACCGCATCGCGAACGGCGGTCAACGCGCCGGTCGTTTCCTGATCGCGGTCGGCGTTCTTCGTGGCCTTCCGAACGTCTTTCGTGGCCTGACCGGTCATTGAAAGCCACTTCGCGCGGCGTTCCTCAGTCGTAAGACCGTCATACACGTCGGAACCGAACAAGCCGCGCATGGCGGCCTCTAGTGCGTCAGCGGACACGACAACGGCGGGGGTCGTCGGGGCCGGCTCGGCGGCGGGCGGGTCGGCGGGCGGATTCGTCTTCGATGCGGCGGTGGGCTTCGTCGGTGCTTTGGTAGTCATTGCTACCTCCCTTGCTAAGATGGAACCATGATACCACCACGACGGGGAGAGTCAAGCCTTTTCGTCGGCGAATCCTTCGCCCGCGCCGACCACTTCCCAGCTATCATAAAGGTGATAGAACGCGCGTCCGTCAAACTCGAAAGATCGTAGGACGCGGTAGAACGGCGGGCCTTCCGTCATACGTACGTGCGCGCGCCCGCGTAGGACGTATCTACCGTCTAGCATGTGATTCACTTCGTCGGGGTTTTGACGCGCCCATAACGGATCGACAGTGATCGCGTCCATGAGATAGAAAACATCGGTCTGTTCGCGAATTCGTTTGGTGACAGTTTGTAGCCGTTGGGCTGTGTAATACATGATGCTACGATACTTCCGAATTTCGAATATCAGTTCGGAAATCTTCCGGGGTTGTTTCTTTAGAAATTCGTAGCTATCCGCGCCCTTTCCTAGTTCGTCTAAGACGATAATTTTCCCACCGAACACCGCTTGACCTTGCCCCGCCGCAATCACTTCCACAATTTGCGTAAACGGGGCGAACAGTTGCGGGAGAGTAAAGCTAGCAATGTTCGAACAAACGTCGCCGTCTTGTTCCACGGTTTGCGCCATTATCCAAACAACGAACAAGGTTTTACACGAACCACGATTACCTAAGACTGCTCGTATTTCGTCCGGCATTACATCGGCCCGCCGAACATCTTACGCATGAATGAACGTTCGTCTTTATGTTGGTCTTCGCGGTTCGCAATGGCGGCGAGAACGTCAGTTAGGTTCTTCCGACCATAGCCGCCTCGTGAGATTTCCATTTCTAAAAGATCGCGCACAAACGAGGCCAACGCTAACGAGCCTAATTCTTCGGCAATCACTAACGCGGCCGACGCCATCACAACTTGATCTTGTGATAAAACCGATTTGGCTAGTAGCCCTTTTTCGGTAGAGAAAATCTGTTCAACAATGGCGTGAATATCGCGGTTAGCTTGTGAACGATCACTAAGCGCAGGCGAGTTCATTACGTCCACGGCTTCGCGGGTGGTTTCGTCTTCGGGAGATACCATGATTATCTTCCCGGCAGAACGGGAACAACGCCGATTTCATTCGGTAGCGTTGCGCCGCCGCCGCCTTCCGTTGTTGCGCCATGAATAAGTAGGGTTAGTTCATCGAAACGTTGACCGAATGTGTACCAAAGTCCGCCGCCAACACCGACGATCAATAACGCCATCAGAATCAAGGTAGTTTCGGGCGTCAGAATGCCGGTTTTGAAAGCGTTTAGTAGCCCTTCGACTACATGGTGTTCTGTGGCCTGGTGATAGTCTTCGGCGGTATACGTTCCCACTGCCGCTTTACCCCCTAGATCGAGAGGTGTAATAGTACCTACAACGTAGTACGAAGTAGGCACCCGCCAAAGCCCGGTGCGATACACAAGCTCGGGAACAACCCGATACGTTTTGCCACCGATTTTGAATCGTGCGGCCTTACCTTCGATCATGATTTTTACAACGTGGCGGGTTATGTGACCGTCACGATATAGGACGTTGGCGCGCATGCGCTTAGGGTCTAAAGCCATCCGAATTTCGCGGCCTTCCTTCCAAGCAAACACCAACAAAAGTAACACCAACGGGACAATTTGTATCATTGCTGCTAACGACATAATCGAGCACCTTACCTATCGGATTTATTTAGGCCAAAAGCCATTCCCATCAGGCCGAGAATTACGATCACGGCGAGGAATGTAAAGCCCGTGTTACCTACTTCGACTGCTAAGAGAACCATTGACGCGGCGGCGGCGAAGAACCAGAAAATACCCCCTTTCGAAAGTAGTCCAACCATCGTGAAAAAGATTGTCAAAATCAGCGCCAATGCGTCTAGATTATCAGCGAATGTCATTTGTCTAACCTCGTGCGATTTTGAATATCCATAGTGGCCGTTGATAGCCGTAGGTCGAATCGTTCGGTTTCTCGGCGTTCTATGTATTGCTGTAGCGGGCGTACGCCGCGCCCTTCGATAGCCCCGTGGCCGTCCAAGATGACATCTAATACGTCTTGTTCCCTACTATCAAAGTTGCCGGAAAAAACGTAGTAGCATCCCAACACCGTGCATTCTTCAACAGGCCGTGCTAATGCCGTCGTACTAAGTGCGCGGAACGTACGAGAATCAATGTCAATCGGTAGCTCGTATGTAATACGGTCGGCGACATGATCGCTCTGGAAATTGGCGAAGTCACAACACGCATCGTTGTCCGCCCATTCGAAAAGCCATTGCCGTATAAGCGTACGATTTGCGGCGCTAATAACCGTGTCGTCAAACACGAGCATAACGCCTATATCAATCGCCGCAAAATGGTTGTAGACATTGCTCCAGAGACAAGCAATACACGACTTATCTAAACCGTCTGCTACGTCAGCCCACCACCAACCGTCATCGTCGTTCAAAACTGGTTCATTGATGTTGTCTTTTAGTAGCATATAGTCGGCGGTATCCGACTGCCATTCCCACAATCCATAATCCGCCGTTGGTGTGGAATTGGTATGGCTTTCGGTCGTGGAACCGTTATGGCGGCGCGTTTGATTGATACCGTCAATAGTCGCATCGGAACTATCAGAAATGCGGTGTTCTATGTATTGATTGTTAGAACCACTATCGGCGAACGAAAGCACGCTTTGGCTACTACTCGGCAGAGTGTGACGACGGCCTAAGACAATTACTAAACCTGCCTCGTATGTGGAAACCCAAATAGGTTCGTCGTCGTCTCGTTCCAGGTTATCGTCTATGCTATCGAAGCGGATACCCGGTTTGCTTCCGAACAACGACGCGACCAAATCCGGCTTTTTTGCCGTTACAGTTTGGGCGAAATCAATTCCGTTACCACTTTGATCTTCCCATAGTTCGACGTTGATTCCGTCAACGGTAACGCTCGCGTCTGCTATGAGAAATAGTAACGGGTTTAGGTCGAGCGGGCTAAACCCGATAGGGGTTGTGGTGGGTGTCGCGGTTGGTACGGTTGGTGTCGCGGTTGGCGATGCGCCCCCGGCCACATTGCCATTGAATAACAGAATCAGAATAAAGAATCCAACGACGACGCCAAAACCTCCGAGAATACTTGCGGTACCAGTGTTCATGGTTTAGCCGCCCGACCCGCGAATAATGCGGATGAGTAAAAGGCCAACCATCATATCAATTGGCCCGCCAATGAGTAGTTGTACCATGATCGGTACCCCGTCCATTTGGAACGTCAAAAGCTGGAACAAACTCGACACTAATGACCATGCAAAACGGAACGGAACAAGTAGCCCCGAAAGAAATCCGCTATCGTCCGGTTCGGGAATGGTCGGGGCTTCGATCACGGCCCCAGTAAAGCCCAAATCAGACGCTACAAGGCCGAGAACGATTAGCCCTAGTGTCAGGATACCAACGAACCGTAAACTAGTCATTGCTTGCCCCGCTACCGCGCGTTTGAACTAGAACCAATACCAACATTCCGACCACGATCACGACAAGAACGAGGTAGTCGGGTAGGTAGGCTTTTGCAATCATGGCAAGGAACGCCATAAATGCAAGCGTGAGAATCAGAACGGCGGGAACGTGAACGAACGCCGCAATTCCGGCCACGGCGAAGATCGAACCGAACGCAAAAAGGAATTGGCCTTCGACGTTATCAAGCCCTAGAATTGCGGTAAGTGTGTCCCCGAAATCCCCTTCGACTAGATCGACGTTTTCTAGCACGATTTCGCGCGTTGTGCCGATTAGTGCGAAGCTCCAATCCGACAACGGGAAACCGTCGTATACGCGCGAGGCCGCAATAGGAACCGTAACCCAACCGTCGGTGCTTATGGCGCGCAATCCTTTATCGTAGGTATCGGTGTTCGTGTATCCGAGTTGGATTGCGCCCAACGTTTCTAACGATTTGGTGAATTCCCACCAATACAACGTGTCGGCTTCTAGCCGTATTGGAATGGTGAAAGCATAGTAGATTGCGGCGTTGGTGACTTCGGTAATAACGTCGCAAGAAATCGTTTGAAACGCATCAGGAATCAACAACATATCTTTCGTGGCTGTCGCAAGATGAACGGTAGGTGAACCGCCCGCCGTCTGATACAACGCTAGGAACGTGTCGCCGGTCGCGGTGTTGTTGAACGGGTCGCGCAAATTGAGTACAACGCCCGCTAGATCGTATTCAGTTTCAAAGCTGAATTGTTGCGCTAGAACGTGGTCGTTTGTTCCGCTCGCATCGTTCAACAAATACTGATTTTCGTTGTTGATATTAGCGTTCAAACACTCTACCTCTTGATAGATAGGTGTCGGGGTTGGTGTTGGGGTTGGTGTTGGGGTTGGTGTCGGGGTTGGCGTCGGACTAGGTACGGGAGTAGGCGTCGTACAACCCGTGCAACCGCCGAGCAAAGCAAAGCCGAAATCGGTCGCCGGATATTGCGCCCAGGTATTATCAGTCGTTATGCTTATATCCCACCGAGAACCGGGCGAAAATTGATTGAAACCGTAGAACCTCCAATTCACGGGTTGGGTGAAAAGATTGTCATACGGCACCGTTGCATCTTTCCAAAGATAGATCGCAAACGGTTCATTATTCCCAATGATAATCGGGGTATCTCCCGCCGTAAAAAAGAACTGACGACGGTTCGAAGTAGGTTCGGGATTATCACACGTTTGATCGTTGGTTTGCGCCGTAGGTAAACGTACTACGTCGTAGCCCTTGCTAGCTTCGAATGGAAGCGGGTAAAAGCTCTCGCCTATCCGGTCGGCAATGTCGTACGGGTGTAGTGGTTGTAGGTTGCTATCATTCGTCCCACTAGCCCGGAAGATATCCGCACGATAAAACGCGCGATCACCTAGGTCTATGCGGCTCAATTCGAGCGCAAATGAGTCAATGGTTATCGTGCCATTGAATAGGAATGTCTGCGCCAGACGAATGTTTGCCTGGCCGTCATTATCAGCCCCACCGGACGCGATAGAATGCGTACCCGCTCCAGAGTTATCAGCCTCTAACGTACACGTAAAATCAATGAGCGGCGCGACGGTAGGGGTTGGCGTTGGCGTTGGCGTTGGTGGTGGCGAACCGAAAATGCTATGGAACGGTTGAATGTTCGTCGGGGCCGAACCGAACCAACTTGTGCTAGTCCACGGATTATATCCTCCGCATGGACTACATGAGGCGTCCATATACCAAAAGAAATCACCCGTGCCGGGGGCTTCTTCTACCACCAACCATGCCTGGGAAGTTGTCTTTGTAATACACGTCCCAAAGTTGACGGAAAATGTGCTACGATTCGCATAGCTATCCCCGCCAGGGTTATTGATTGTTCCGGTACAACTTCCATTGATTGCGCCGCCGCTCTGAGGGTTTCCGCTACAAGATGGCTCGCTAGCTGGCACGCCATTGTTACAGATTTTCCATACTAAAGTTCCAGGGGTACCACTACGCCATCCGCGCACGGTAACGTGGTCAGCCGTCCACGTTCCACTAGGGAAGAACGCAACCGCACAAGCATGGCCGGTATCCACGGAACAACCCGTACCACTATTCGTGTCGACAGCCATACTGCCGATCAAATCCCCGGTGGATGCACCGACCGGCGTAGTGGAAGTCAACGAAACAAGGAACGCCATCAGGCCGACGAATAACAATCCCATAAGGATAGCGATTCGTGTAAATCCAGCGACGGCTAATTGGTCATTTTTAGCGGGCATCTAATCCTCCGTCTGCGCGCGTAGTTTCATCGTAAGCGGCACCGCTAGAACGGCGGTAAGCCCTAACAGAATGTCGTATGTCAACGGCAACAACGACGACATGATAAGCACAATCGAAACGAGCGCGTATGTTAGCCCGTAAAGAATTGGCGGGGTACTACGTTTGAACATAGCAAACACAACCAATAATGCGATGGTTGTTAGCGCCAGAATACCAAACGGGTTTGCGAGGTTCCATCTATCGAGAAACGAAAGCAATGTAACGGTTGGTGTTGCGTCCGTAACAACCTCGTGGCTTTCGGCGAAAACAAAACCGTAATCTACCGTGGTTGTCGCCCAATTTAGGAGCGTTGGCTGTACCAACCATTGTACGGTATGTGTCCCGATATGATCGTCGCCAACATCCCATCGAATTTCACGATCAGTCGCGTATTGAGCATGGAGCAAACCATCGGCTAAATCTGTGTCGTCTGGCACGGCAGAATCGACCAAAATTTGCTCGATCATTGCTCGCCAAACGGCCTCCGTTGCGGAACGTAAAAACGCCCGTTGGAAATGGTCTGTTTGCACTTTCGGAAATAGAACCTCCAAGTTCCATTCGGGAGATTGTAGGTTAGCAGTCGAAGACACAATCCACGGCGATTCACCCAACGCAACTAACGCGCCCGCTGCCGTTAGCTTTGCGTAATCATACACGCCGAGTGGTACGCTCATACGATGAGGAATACTAAAGATAGCATCAAAGGCATTAGCCTCTGTAACCGGGTCAATATACCACGGGCGAGAACCGTTCTGATTCGTGCTCAAAACAACGAAACTGTATTGCGCGCGAAGGTCGGCAAACGCATCGCCGGATTCGCAATCTGTATTGCACGAGGGATGGTTATACCGGAGTAGTTCGTCTAGGCTAAACGTCGCTAATGGAACGCCGTCTAGCATGGAACGCAACACAATTAGTTCGTCTTCCGTGGTGGTTGCTTCGGGGAGTTGATAGTGAAGCAACGTAACGTCGTTTAGGTTCGTTATGGAAAACTCTGGGGAAGTAAACGAATGGAATTGCTCGCCTGCGTTTCCTTGCAAGTAGGGAACCGATGCAATGCCAATACGATCATAAAGAACGGGCGCGTGCGTGGCGGTTGAAACCCAATCACCCGCGCCGGTATCGTTTGGATTTGGGGCGACAAAATGATAGGAAACAACGTTACCAAAATTGTCTACAAGTCGAACCGGCGCGACAAGCGGAACGGTTGTGTTCTTGAACGTTTCGGGGAAGATGAATGCATCTATCGTGCCGGTACTAACGCCGGAAAACTCGTAGTTATTTCCGAACGTTTCCATAACCGCGCCGGTTTCGATATTTAGGATTTCCACACGAAACGAATAATCTTCGGTAGGGTCAAGGTCGGATAGGAACCAGCGCACGCCGGTATCATGATAGAAATTCGTGTCTGTATAGGTCACGGTGTAATGCGCGGGAATGTGCGCGGCACGGGCCGTGAATGTGAACACGAGCGAGCTAGCCATGATCGCAAGTAAAGCTAGGACGGTAACCAACCATCCATAGCGGGCCGTAAACGCGCGTTTCGTGTTCATGTTATGTTGCGCCCTTTCCACTGGTAAAACTAAGCCCTCGCGGCTATAAAACCGCGAGGGCTTTTCCGCCCGATCAAGGTAGACGAAAACGGCCTAGCCGTCGCCGCCTTTCTTCCGTTTGCCCATCAGACCGAAGAACCCGAGTAGGAAGATAATCAGACCAGCGATAACCAGTATGGGCAAGTTATCCCACAACGGTTCCGCGTCCCCGAAATCACGGTCGTATGCGTAGGCAATCACCACCGAATCACCAACGTCTACACTGTCCGTTGACGTGCGTACAAGACCCGTCGCCGCGACCACGGTAAAGCCGTCGGTTGTAAGGTAGTTCGCTACCTCATCCAACGATACCGTCGCGTTATCAACCGTTGTCGTGGCTTGTACCGGCGTTGAAAGTTCATCCAACACCGGGAAGAAACTTAGCTGGAAATCTTCCGTTACCGATGCCGCGTTTAGCGCGGTAAACGTCTCGGAAGTGTTGCCAACGCCTGACGTAGCGAGATTCCCCAAACCGATTGGGAGAATGATCGCCATAACCAAGATACCGATGGCAACCGCAATCACCTTATTTTGCACCGTTCGCGCCCCCTTTCATCGAAAAATTATCGCTCTCTAACGGGGCGCGAACACCCCGTTAGATAGCGAGGATGAAGCTAGTTCGCGCCGCCGCGAGATTGCTTCCACAACAGGAGCGCAACGCCGAGAATCGCGAACACCGGGAAGACGTCCCAGATCGAGATAACCGACGCATCCCAGCCCGTTGTATCGGTGGACGACAAAAGGTCGATTCCGATGGGCAACAAGATCGAGACTAACAGGATCGCAATACCGATTCGAACTACTGTCGATTCCACGTTTTCCCCCTTTTTGGGAACTAGGCTAGGTATAATACTAGCATAAAACATAGGTTTTGTCAAAAATTTTGCCTACGTTATTTCTAAGACGATTATTAGCCAACGTCTGGTACTTTCGTCCGACTAGACATTCCCGGCCAGGCGTGGTAAGATGCCTTTACGTCCGTCAGCGTTGCACGGGGCTACGACTTTCGGGCAAATTAGCAGGCGACAGGAGCACGAGAAAATGACACAGCAACAGGCCCGAAAGTGGAAGGCAATCGAAGCCGAATTCATCAAGTTAGATGAAGTCGGCGCGTTCGTGGAAGGGATGCTAACGAAGCGTTCCGCCGTCAACTACAGGGAAGGCGACCCCGGCGAGAAATACGAGCTTGTACGCGACGACGGACGTTCGTGTACGGTGCTTGGCACGGTCGAATTGATCGACAAGATGGCGAACGTCACGGTCGGTGCGTACGTTCACATAGAGTACACGGGTACGACTGACACGGGGAGCAAATCCCCGATGAAGAACTACCTTGTACTCACGGAAGACGCGGGCGGTTCCACGTTGGCGGATGCCCAAAAGGAACACAAGGCCACCGCCGCCGCAAGCTAGCGGCATAGCCCGCGACCGAATCCCCGTATCGGTCGCGGGCGTTTCCTTCCCTTTATTCTGTCGATTTACGGGGCATTATGGCGCGCATAGATATCCGCCGTGAACGTTACGCATACTTCCGTTCATTGGGTTTCAGTTCGATTCAGTCTCGGCAATTTCGCGACAATTCCGCCGCACGCGGAACGCTTGAAATTCAATCCGAGCTAACACGAGTCCGACGGGAACCATCCACCCCCGACCGTACCGACCGTATACGACGGCTTTCCACCGCGCCCCGCCAACCGGCAACAACGCCAACCCGCCAACGTGAATCGTCCGGCGAAACGAAGTCACGCCGGTTGCAAAACTTCCGCCGTTGGTCGCAACGCAACGTCGGGTTTCCTTCCGATCTTTTGACCCGCATTCACGACATCAATACAAGTGCGGGTTTTGACGTAAATTCCAGCTACGGTTTCCGCGTTTTCTATCATCGGTACGTCAACGGCGAAGGCCCGGACGAAGCCGAGAGACACGCCGAAATGAGGGACACTTAGCATGATTACTGTCAAAGCATTTCTTCCCGTATGACGAAGCTATCGACCGCCCGATTCCCTACGAGTTTGTTATGAAAGCTAATTTTTGGGTTTGGGCGCGACAAAACGGACGGCATTATCATTTGTTTTCCGATTGTATTTTCGTGAACGACCCAGAATATACATACGTTCGAATAACTCGCAAAACCTCTAGTATTCGCGCGCTTAGATCGTGTCCCGATTGCACGCGAATCGTACGCTTGAAAAGTGGTACAGCATGAGGGCTATTCGATTCCGACGCGCGTTAGACCCTACAACGAGCGGGGCATTTCAACCTAAAATGCTATGAATCCGGCGCATATTACCATTCAGGAAGTACAACGACTTTACGACGATGAACTAGCTAAAATCGAGAGTTACGAGGAACAAGCAAATAGCCCTCTAGCACTCCAATTAGATACCGCGTTAGGTGTTATCGGACACTCTAACGCATTCCGTATCATTCACCCGCTACTGATAAAAAGGTATGCAAGGCCCCGAATGAAATTCCGCGAAGAACCAATCCATTGTATCGGGCTTGATGTGGAAACCGTACACACCACAGGCGAGCCTAAATTGCTAGGTATTTTCAACCCCGAACCTACCGGCATTTATCAGGCTTTTGTCAACCCAACGATAGAGCATTTGTTCGGCATCGTTGACGGTATAGCTCGCAACGCACCCGGCCATCATTTGGTCGTTTGGGGCAACCTGGATATCCAAATCATACTCCGGCTTTTCGACCCTAACGAACAGGAACGGGTACTAATATCGCGAGGCATTTCCGCTCGCGTGAAAGATGGCGAATTTATCGCCGACCCGCCCATTGTTAGGGAAGTTGACGGCGCGCGCTTTTACGTCGCACACTACATTCCAGGCCGATCATTGAAACTCGGAATTCTAGATCGCAAGGGTTACGAAAGCACCGTTTGGGTGTTCAATCTTTCACAGTTTTTCCCCGGCACTATCCAGCAAACCGCATCAGCTTTGGGGCTATATTGGCGGGAATTTGCGAAGGATACACACCTAGTAGATTGGGAGCGGTTTGAATACGATTCCGACTACAATAACGCCGTTCGTTTTTCGAACCGACAAGACGCCCTAACCGTGCAACGATTCGCGCACATTTTACAACAACAATTCCATGCCGCTTTTGGCATATATCCGTCGTTACTTGTATCAACCGGGTCGCTAACCGATGCGGCAGTTGCGCGAATGCTAGACGATGAAGACTATAAAGCGTGTTCGTGGGATTGGTTACGTCACCACGTTTGGAAAGGTCAAACAGACGAAGTAGTAAAGGCCGAAACGCTACTAGCTGAAGCCTTTTCGGCGGGGTATGTCGATCAATTTGCGGTGGGTTATTTCGACCGAGTTTGTACGGCGGATATTGCGGCAGCATATCCTCACAAGATACGCGCCCTTCCCGATCTAAGAGACTGTGAGATTATCGCCGGTCAAGGCTTCGATAATCTAGCGGTTCTGCGTGCGAAATACGATCTTGAAAGTGCGGTGATTAGAGGCCATGTTACCATACCTACAAGTTTGCATTTTCATCCTATCACAATCAAAACATACAACCGTGAGAACTATCGCCCGACTGGTACATTTTGGGCTGCGTACACATTGGAAGAACGCGACTTTTGCAATGGTCACGGTGCCACTTTTGAGGCCGAAGAATGGTGCGCGTTTATTCACCACGCTCGTACTCTATCCCCGTTGGCAAAAGTATCGACCCAATTAGGCATAATGCGCGACCGTCAATTAGCCGAGTTGAAAGACACCACGGACGAAGATCGTCGCATCTTTTTAGACGGTCAACAATACGTAACCAAAGTGATTGATAATAGCATTTACGGAAAAACCGTAATGACAACGGAAGTAGCCGAAAACATAGACGGCGTTCCGCAAATAACCGGGTACGCAGCGGGCGACCGATTCAACCTACTTAGTGGAACGCTCATAACGGCCCGTACACGCATTCAAATAGCCGAAGCGTGTTGCGCCATAGAAGCGGCGGGCGGACGGCCTATTATGACTATGACTGATTCGGTTTATTGGGACGGCGATTTGTCCGACCTTCCAACCGAATTTATCAATCCGATAAAGACGCCTGGATTCTTCGAAAGCCCCGAAGTGGTCGAAGAAATGTATTTGTTGAAAACCGGCCAATACGAATACTCTAAAGGCGGTTTTTTCACGTACAAATTACGCGGCCTTCCTGTGCTATGGGAAACGCTCGGCGGCGATGCCCAACGACGTTACCCTACTTCGTTCTACAGACGCATTTTGAAAGAGGCTAAGATCAAACCGCATACGCATCCGGGCGATATCCATATTCCAATGACTACCCGGAAGCTCCTATCTATCGGGTCGGCTAACCTTGCAAATCTAGGACTAATCAAGGAATCGGAAACCGTCCTAAAACCATTTGTAATGTCAAGCAAACAAGCGCATAAATTCGTGATGAATTGGGAAGATGCAATCGACGGTCACATATGGCTAGAAGTGCCGGCAATTCAACCCGCGTCGGGCGCGCAGCAAGCCCCCTTGTTTTTCCTAGCTTCATTGTATCAACAAGGGATGGATAACGTCGAAGCTAACCGCATGTTTTCCCGCCGTACACGCACCGTTGTACGAGTACATAACATACGCGATCTAAAGCGGCTTTTTATCTGGAAAGCTACTAGAAATACCGGCATCGCTCCGCCTGTCGGCGATCTATTAGAGCACACTTGGAATTCGTTAGAAACTCATTACGGAGTCAAACGCCATGAGCTTATTCGATCATAGTTCCGACCGCCTCTATCATTCCACAATCATCCGTGCATATCGCGAACAAGTGGATTTGCTAGACACTATCGGACATTGGCTAGGCCGTTATTCCGACGAAGAACTAGACGACTTAGAAGCATGTATTGAGGCGGGCGGAACATTCGAAATCTGGGCTATGAGGTTTAGCAATGAGTAAGAAAAACCCCGATTCGGAAGGTGGTTTTTGGAAACATTTTTGGGATTGCATACACACCATTTTTGTCCACGCGGGCAACTGAAAATGGACTACACCGAGGACGAATACGCCGAATGTAGGGCCGACGCGGAAGCGGCGCATTCGCGAGAGATTCGTCCGGCGCTTACTTTTGGTTTCCATACTTTCCTTAGCCGTAGTAAGGGGCGTAATCGCCCGCGTACTTATCCGGCAACGGTCGAGCTATACACGTTCGGAAACGGGCGGGGACGATGGTACACTAGCCCGCCTTTTGACGTTTGGGCGGGCGAGGCTTACAACCTTGATTACTCGCAACCGGAAGCGTTCGGGCTTGCTGATCGTCTTCGTAACGACATACGTCAGGGAGTGATCTAATGGCAGTTGTTGGATGTCTGGATTTGGAAACCACCGGGCTAGATGATGAATACCAATCTGATACCGAAATCAGCCAAATTTCATTGGTTGTAATCGAACACGGGGAAGAAATAGCGGTGTTCGAACGGAAGCTACATATCAACCCGATCTATGCCCAACAAACCGCCCTAGACATCACGGGTTACGACCCGAAGATATGGGCATTGGAGGCTGTACCGCCCCAACAAGCTATAGACGAATTGCAAACGTTTTGCTTAGATATCGCTAGGCATTGGCACATTTCCAACAAGGGTTGGCAGTCCCTATATCTACCGATATTTGGTCACAACATTTGGTTGTTCGACGTTCCGCGCTTACGTAAACTCATGCTCGAATGCGGATACAAATACCCGCCATTTTGGCCGCATCCGCTTGATACTTACCAACTTGCTGTTTGGTATTTCTTCATCAATCGCGAGCACATAAAACGAGTGCATCCGGTCAATTTCAAACTCGAAACATTAGCGACGTGGTTCGGCTTTACACATCCGAATCCGCACGATGCTTTAGAGGATTGTAGAGTGAATATCAAACTCGCTCAAATCCTCATGCGCGAGCTTGTGTATAGCTGGAAACTTCGACAAGAACCGGCAAACGTGCGATAATAGACATATGCCAACGTTATTTTTACACACGCCCAAACGGAGCGGGCCGCATAGCATGGTTCGGGTGGAATCACATTCGCATTAGCGACTACCGTCTAACCAGTTTCTTATGCGGCAAACAGATCGACTTTTTAGGCAATGAATACGTTTGCCGATGGGGCACCTAATGGCACAACGAAACGAATACCGTGTGAGAGCCACCGAAAGCCACGAAATACGCCTATTCTTCGTACCCGAACGCAAGAACATTTGCTTACGGTTATGGGAGCGCGCACGGGGGCGTGGTTTCTGGCAATCTACCCGAACCGCGTTGTTTGTAGATGTCGAAAACGTGGATGATCTTATCGAAGCTCTAACGTCATTACGCGATTCGTTACCTAATCACACACCGGAACCGGAAGATGCTAAGACTACTTGATACCATTTTCCGACTAAATATGCTTATCGAATATACGCTTTTTACCGGGTTGATAAAACTGCCGATTGGCCCGGAACTAGTACATAAATTCGAAGCCTATCGGGAAGGATTCCTCCGGCTATACCAAAGCGGTTTCGAACACTTTCCGAACGAAATCCGTACTAGGTTTATCACTCTAACCCTTGTACGAATAGCCGTATTCGTGTGGATAGTATTCTAAGGAAAGGAGGTACGTATGATATGGATTTTCTTAGCGGTCTGGGAACGTTTATGGGCGGCGTTGCATTCGTTGGCATTCTCGGCCTTGTAGCATTCGCCATCGCCACGTTTATCAAGACGCGGCGGAATCCGGGCGCATGGTCGGCGGCGCGCGATCAGTTCAACGCTCGCCGTCGTAACCGAAAGTAAACCGACCCGCAACCATTCCTTTACCGTCGGTGTGCTATGCTGATTACTGATCGACCGGGCCGGGAGGTACGCGAATGATAATGTTGGTTCACAGTGGAAGCCCCGAAGCGCACGAGGCCGATTTGACAGTTAGGGCGTACCAGCCCTATATCGCCATAGAGGCCGTGTGTAGGAAAGACGGTACGACGGTAGAGCTTCGCCTCGCAAGCCCCGCCGAACTACTGAAATTCGTTCGGGCCGCGAAACGCTTTTCGGGAGAGGTTTAGCGAATGGAAAACACGGTTGCAATTAGTACGTTCTATGTCGGCTCGGTCGGCATATGTGACACCGTTTATTGTCACACCTTTACTCGGTGGACGTGCGAATTTCCAGAGTGCGGCGACACGATATGCTACAATCATTCCGCCGCCCACATGAGCAAACATTGGTCAACGATGTTGATAGCAGACCTAGAAGACGCATTAGCAACGGTTGAAAGGAAGCCCACCATGCACATTTTTGGAGCGATTCGGGACAGGTTTACGGAAGCTCGCGACGATCAAGGCGGTTGGTTCTTCGTCGTATTCCTCATTCTCGCGGCGTTCGGAGTGTTCGGACAAGCGGCGGCGGGGTAGTCTACCCGCCCAATCGTTGACCATCCTCTATACGCCCGTCGTCGTTCCTCCCAACGGCGGCGGGCGTTCCTTTTAGTACCATCGTACGGGTACACAGATTCACGAACCATCTACACTGGTTCCCAGAGGTAAACGAAATGTTCAAAGTCATTTGCGCGTGGTGTGATGAAGATATGGGAACGAAGGCCGGTTTAGACGGCGACACGCACGGCATTTGCCCCCGATGTTTCAAGATCGAAATGGCGAAATGGAAGGCGGCAGCATAATGGCAATTCATCGAATCATAGGCGGCATATTACTTTCCTTTTTCGGAACGTTTATAGCCTTCCCTCTGGCGGTAAACGTTGCGGATAAAACGGGCGGTATCGTTGGCCTATCAGTGCTTACATTTGGATTTCTTCCCATCGTTCTTGGCATCTATCTAATGGCGACAATTCTGATTCGCATGATTGGCCCCGACGATGGCCCCGACAGTAACGAAGGCAATACGATTCACATACCGACGCGCGATCTTCGTGATCGGTGGACGAAATGACTATCTCCAAAGCTCGTGCAATCCTGGCCGGTATACAAGTGTTTTTCGGCACCGGCCTAGCCCTAGAGTTGTTTATGATCGCGAACGGCCTTGTACCGAATCCCTGGTACGTGTGGACGGTTCCCATTGTGCTAGGGTTGGCGTCCGGTTTTCAGATCGTTTTGACCTACATTCACCACCACCGAGAAAGGTTCATCTAATGAGTCTCAATCTAGCAGAGTTACGAACCGCCAACATTCGGCGGATTCCCACGTTCCGCAACGCAAAAGGCGAGCTAACCCACAATAGCACCGTGTCGGATTGGTCTATTGCGGATTGGTTTACCGCGATGGTCGGCGAAGTTGGCGAGCTTGGAAACGTTCTGAAAAAGATCAGGCGCGGCGACTTCGATCTAACCGAAGACGTACGGATTGACCTAGGGAAAGAATGTGCCGACATTCTCATTTACCTAGACCTACTGGCGATACAACTAGGCGTAGACCTAGCCGCCGCTACCCGTCAGAAGTTCAACGAGGTTAGCGACCGTGTAGGTAGTCCTATCAAGCTCTCGGAGCCTTACTAATGGGATACGGCAACCCGGATATTGACCAGCTAACCACCGGCCAACTCTGGGAAGAAATCAATCGGCGTTTCCACAATCAAACAACCAATACTTGCTCGTATTGCGGTCACAATCTTAGCGAACATACGTGCAAGTATGCAACCGACCCGGAGGCTTATTTAGCTATGTACGGCGGCGGTCACGCCGCTATTACGCCCCCGCCATCTCCCGAACACCCAACACCGCTAAGGCTTCATTGGTGCGACGTTGACGGGTGGAGCAAAGCCGATTGCGCTTGTTCGGTAGGTTGGCGCGAATTCGCAACATGGGAAGATGCCGAAAAAGACGACAAGGAACGGCGAGCGGAAGCACGAGCACAACGCCACATTCCAACCCCGACTATGATAAACACCGTTGTAAAATTCCCCGGCCCGCACGGTACTTCGTGGCTCATTACAAGCGAACATAACGGAATTCAATACGGGCGCGGCTTAGGTATTGTTTTCCCGTCCGCACTATCCGACGCACGAGGCGGCATGGAACCAGTAGACGAGGCCGCATTAGACGAAGACGATCAGCGACGTTTAGTGATTCTTCGCGCCAACCCCGGACGAACGTTCGACCAATACCGCGAGCTTTTCGATGTGTAAGTGCGGCCATAGTTATTTCGCACATCAGTGGCACAATCTGGCTATGAAACTACTAGGCAACACCGACAAGTGTAGCCAGTGTAAATGCACCCAATTTAGCCGGAAAAGATAGTACCATTGTACGGGACGGGAAACGGCCCCGTTCCCCTACA
>SDBT01007675.1_pt1 | contig 17726 bp, 22 predicted proteins | sample 2277101 | NCBI WGS metagenome assembly SDBT01 (sample SAMN10404973, study PRJNA504765) | marine sediment metagenome | isolation source: marine sediment core GS10_PC15, 103 cmbsf | place: Arctic Ocean: Southern Knipovich Ridge | collected 2010 | reverse complement strand
CCGCCGAGCCCAGCATCCATAGCTTGTGCCGTGCGCTCTGCGGAGCCTTTGGCATTGTCCAGAGCGGCCCTGAGGTTTTCCGTGGCCTCATTCGTACGGCTCAGTCCGGCGGCCCCTGTGATTGCCCGGGCACCAAAGATCTCAGAGAATACGGCCAATCGAGCCGGCTTGCTCAAGCCTTTCGTAGCCTCGTCGATGTCCTTAATGATATCGCCGAGATCACGGAAACTACCACTCTCAGCCGTCACTTCGATATTTCTCCCGGTCAGTTTCTTTACGGTAGTCGCCAAGTTAATCATCATGCGCCGGAACGTCGTCCCGGCTCGGCTGCCCTCGATCCAGATATTCGATAACTCGCCGAGCACCTGAAGCGTGGATTGGAGATCGTAGCCCGATTGTGCAGCCAGAGGCGCGATGTAACCCAGCGACTCGCCAAGCGTATACATGGATAGGGCTGAGTTATTGACCGAAGCAGTCATTAGATCGGCGATGCGCATCGATTCGGAGGCGTCTAGGTCCCACGCCCTTATCGCACCGGCCGTCAGGGTAGCGGCATTTCCTAGGTCCTCGAATAGATCCTTTCCTTCACCGGCAGCACGGGCAAACGCAACAACCCCAGGTGTCTGGCTCAAAATTTCCAGACGGGTAAAACCGCGGCGACCAAGTATTGCCTGAAGCTCACCAATATGGACCGCAGTAAAAACCGTAGTGCGACCAAGCTCCTTAGCTTGTTTTCTGACCTTTTCCATCTCCTTAGCCGTGCCACGAGAGCGGGCTTCCACCTTGCGCATGGCGTCATCGAACCTGGCGAACGTCCGCGCCGCAAGAGCAAACGGGGCACTCATCGCTACCCCTGAGATTGCAAGCCGTCTGCCCATCATCCTGGCGGATCGGCCGAAGTTGCGGAGCTTTGTTTGGGCCGTTTTCAGCGCCCGCGTAAGCTGGCTCGCCATGTCGTTTTTCAAGAATAGGCGTACAAAAGCCCTGCCCGCTTCGATATCCGCTCTACTCGCCATATCAGCCTCTTCCGGCTTGCTCGTGCATTTTCCGCTCGCGTTCTACATCCGCCTTTGCTTCTCGCATAGCCGGCGTATCAGGTGCGCCGTAATTGGCCCATTCAGTCAGTTGCCCGGTGCGAATGAATCGTTCGGCGTCAAATCGCTTCTCTTGCCAGACCAGCCCCCGTACATCGACGGCCAGCGCCCGCCGCGATTCGCGAGCGGCGACCATCATTAACCAGAGGTCTCGGAGGGTGAGTCCTCGGGGGCTGACGTGACATTCTCCTGCGAATCGTCGGCAGGCGCTGGCAGCGTGGTATCCTGGTCGGGTACAGACTCGCTGTCCGGCAATGACGGCAAACTCCCACCCTCCATCGCCTCTTGCTGTATCAAGCTCATCACGTCCCGCTGCACTTCTGGATCCATCTTCAGGAACCCGGCTGCCAGTTGAAGTTGTTCCGGCGTCATCTCCGGCTGATTCTTCCGCGTCGTCAAGCTCGATTGCATCCCGGACCATTCGTTCTCCGGGAAAAAATCCGCGAGGGCTTCCATCACCGCCTTCCGTGCCCGCGTAATGGCATCTTTGCGGATCTGCTTTTGGAAGTCGGCCGCCGGCTTACGCCGCTCCTTTAGCTGCTCATCACACGCCACCGCCAAAACGCGAACCAATGCCTTCACATCTCGCTCGACGGCAAATAGGCCGCCGGCTGACAGGTCCGCGAGATCAACCTTGGCTTCCTTCTCGATGCGGTCCAGCAGAAAGCCATCGAATTCAAGCCGCCACTCTTGCCCCAGCGCATCAGTAAACTTGCTCACAATCACTTCTCCTAGCCCGATAGGAAAAACGCCTCGCGGGCTCGGGCACCGACGAAGCGCTGTCTACTGCCGGACATAGGACCAGCAGAAGGCGGGGTTAATCGGCAACAAGGCCGACAAGGCAATACGCCGTCGCCGCGTTTAGCGAATCGTGCGAGACCTTCGACGCCGCCACCGCGTTGCCCGAGTAGTCGTTGGTATCGCCGCCAGATATGTTGATGATCTGATCGCAGCCGCCGTTTGCCGTTTCGTGAACTAGATTGACCTCGTTCACTTGTGCGGGGACGGAGTCCTGGAAATCAACGTGGGCCTTTGCGCCGGTGTCATTCGGGTTGCGGTAAAAGACGCCGATAATTTGGACGTCGTCTCCGTCGAAGTCCATCTCCCAGTCGATTTGTTCGACCACCGCGATCGTGTTCGTGCCGTTGGCAGGCAGATTGTCGCCTGTGCCGTTGGTGACCGTGATGGCGTTACCGGACACACTGGCATCGCACCCGTATCGTCTTCCGGCAGCCCAAAACAGGTCCACGACGTCGGATGTTTCAATGCCGTGATCGGTTCCCGGCATCACAATAAGGCCGTTGTCGAGTTGGCTCATGTTGCCATTTGTCTGATTGGTCTCCAGCCCGGGAAGGGCCTTCGTGTAGGCCAGCGCTGATTCAAAGGAAACAGCCGCCGACTGATCGTTCAGCGTATAGCCAGGGAACGCAAACGATCGTAACTCTTGCGCTTGAGGCATCGTATAATTCTCCTATGTGTGTTCTCCCGCATCCGGTCAATGCCACGATCACGTCGTGATGAAAGAGCGACCGTAAGCGGAGGTCGGGTGCAACTCGAATTCGACCGTCTGCCCATCAGCAATGGCTCCGGGGCTGCTGTACTTAATCCAGCAATCACCATCGAAAGCCACTTCGCCCGAGACAATCCGCAAGAACTTGAACGCCTTCCCGACCGGCGGATTCGCGTCAGCGGCGGCGAGCAATGCGTCAACGTGAGTCTCACTGTCTTTGTAAATCATCGTAAACGTGGGCTGTGAATTCTTCTTGACGGGATACTCGTCGACCAGCGGCAAGGCGGTCCCGTCACCACGATCCGGTAGATCGACGAAATCGAAATCCGCCCCACCCGGATCGGCGTCCACCAGGTTAGCGTCGATATGCGTGGCTGCGGTAGTGCCAGCCGTCCCGTAATAGACGACCATCTCGTGGCCTTTGCGTTTCTTACTCATCGATCAAACTCCTATCAAATCGCCCCTTTCCACTCGTGGTGGAATCGGGCTAGGTTTCGTTCAAGTGCTGGTGCCATAGTCGGCCGCTTCGGAAACTTTACGCCCCCCCGGCTTTTCCCATGCTCATGGGTTTCTATCGCTTGATCCATCTTGCTCGCCATGAAGCCGATCGCCGCACCGTCTTTGCTGGCATGGAAGAGCATTGAACCTGGACGTTTTGCCAAGCCACCACCCTTCCCGCGTTTTGAGCGAATAGGACCGCCTGGCGGACCGGGCTCGTTGGAGCGTTTGATGCTTTTCCGGGCCGATTTGCGGATGCTTGCGGCAGCGTGGAAAAAACTGTCATAGGCTCCTTTGTCGACAGCTTTGTCAACCCGTTTCGGAGTCGTCGTCAGTTTCACTTGTACGCCAAACATCTCACCCGCTCACAATTCGTTTCGTCTTGACAACCCACGCATAGCCACCCGCATGAGATACCAACTCAGGGCGTTTTCCGCCAAGCATCAGTTCCCATACATCGCCATCGCCATCAGTAATCCGGTCACCTGCTTGAGGCGTCACCACAGCATCGTCGATTTCGTAGGCCGCTTTTTTGATGAGCCATTCCCGATCCCAGTAGTTCGACGTAGCCACCTTGTCACCGCTCGCCTCATCGCCACTGTCCACCGCGATGGCCGTTATCTCCGTTGTATTGCTCGCCCGCGATAACGTGACCGTCTCGCCTGCCGCATCGGCCAGCGTATCGACCGCCCAGGCTAACCCATCGGAAAACCAACTCATCCGTCGTGCTCGCAGGGTTGTAGGGTTTCGGTTTCCTTCGTCTGCTGTTCTCGCCAGTGTTTCGCCCGCGCAACAATAGCCTCGTCGTGTTTCTGGTACATGTCCCAGCGGTGGCCGCACTCGACACAGAACTTCGGCGCCTCGCCGTTCATCGCCTGCCCCGCGATGCTCGGTAACTGTTGTCGCCATCGGTTCGCGATGTCGGCGAAGGGTTCCTGCATCACGTTGCCGAACGTCGCCTTGCCCTGCCAGTCGTAGCAGCATAGGTGCGAATTCCCGTAGGTGTCAAAGATCAACTCAACAAACGGTCGCAGACATGGGGTGGTCTTGTCGACCGGTTCTATCTGGTGCAATCGCCGGTCGAAAGGCGCGTCTTTTAATACTTTGCAGCCAACGTCCTTCGCCTTGAGACGTTCCACTCCGCGTCTTGATTCTTCGCCGTAGTCGCTGACGACGATCTGATCAAATTCAAGGAAGTGCGCGCACTCTCCTGGGATCAGCGTACCGTTCGTCCATAGGATGAAGCGGGCCGCCGGGGCTTTCAACTTGATCTCGTTCATCAACCGAAACATCCGCCCCACCTGACACAACGGCTCGTTGTAATAAATCCAACCAATCAGACCGGTGAAGCCAAGCTCCGTGTACGCTTCAACCGCCGCGTCCACGATGGTTGCGTCATCCATCTCCTGCGATACGTCCAGGTCGCCGTACCGATCCTCTCGCATGTTCGGGCACTCGCCATGTTGATCCCCGAGATTGCATTTCGTTCCAAGCTCGAACTCAAGTATCTGCGTCAACGCTAACGGCTTGGCGTCGAGGTCTGTCCGCCAGTGGTGGGCGGTGTTGTCGTCGCCATGACGGAAATTGCCGAACTGTATCCAATTTGGAAAGTCGCACTTGCCGTGATGTGTCAATCTCGGCTCGCTGGTGATCCAGGTATTTTTGACCCCTGCTTCCCAGAGTTCACGAGACAGCAACCAATCTTCCGACTCCGCGTATTTTTTCCACTTGCCATCTGTGTCGCGGACAATCTGCTCGGGGAAACGGAAGAGGCATTTCAGCGAGCCGTCGGGATTGGTGGCTTGGAATACCGGGTAGCTCAGATCGCAGACCCACATCCCGGTATTGTGCAAAAGCGGTTTGTCGGGATAGCCCGCCAGGGTGTTGTCGAATTCCTGCGGCAGATCGTTAAGAATCTCGCGTTGCGTGAATCGCCGATAAGCCTCCCACGGCTGGCTGGGGTCGCAAATCCCGCTCGACGTGACCCCACGGCCGTCTTTGATGGGCGAGACAGCCGAGACAAGGGCCGCCCCGCGTCTCTCCATCACGTCGAGTAGAATATCGAGCCATCGTTGCGACGGGTCCGGCGTGATGTCGCCGTGGAGCATCGCGAAGTGTGTCACCTCCCCTGCCTCGTACATATTATGGGCGTCCGTCCAAAGGACGTTGAAGTCGAACACACCCGAATAGCCGGCTCCCCCGTTGAATGGCCGCACAATATGTTTTGATGATGAAGTAACCACGCCGGTAACCGTTCCCCAACAGACTCGCGGTCCTGGAACGCCGAGATAAATTTTGTGTTGAACTGACATTTCTGGCTCCTGAAAACGGCCAGCGGGGAAGGGTTTCAGGTCCTCGCTCCCCGCCGGCCAACCCCTGATTAACTAGGCAGTGTCGATGACGGGGGTAGCCCCGTACCAAGCATTTTCGCCCTCCGAAGCGAAATGCGTGATCGAATTGGCGACAACCGTAATCGAGTTGTTCGCCCCGGCGAGATTCACTTGCTTGCCAAGCGGCGGGTAGATTGGCAGCGTCTTGTCCGTCGACTGGTTGATCACGACGCACTGGGCACCGTCGACGCACGACGGCAACTGGACCCCCTTGGTATTGTCCTGGGCAGACACGAGGTTCCATCCCTCGACCAATTGCGAGTTATTGGCCGTTGCTTGGTTCGCACCGCCAGCGACAACCGCCGACATCGGAACACGCGGCATCTTGCCAAGCGTCAGGCTGGCCGCATTGGTCGCGATCGTGACCGCGCCCTTCGTGGCCCCTGTCCCGGACGAATCCAGAATCACAGCCCCGGCGGTCCCGTTCGTACCATCTCCGGCCCCTGACAGAAGACTCAAGGCCCCACCGGCATCTCCGAGCAACGGCCCGGCTCCACCGGCAACCACCACGGCCCCACCGTCCCCGTTCGCTGCGCCGACGGCCGTTCCACCGGCAATGGCGACGGCGCCGCCGTTAGCATTGGCACCCGTACCAGTGGCACCACCGGTAACTGATGCCGCACCACCGTCGCCCGATCCGGAACTTGCAACGGCACCGCCAACCAGGCTGGCCGCTCCACCGTCGCCAGTGCCAGCACCAGCACCGCCAACGTGGGTAACCGCACCACCGGCGGCGTTCCCCGAGCCCGCGCCGCCAACAGTTGGGACTGCGCCGCCGGCCCCGGCGTCACCAGCACCGCCGGTAATGGGAATCGCACCGCCGGCCCCGGTACTGCCGGCAATTCCGGCGATGTCGAGCGTGGCATCCGACCCGGTGAGGGACGTGGCAGTCACGGCCCCGGCGATCGTCGCGGTGCGCTTGGCCGCGGTCAGAAGGATCTTGACATACGTGTCGTCGGCCGCCGTCGTTTCAAGACACTCACCCATTAGGGTGTTGCTAGTCGCGGTGGCCGTGGCGGCCCCAGAGCCCGCTGTGCCGCCATAGGGGTCCCCGGTGTCGTCCCAGTGGACGGCATCACCAGCCGTGATAACTTCCGCCTTTTGCGGAACCTTCCACTGGTTGCTACTTTCGAGGGAACACTTGTCACCTGAATCGGCAGCCTGCGTGGCGATCATGGGGATCGAGCCGGTCACGATGACTTCGCCGGCGATGATGTCAGCGGCAGCCGTGTGTTCAACGACACTTCCGCCCTTGAGGACTAAGCATGGAGTTTGAGCCATTTGATTTGCTCCTATTTGAGAGTTTTACGCCGCCTTCACCGGCAGCCTCAGATTGATTGGGGGAAACGGTTACGCGCCGACTGAATGCACTGAGGCACGATATTCAGACATGGCCACGCCGAAATCGTGGTAGCCGCGGCCCTTGATTCCGAGCGTGTCGAAATCAGCGTCCGTCGATTCGATCGTCGGAGACTGCTGGCCATTCAAAAAGCACATTACGGCCGATGCCAGAATCGCCGGATTTGCCAACAGCCACCATCCGGTAGCCGAGTAGCCGGTGTAGGCACTGTTGCCCAACTCGGGAACGATCACCGGCTTGAACCGATTGAAGTACACGTTTGCAACCAACGTCTTGGTCGAGGCCGTCGTGTCCCGGATTTCCTGCGACACGTACAACTTACGGCCAGTGGCTTCAAGGTCGGACGGCAAGAGCATAAACTCCGGCTCCAGCCCAAGCAGGTTGTTGTCGGGGCCAGACGCATCGCGGAACAATTTGACTGCCGTGTTGAGAGCAGTCTCTCCAAGCGCCGTAGAACCACCGGTTTGGTAGTTGCCACGGGCGGTGGTCCAGAATACACCGGCGTTTTCCGCAGCCAACCAAGCGGTCCAGAACACCTTGTTCATTTTGATCGCCGCACCCATGCCCAACTTTTTCGGCAGTTCGTTGAAGGCACCAAGATCGTCGTTGATGATATCCTGGCGGGTCAACGTGAGCATCCGGGCATACGTCTTGGCCTGAATGCTGTAGCTTTCTTGAGCAAGCGTTCCGTGCTCGATAGTTCCGCCGGGTGCAACCTCTTTGTATTCGAGGTCGGCCGTCATGCGGTACATCGTCACGGCCTTGAAGTCCGTGACATTCCGCACCTCGGCAACCTGCCGCCACGACTGGGGCAAGACATTGAATCCGGCCAGCAATAGCTTGTTGCCTGTGCTGGTTAGTAGAGTGGTGATCGTGTGGACCGAGAACGCGGCCTTGATTACCTCGCGAAGATTGTCGGTCCCAACCCGCTGGCGACCGCTATAACCACCTTCTGCGGCAGCGAGCAGCAACAGTTCCTTAATGCCGATGCCCTGGTACTTGTCGCCGGCTGCCAGTACTTCCGGCGTGAACTGCTTTTCCCGTGCCTCATCCAGCATTCCGCACGATTGGCAGAAGGCCGCCTCGATGGCTGGCATCGATACGTCTTGACTGCTGGAGTGGATGGCCGGACCCTTGGGGCGTTCTTTAACCATGAGATCGGCCTTGTACGTTGCGGCAGCGAGAATGTGTTCGGATTCGAGCTTGACGGTTGGCCACTGGTCGTTGAGGGCCTTCGCTTTCGCTTCGATCGCTCCCAGGCGGGCGGCGGTCGTCAGCTTCGTCCACTCATCCGTCGGCACCTTCTCGCGATACTCTTCCGCAGTGGCATCGATCGCCGTCATGTGCTTTGTGTGGGCGAGAATTACGCCGTCGAGGTCAAACGTGGGAGCCTCGACGATCGGCGGCTTCTCGGCCGCTTTGATCTTCGCCAGTTCGCCCGACTCTTCCGCCTTGGCTTTCGCAGCGGCTGCCTTCGCAGCGGCAGTCTCAACCTCCGCGTCGTACTTTGCCCGAAGATGCTGGATTTGATCCTCTCGAAGTTCCTCGGAAGGATGTCCCATTGCCTCAATGACCCATTTTTCAAAGTCCATGTCGGTCTCCTTGTATTGTGCGGCAGACGCCGCTACTTTCGCCATCGCTTTGCGATCGGCGCCAATTGCTACGAAACTGACTTCCCCGAGCGTCGCCTTCCGAGCGACGTACAAGGGGCCGGTAAACGTTTTGCCGTTGACGATCGTCTTCACGCCCTCGCCAACGAATTCGAGCTTGTCGGGACGCGCGCCAACCGATGCCTTCCATGGGAACCCATTCCCGGCGGCGGCTTGTACTTCGGCTGCGTCAGGGCCTGCCCCGGAAATAACGCCGCCGAGCTTGATCGTGGATTCGCCGATCGCGACCTCATCCCCATGACCGACGACACGAGACATGTCGTGATCGCGAAGAGCAGGAATAGGCGCCTTGGCTGTCAGGCCAGAGAGGTCGATGATGACTGGCGGCCCGTAGCTGTCTACCTGCATGGGGCCGCCAGTATAGGCCACCATGCTGAACCGCTTGGGCTTCGGTAGATCGCCTTCCGAATCAGCGGCTTGAATCCACTCGACGCCGACGGCCTCCATGAGAATAGGCCCTTGTAGGGCCGCTGCTCGAATGAATGCACGCTGGGCCTGATTATGTTGATGGCTTTGCCGTCGCCGTTTTTCGCGTTTCGTCGTCATCGTCAAGCACCAATAAAAAAACGGGGGGCGATCACTCGCTCCCCCGCATGGGCTCGACGAATACGGCGTCTCGAAGGGCTGGCCAGCCCTGCCGATTGCCTGGATCGCGTTTGACCGCGGCCCCCTAGTTGTCCAGTTGTTTGAAAGTACCTCTGCTACTCATACGCGCGCGCTCCCGTTTCCGTTGCGGCCGGCAGTCGCCAGCCGGTTCCTGCCTTGTGTTGGCGGTGGAGGCGTTGGAGACGGTTCGACGGGCGCAGATGCGCCGCCACTAAAATGAACCTTGAAGAGCGCGGCCCTCATTTCGTCGGGCGTGACGCCGTAGTCTTCGGCCATGTGGGGCAACTCTTCCTCGAAGTCCAAGCCCGCCCCAGCGTAGATGCGACGGAGAACCCCAACGCCGGTCGACAGATTGGTCTTGTTGGCGTTGGCGTGTTTGACCTCGTCGATGACCGGCTTCTCGGGCCAGTCCCAACCGTGATTCGGTGGCGGATCAGCCGGCACACCCCAGCCAAACCGGAGGACGGCTTCGGCAAACCACACCTCGAAAAGCGGATCAAGCACGTCCTCTTCAATGTCCTGTTGCTCAACATCGACCGAAACGAAATAGGTCAGATGATCGAGCTTGCCGCCGGAGAATGAATATCCGCTGGAGTCAGCCCTTGCGATGTTATTCGGCATGTTAAGCGGCCGCGCCTGCTCGCCTGATTGCTCGCGTGTGAACTCTGTGTAGGTTGACGACGGCTGCTCCGGCTTCGGCTGGAATGCGTCGTAGCCACGCGGCAAGGCCGTCATCATTCCCTTCTCGATCGGAAGCGTGGAGAGGGGCCGAACTATGTCAGGTTCGGTGCTGGGGTCCGTCTGCGTTTTGAGAAACAACGACAAGTTGGCGATATTCTCGGCCCCCGCAAGGACCGCCTCACGGAACCGCCGGCCCTGCGCATAACAATTCAGCGATGAGCCAACCTCTGAGACACCGCGGTGCTGTCCGGCTCGGTCTTCGCGAAAAAGGTGAAGCATGAATCGGGCAGGCACCCGTTCCACTTCTTGCCCTAGCCCGCCCCACTGACTGCCCGGATGCTGCTTGAGCACGTCGTAGAAAATCGGGTTGCCATATTCGTCAAACTCGATGCCGTCAATCTTGTTCGGCTCATTGGCTCCAAGGTACGGCGTCGTGACTTGCTCGCATTCCACCATCCGCAGACCGAGCTTGATCCGGTGTCGCATCCTCGGATTCTGGGCGATGATGATGAACGTCTCGCCGTCCGAGACCTTCGCTTTGATGGCCGTGCGGAGCTTACCGGCGAGCTTGACCTCTTTGGACCACCTCTTCCACTCGGCCTCAATCATCGAGTTGAAACCGGGGGAGCCGGTTTGCATCCGCAACTTGGGTCCTCGGCCAACCACATAATTCGTCTGGGTGAGCTGAATGCCCTTGCCCTGACCGTTGCTAGCAAATTCGTATCGGGCTCGTTGGGAGATCCGTCGGCGGACGGTTTTGCTGTTGGCGGAGTCGGCGTCGAGGGCATCGGCCGCAAGCCAGTGCCGGGTATTCATGCCATCAAGATCAGCAGCGTCGTAGCTGCCACGGATCGGTCGGGCCGTATCCATATCGACCGTCACCGGCTGGCGGTGGGCGAAGGCACGGCGGATCGTCGTAATTATGCCCATCAGCCGGCCCCCGGGGCTTCGAGCTTCACGAACCGGAGACCGAAGTGATTCTTTGACGCAGCGGACTGGGCCGATTCGTGGCGCAGGGCTTCGAGTAACTGGCCGATGTCGTGGGCCTGGACGTTACCCTTGTCCGTACCGGCAGACTTCGGATTGAGCGCAGTTTGCTCGAGCGCGTCTGAGAGAGATGTGGGCGTTGCCATACCTGCATGGTAACGCTACGCGGCAACGTATCAAGAGAAGAAGGGGCGACTTGCTATGTGTACAACTTTTAGCGCGCCCGTGCCCTGTTTACTGCCGAAATCCGATGGTCATGTCTTGCGTTTCATCGGTACGGGTAACCTCGAATTGTTCGAGCCATTCAGCCTGTCTAGTTCGGCCATTCCACCAAACACATAGGTAGGTTATACGGCACTTCTCATCGATCGCGATGCTCGTGATTCGCGCTGGGATATTGTCCGCGAGCGTGACGGGTGACCCAACCTGCATGACTTCAATCTGTCGCATCGTATCGTGGCCTTGTTCTTTGTTCAATAAATTGCTGCCAGCGAGCGAGTGATGGCCGACCCTCTATGATAACGTGGACATAATGGGAGTCGTACGGGCACAAAACAGGCCGCCCCGTCGTACCGTCCCATATCCACTCGCCTTGTTGTGGTGCCCGTCGTACAATTCGCGGTCCACACGGGACCAATAGCCGGCGAACGACGCTTCTGAGCCATCGCAATCTCATTCTATTTCTCCCTTGTTTTTTCCTCTGTCCGAAGCATCATCGCCATGCTTTTCTTCCACATATTTGGCATACGTAGTTCTTACCAAACAGGTACACGAGGATAGCAACCGGCAGCAGTAGACCGCAAGTGAACAAACTCATGAGCCCGCAGGTAACAAAAGCATCGGATTCGTGCCTAGTACGCTTGCCGCAAGTTTTACAATATATCGATTTTTGGTGGCCGGTGGTTCCAGTGAACATGGGTTTTCTTTTCTACTATAGGTGGTGCCATCGCCGTTGGTTGTGGCTCCGCCTGGGTTATTGAAGTGCCAGCCTTTCCGCGCCGTACCCAGCCACGCCCCGCCATGCCGCGCCGTGCCGTGCCGTGCCAGCCAAGCAAAGCCTTGCCCGGCCTCGCCATGCCTGGCCACGCCAAGCCCCGCTGCGCCTGGCCAAGCCCCGCCAGCCATGCTACACCCCTACCGTAGCTGCTTGCCGCCCTTTGCGTTTGGCCCCCGCTTTCTTATTCCCACCCGGGGTCAACACTGCGTCGATTGCCGCAATCACCGGGGCCAGTTCTTTCAGACGCCGGTACTTGTTCACAAATACCTCCATCTCTTCCTTCGCCTCGGTGAGCATGTCCGCCTTCAGGACCGGGCTTGCCAGCACGTCGATGGTTCGCCGATACCCTCCCTCTCCGCGATCGTTTCGTAAACTCACAAACGCTCTGACCGGCTTGGTGTCGCTACCCATAACCGTCACATTGACCCTGATGATCTTGCGGGCTTGATCCAGCCGGTATTGATGAGCCGCTTCGGTATCGTCCCAATTGAATCGTTCGTGAAGTGCCGAGGTCTTCCGCTTTTTCGCGTATGCTATCACCTTTTCCGGGTTGAGCATACCGCCGTTCAGCTTGGCGATTTGCTCCAATTCTTCCGATACTGTGGTTTTCATTTTCATTATCATTCGCTTGTCCTTTTTGAATAGGGGTTGTATTTGCCAGCCGCGCCTCGCAAGGCCTCGCCTTGCCTGGCCAGGCCTTGCCCAGCCAAGCCTTGCCGCGCCGCGCCAGCCTTTCCAAGCCGGGCCTTGCCTTGCCGAGTCTTGCCGTGCCTCGCCCTGCCGCGCCGAGCCTGGCCAGCCTTTCCGTGCCTTTCCGTGCCTTTCCCCGCCGCGTCATGCCAGCCTTTCCTCGCCGAACCGTGCCTTGCCGCGCCTCGCCGCGCCCCGCCATGCCGGGCCACGCCAGGACGAGCCACGCCTCGCCAGCCTTTCCGCGCCACGCCATGCCACGCCGCGCCCCGCCGCGCCTAGCCACGCCGGGCCGGGCCGTGCCAGCCACCCTATCATCCCATCACGTCAAACGTGCCCCAGTCCATACCGGCCGAATTCTTAGAGTCCGGCCGGCCCTCACCGACGCCCACTTGCACCCCGACACGTACCATCAGGTTGGTGATATCCTGGAGCGTGAACTGATCGGAATCGAACTTGATCCGCACCTTCGCTTCCCATCCGGGATTCCACATCGCTCGGGCTCGAATATCCATCGAGCCATTCGGCAGCCGGACGGTACTCTCTACCTTACTCGGCTTCCCCTTGGTGATCTTCACCAGCGGCGTTCCGTCGTCCCGGTCAAAGCCATCCGCCTCGGTAAATACCGAAAGTTTGGCCTTGGTCATGTGGAATCCGACAATCTTGCACGCCGAGATCATGGCACACCGAAACGCCGGGGCGGGGATGCCACACCAACCAGCCTTAGTCTTGTGCTGGCTGTCTTCGTAGCATTGCTGGAAATCCTTCGCTTCCCTCGCCTTGCCCTTCTTTGCCGTCTGCCCGGCCTCTTGCGTGTCTCGAATCCCTTGGAAAGCCCGCTTCGAGAATTTGTTCTGCACATAGGGTGCGTTGCCCCTGATGCGAAACTCGGCCACCTGGAACTGAGGGGCCTTGACGGTTACCTGCGATGCGGTCGGCGTCTTCTTCGCGGTCTTCTTTGCCATGACTCAAGTCTCCATAAAAAGACCACCCCCCAAGTTGCTCGAAAGGCAACGCTCAGAACTGAGCGTGGATTTTCCTCGGGGGGTGGATTATTCATAGAGGGAACCTTTCGAGCAATACCTTCAACCTACCACGAATATCCCGATTGTCAACCCCTACTTCTCCCTCGGAATTTCCTTGGTCCGAAGCAATGCCTGCCCGCAGTGCCGGCATATCCGCCGGCGGTGCCGGTTCCCGCTTGCAACGGTGTAGGAACTTTCTACGCGCCAATCGCGACAGCCGCAACGCGGACAAGCCCACGGATCAGGATTCGCTTCGTCCGCCATCTCCTGTAAAGATTTTGGCTGCTTCGGTTCTGTCATCGTCCGGCCATTTCCGCAAGACTCATGGGCATCTTGGTTGCTTTTGCTTCCGCTGGAATTGACGATAGTTTGGACAGGGCCGCGCCGGCACGCGCTAACGCTACGGCATCCAAGTAGTGGTTTGGTCCATTCGGTGGCAGGAATTTCGCCTTCGCAGGGTCCCATTGTTCGCTGATAATATGGGCCGCGAATTCCCGCTCTTCCTCCAGCGAGCTTCGCAGCTGCCGGCCATCGGCACCGACCCGCGGAGCATGCAGCCCCAGACTGCCAGGTGTACCGAAGTCGGCCTTGAATGCTTCCTGTACGCGGTTCTTGTAAGCGTCGGCGTTGATCTCGCACAATGGCGACCGCGTCCTGCGGTCGATGTGACACTCATCGAAAGAACGAATACCAATGTTCGGCTGCGGCCGGCGGTATCTTCCGAACCCTTTGCACGGCAGGCAGCGTGAGAAACCGACCTCAGATGCAAACACCGCCACCGGCTGTATCGACCAGCCTTCATCTTTCCATCCGCTATCGATCAGCGTCCAATCGGGAAACCGGGCCGATGACTCAGACTCCAAGTCTTCCCGCCAGGGCTTATGGGTCTGAATCCATTCCCACCAATCGCGGAGCCCCTCCAGGACGGCATTCTCGCAAGCCTCCGGCCGCTGCCCTGCTGTGGTGAATCGCCAGAAGTGAAACTCGACAATCGAACCGACGCAGCGTTCATCGAACGCGACCGCCACCCAATGCAGGCCGAGCTTTTTGACGTCGGCACCGATCATCAACCGGACCGTCTCCGGTGGCACGACTCGGTATCCACTGCCACTCCGGGAATCGCGAATCTGTTCTGACGTCAGATCGAGCAACCCGAGTTCGTCAGGCGGGTCGTTGTCAAACTCCGTCGCCGTGTTGGCTGGACCGATCCGCGCAACCCAGCCGTAATAATGCTCCAACGCCGACACCTCGACCGTTCCACCCTCCGGCCGGATTCGGTGGTCGTAACGGTGCCGATTCGCGACCTCGCCGCCTTCGTCCATTTCGTCGCGACGGGCCAGGTAAAATTCGTGTGCGACCCGCGGAATCGGTGACTCACGGACGTCGGCCTGCTCGGTCGTCCACCCCCGCTTACACAACTCGATGAATTCAGCCCACGCCGTCTGGTTCGTTGGCGGCTTCAACAAGAACCGCATACGGCGGCCGCGGAAAGACGGGTACTTGTCTCGATCGGTCAGTTGAGCCGCGACAGAAACCCGACTGCTGCAAGTACAGAGCACAAGCCGCGATACGGGATTGCGCTGCGAGCCGAGAGCCGCGACGTTGCGATCAATCTTCCGTAGTAGTTTGGCAGCCTGAGTAGGATTGTGAGTCGTCTCTTCCGTATCGGGATCATCGATAATCACCGCTCTCGGTCGGCGGTTTTTGATCCGCATTCCCCGCAGAGCCGAATCAAGGCCCTGTGCGACCACGATAGCACCGGCCGAGGGCGAACCCGGTACGTTCGGAAAGATGAGTCGGTCGCCTGTCCAGTGGAATCGCGTCGGCGCCTCCACGAACGGCTCGCCATTATCGAACCTCTCGCCGTTCGCTACTTGGGTCTTCGCCCGCTGGACGGTATTCTCCAACGCCCGTACCGGGGCACATGCCTCGGGGTAGTACCGCCACAACTCGTCATTCTCTCCCACGGCCATCCTGATCGTATCCAAGATGTCGGCCGCGTTCTTCGCCGTCGCCCCGAGAATGACCCACAGGTCTTGCCCACCGCCTTGCAGAATCGCCTTGAGGGTCAGAACAATAGCCAGCAACGTCTTTCCTTCCCCGCGGCTAGCTGCCGACGCCCGGTCGCCACCCTCCGACAGCAAGGCCGCAAAATCGGCGACCATCTGCCGCTGTTGAGGTTCCAGCGGATAGTACGAATCAGAACTAAAGGCTGACCAGTAAGACGCAATCCACAGTTCATCATCGGCTTCACGGCGAAGTCGCTCGGCTCGATCTTCCGGTGTCAACGAGGGAATGTAAATCAGTCGGCTTTCAAGACGCGTCTCGCGTTTCCGCAATGCGTCCTGGTCGCGCTCCGATATGCCGCCACGTTTTCCACGAACCGCGCGGACCTTGCGCAGTTGATCCTTGAGCTTCTTCTCGGCGGCTTGCAGTTGGTCGGCTGTTGTCATTCATGTGCCTATGGCGCAATAGAAAACGGCTCGTTCGATGGTTCGGCACCGAACTGCCGTCTCTATTACACCTCCGTGTCCACCCGCTGGCCGGCAGATGGTCGGTTGGCCCGTCAAGTTGTTACGCTGTTAGATTTGGTTCGCTCCGGATAGCATGGGCTCTAGATCAATTTCCTCCAGCGTGTCCAGCCCCGCCAGTTGCGCGTCGCCGGTTAGGCGTCGCTATTTGCCGTAGGTGTCTGGGATCGTTCGGCCAGCATGGCATCGGCAAGCGTATAGGCCGATTCGGCGATCGCCTCCCAGTCCGACGCACCTTCCTTTTTCTTTATGATTGACAGCCCCGCAATGGCCATGATCCCCGCCAACGCCTGCCCAGCGAAGTAGTCGCGGAGGGTCATGCCCCGCAGGATAATCGGCGTTGGATGGTTAGGCTCCACCACCGGAAACGCCGGACCGCCATCGGTCCGTGGGGTTGGCTCGTCGCTATTTGTCATGGTCTAATCGATCCTTCTTCGGTTCGAGACCGAGGTCTTGGAATGCTGCCTGACTAATCATCGAGCCGTTGGGATGCACCGGAAAGCTGCAGCACACCTCGACATCAGGTCCCGAATCGTGGCAGCCGGTTACGATGATCGTCCGATGCGAGGTATGTATCGCAATCTCGTACGCATTGTGACTTGATGAGCTTGCGTCCTTTTCGTCTCGAATCCAGACGCCCAGGAATTTCTCTTCGGCGTCAAGACGTTGCATGTTTTCGATCATCAACTAGCCTCCACTCACCCCAAATCCCCGGCCTGTCGCGCGTCACGCACCGCTATGTCGGTCGGGTGATCTAGTGACTTAGACAGATATACAGGTCCAGCCACGCCGCGCGGGCTGCGCCACATAATGCCGCCAAGGTTCTCGGACCAATGGACTTCCCACCCGGCCTCTAACATCTGAATAGCTATGGGCATAGTCGCCACTGGCGAGCCCTCCGCGTCACTGACTCCAACATACGACAACTCGTCATATCCTGATTCGCTGTAGCCAATCAGTTGAGCGAACTGCCTACGATCGTCCGTTGAAAATGGCATGGCTCCTATCATGTTTAGGTCAAACGGTCCGCCATCCAGCAGGAATCGGACGATAGCGTTTTGCTTGAATCGCCGCGTTCCATCTTCGTCCAACACGATAGGTTGCATCGGATGGTTCATGTCAAATCCCCGGCCTAGATTCTGGAGTCGGCTGCTGGGGCTGCAAGGTCTCGCGTGAAGCGGTCGCGGTCGGCCCGTAGGTGTTGCTCATACCTGAGAAGCTGCCATTCGCCCCTGATCCGTAGCTGTTGTCTGATGGCAACCAGGGTCGATAGCAAGGCGCCATAGACCGCACAAGCAACAATCGCCCAATCAATCCACGTCATGATGTCCCTCCGGATTTGTCGTAGGCCAAATCACGTTCCTTTGCCACGTCCAGGACGGGCTCTTGGATCGTGAACTCCACCGACTCCAGCAACTCATCGGACGTAAGCCCGCATTGCTCAGCAACCCCTGTTGCCTTAGCCCATTTGACGAACTCGCTACGATACAAGTGAAGAATCAAATCCCGTTGGGCTGCGTCAATCGTCATGGTCTAATCACGTTCCATTGCTAGGATTACCCCCACGGACATGTGCTAAATCAACATGAGGAGAGGCAAAACAAACCAAGGCGATATAGGCCACCAACAACCCAATCATAAAAAACCGATTGATAATGTTGGAAACTCTGAGTAACCAAAGTATTCA
>SDBT01007674.1_pt1 | contig 17726 bp, 10 predicted proteins | sample 2277101 | NCBI WGS metagenome assembly SDBT01 (sample SAMN10404973, study PRJNA504765) | marine sediment metagenome | isolation source: marine sediment core GS10_PC15, 103 cmbsf | place: Arctic Ocean: Southern Knipovich Ridge | collected 2010 | reverse complement strand
AAAGAGACCAATAAATATGATTTTGACCCTGAAGTTAGTTTGGTTATTGGTTATTTGTATTTGGAATTTATTTGATGTTTGTAATTTGGTGATTGGTGTTTAACCTTAACCAGATAATAACCAATAATCGGATAACAGCCAATTACCAAATCTCAATAACCAGATAATAACCAAAGAGATGATTTATCAATTCAACATGACCGAGCTGGAGTTCCGTTTGATCCGGGACTTCATCCACGAAAAATTCGGCATATATCTCAAGGATAAGAAGCTCTCCTTCGTGAAGATGAAGCTTTACCCCCGTGTGCTCAGCCTCGGGATGAGTTCTTTCAGCGACTATTTCAACTTGGTCAAGTATGGGCCGGACGGCAAGAAGGAGCATATGAGGATGCTCTCCTTGTTAACCAATAATGAAACCTACTTCTTCCGGGAGCTTCCCCAGTTGAAGGTCTTCCGAGATGTTCTGTTGCCTCAATTACGAGGTGAGAAACTTGCCCGGGATGAAAGAGAGATCCGGATAGTATCTGCGGGCTGCTCCACCGGTGAGGAGGTCTATACCCTGGCGATGTTGGCCTTCGAGACCGGCAGCTTCTTCTGGGGCTGGGATGTGCAGATCATCGGGATGGACATCAGCGAGACGGCCCTGGAGGCAGCCCGGCAAGGAAGCTACTATGCCTCGTCGTTCCGGATGACGGAGGCGGCATATATAAAGAAATTCTTTTCCCCCAACTCCGGGGATTACCAGGTAAAGGATAATATCAGGAGGATGATCTCCTTTGTATATGGAAATATTACTAACCCTCAGACCTGGGAGGGCTTTAAAGAAATAGACATCATATTTTGCCGGAATGTTCTTATCTATTTCTCTGAGAAGAAGATAAAGACGGCGGTGGGTAATTTCTATCAAGCGCTGCGCGAGGGGGGGCATCTTCTGCTGGGTCATTCCGAGACCCTCACCGGGATATCCGATGAGTTTGAGATGGTGCGATTCCCCGACACCTTCATCTACCGGAAGATTTAAACCACGAATTTCACGAATTACACGAATTAGTTCTCTTTTGGATCATTGGGATTTGGTCCGCTCATAGTTCCCTCTCCCTTGGGGGAGAGGGTCAGGGTGAGGGTTTAAGGCTGTTTTTGACAAAGCTCATAAGTTCGTACTCCTCCCCCTCCCCTTGTGGGAGGGGTTAGGGGAGGGGAAAGGGGAAGAAAGAGGCATAGGCGATGCCCAAAAAGAAATCAAAAATATCGGTTCTGGTTGTGGATGACTCGGCCTTTATGCGGAAGGCATTAAAGCGGATGCTGAGTTCGGATCCGATGATCCGGGTGGTAGGCGAGGCCCGAGATGGGCTGGAAGCCGTGGAGGAAGTCAAGCGTCTGAAGCCCGATGTGGTGACGCTTGATGTCAAGATGTCGGGTATGGATGGTCTGCAGGCTCTGGAGCGGATCATGCGGGAGAATCCTACCCCGGTTCTTATGGTCAGCTCCCTAACCAGCGAGGGCGGTGGGGTCACCCTCCAGGCCCTGGAGGCCGGGGCCGTGGACTTCATCGATAAATCCACCTGCCACACCACCATGGACATCATCGAGATTGCCGACTCTCTGGTCCGGAAGGTCAAGGTGATTGCCGGGGTGGACCTGAATAAGGTGGTCGAGGCAAGGCCCATTCCGGAGCCAGTGCAGCCTCAACTCCCATCACCGATTCCGGTCACCGATGAGGTCCCGTCCCATATCGTGACGATCGGGGCCTCCACCGGGGGGCCCATGTCCCTGGAGAAGGTCCTTACCCGCCTGCCGGGAAACTATCCCGGCGCCGTCATGGTGATCCAGCACATGCCTCTTGGATTCACGCGCTCCCTGGCGGAACGGCTGAACCATCAATGCGCCATGGAGGTTAAGGAGGCCCAGGAGGATGATCCGATCCTTCCCGGAAGGATCTACATTGGCCCGAGTGGTTATCACCTTAAGCTCCGGCGCTCCCTGGACAAATATTGGGTGGTTCTCAGCAAAAATCCTCGCGATGCCCAGCACTGCCCATCGGTGGATGTGTTAGTAGAATCGGTGGCCCGGGTCTGGCCCGGACGGATGCTGGGGATCATATTAACCGGGATGGGTGATGATGGGTCGGAAGGGATCAGGGTCATGAAACAGCGGGGCGGCATGATCTTGGCCCAGAACGAGGATACCTGCGTGGTCTATGGCATGCCCAAGGCCGCCTATTTGTCCGGTTGCGTAGACAGGATGGTCCCCCTTAATTGCATGACTGAAGAAATCTGCAGGTTTAAATGACAAATTCATTTACTTCAGGGAATAGCACCCTACTTCGCTAAAGCTTCGTAGGGCAGGAGGAGTAGCAAGGAATAGCAAGGACTTGAATTCGTGAATCCTTGAACCCTTCTTATTAACTTTTTTAGAGAAGAACTACAATGCATAACTCAATATTGATCGTGGACGACGAAAAAACCATTTGCCGGAGCTTGCAAGATCATTTTAAGGAAGGGGGATTTGAGGTTCAGGTGGCTCACGATGGTAAGACCGCTATTGAACTTTGTCAAACGACCTCAGTGAATCTGGTTCTCCTGGACCTCCGGCTTCCGGATATGGGAGGACTGGATGTGCTGAAGATCATCAAGACAACCTTCCCGGGCACAGGAGTGATCATCATCACCGCATATGGCGATGTGGAGACCGCGGTCAAGGCCATGCAAATGAAGGCCGATGACTTCATTCTCAAGCATATTGACCTAACCGTGCTGGATAATATGGTGAACAAGATCCTGGAGAACTACCGCACTCAATCAGAAGTCTTTGACCTCAAACAAAAGGTGTCCTATCTGGATGGCACTGTTCATCTAAAAGAGACCCGGGGTGTGGTTAATGCTTTCTCCGGGGCGATCGAGGCCAAGGATCCCTTTACCAAAGGGCATTCTTACCGGGTAAGTCAACTCTCTCTGGAAATAGGGAAGAGGCTTGGTTTTTCTGAGGAACACTTGGAGATTTTGGAGTACGGCTCTTTATTGCACGATATTGGGAAGATCGGGATTAAAGAGGCCATCTTAAAAAAACCCAGCCGCCTGAGTGTAAGAGAATACGCGCATGTCCAACGCCATCCCATAATCGGGGAAGAGATTGTCAGGCCAGCAGAGATCTTTCGTCCCGTTCTGGCTCTGATCCGCAGTCATCATGAGCATTTTGACGGCCGGGGCTATCCTGATGGTCTTAAAGGAAAAGAGATAAACATTTTTGCCCGGATAATTGCCGTTCCTGATTCTTTTGATGCCATGATCAGCGATAGGCCCTATCGGGAAGCCCTATCGGTTGAGGAGGTTTTGTTCAGAATAAAAAGAGCCCGCGGGACTCAGTTTGATCCCCGGATAGTTGATATCTTTATCGGGGATAAGGTATATGACAGATATATAATCTAACTGCAATTTGGACATCTTACCCAGGGCATAAAGTAGTTTGCATCTCCAGGTTCAATTTGATTTAAATTAGAATGATCGAGATTGCTTCGCTCCGTTCCGTCGCTCGCAATAACAGAGGGAGGATGCGTCATTGCGAGGAGCAAAGCGACGAAGCAATCTCCTGCATTTGTTTTATATTCTTTTCCAGGACGACTCTAATTTGGTCATTGGGATTTGTTAACTGGGAAGCTCTTAGGGAAAATGCTCGGAAAGGAAATTATGGCTGAGGTTACTTAGCCTCTGGCAGAGAATATTGAAATAGCCGGGCTTCTCCAGATACAGCCACAATATGATGAGAGCTAAGAACAGGAGGAGCCCCCAGAGGAGGAAGGATCTTTTAACTTTAAATTTAATCAAAGGTTGGAGGATCCCCTCGACGGTCTTGATCTTAGCCTTCAGCCGGTAAAGTTTCCCTCCTTTAAGCTTCTTCGGATCCACTTCAACCTTCAGGATAACCGTCTCTTCATCAAACTGCTCGGGCACGGCCCGGATCCAGGGCTCGGCAAAGGAAATGCTGCCTTTAAGCCCGGCACAGCCTATTAAAGGGAGGCAGAGCTCAAAAACCTGCTTCCCTCTTCGGATAATCTTGTTAATACCTTTATCCAAACTCCCAACCTTTAGTCTCTTTGCTTTCGCACCGGGAGTTTGTGCCGCTTCAATCAATGCCTGGTAGATATCGGACTTCATCTCTGCTGCACTCTGGTAACGCTTCTGCTGATCATGCTCCAGGGCCTTCATTATTACCTCAGATGACTTCTCGCTTATCTTCTCATTAACCTCTCTTGGTGATTTGAACTCAAATGGGTTCAGGTTGGGATCTGCCCCGGTAAAGCAGTGATGAAGGGTAGCACCCAGGGAAAAGATATCCGAGCGGACATCGGTCTGCCCCAAACCATACTGCTCCGGAGCGGCATATCCCGGGGTGCCGAAGATGTAGGTGTCCTGGCTCTTCTCCTCCTTGAAAAATCGAGCAATCCCGAAGTCAATGAGCTTGATCCTGCCCTGGGGGGTCACCATAATATTGGCTGGCTTCAGATCCCGGAAAACAATGGGCTTTGGCCTCTGGATACTCAGAAAATAGAGCACCCGGCAGAGCTGGATCGCCCAGTTCAATACCTTTGCTTCGGAGAAGGGCCTTGAGCCCTGCTTTTCCAGAAGCCTCTCCAGGGTATCCCCCTCAACATAATCCATCACCAGATAGTGATGACTCCTATCGGAGAAGTAATCGGTAACCCGGGGCAGGTTGGGATGATTTAACTTCGAGAGAATCCGGGCCTCGGTCTTGAACTGCTCCAGGACCTGGGTTCTCTCTTCCGGATTGGCAAACCCGCTCTTTACTGATTTTACCGCTACGATCCCGCCTTTCTCCTCGAGATCCTCAGCCTTATATACTGCCCCCATCCCCCCACCCCCGATAACCTCGAGGATCTTATAGCGGTTCTTGAGTATCTTCCCTGTTGGTAACATTTCACCCTACCTGTCCTGACCTAAAGTTTCTTTCCGCAGTGCGGGCAGAACCTGGCCCGGACTCGTAGCTCTCCCTGGCACTCAGGGCACCTTCGGCCGGGCTCCTTCATCTCTGGGGCTTCCTTCTGGAAGCGGAAAAGGAGTCGGGCCTTTCCCAGCCCGATAATATCTCCGTCCTTTAACTCCAACCTTCCGGATATCCTCTGATGGTTGAGCCAGCTTCCGGAGCCGCTCTGTTTATCCAGAAGAAGATAGCGGCCATCCTCCCGGTGGATCTCGGCATGATACTGCTCGATTTCGGGATCCCGGAAAAGACCGATGGTATTTCTCTCATCCCTGCCCAGGGTAACTTTGCTCTCCTCCAGGAGAAATTCCTTCCGGGAGGAGTGACCTCGAACAACCCGTATATGTGCCCGGCTATATCTTTTCTCCACCTCCCGGAGGGAGAAGGCTAAGAGGGTAGCGATGGCCAGGAGGGGGGCCAGGAACAACCAGAGAGGCAGTGCCTTTTTCGCCCCGAAGAGGGTAGCGGCGGGCGAGAAATACTTTCTCTCGGCGGCAGCGGCTTCACCCCGGTAAGATACCATTACTTTAACGCTGCGTAGATATTCACCGCTTTCGGGTGCCCGGTAGCTTATCAGGTATTCATTTTTCAGGTGCTGGCTGATAGTTTCATAAAGGCCCGGAAGCTCCTGAGGGGTGGGAGAAAAGAAATATTCCCCTCCACTTTCCCGGGAGATTCGGCTTAGCCTTGCCTCCCTTACATCCTCACCCAAACCAATGACATAAACCGAGGTATAATTCTCAGTGGCGTAATCAATGGCATCCCCAATATTGTACCTTCCCCGGTTGGCAATCCCATCGGTCAGGACAATAACCACCCTTCTTCCGGCAAGACCCTTTACCATCGCCACTCCCTGATAAATCGCATCGTAGAGGGCAGTATGGCCGCCGACCTCGATGCTCTGAACCTTCTGATTGAGCATTGCTTTATCTTCGCTTAGATTCCCCTCGGCCGTTACCTTATCCGAGAAGGTAATGATGACTGCTCGATCTCCCTCTTCCATTAACCGGATGAACTCAATAAGGGAAGCTTTAGCCCTCTGGATCTTCTCCCCACTCATACTCTCGCTCTTATCCACCACCAGCGCAATTGAAACCTCTTTCCCCCTTTTTAGGGTGCTTACCTGATCAAAACTCCGGAGGTTTACTGGCTCCTCATTCTCATAAATAGTAAAATCCTCTCTAAGAGTATTCCTAATTGGATTATTGTCCTCATCCAGAATGGAGATGTAGGCTTCTACCAGAGGATACTCGGAAAGATCAAACTGACTAATATTGACCGAGAGCTTCTCCGAGGCAGAAAGGCTACTGCTCCCGGTCAGAAGCAGCAAGCTCGAGAGCAAAACCCCCAGGGCCTTTGCCTTTAGGGCGGCTGAAGACTTTTCCGCCCTTTTTTCCTGGCTCATAGTTACCATCAGGATAACACTTCCCAGCCTCAGCAGGTCCCCGTCCTTAATCTCTTCGCGCTCGATCTTGACATCATTGGCATAAACCCCGATCTCACCTCCCAAATCCTGGATAAACAGTTTCCTGTCCTGACGGTGAATCTCAGCATGATTGAGCGCCACCCCTTCGCATCCGGACAGACAAATATCACAGCGATCATCCCGGCCAAGGGTAACCGTGTCTTTCAGGATTGGAAATTCCTTTCCTTCGTTGCGGCCTTTGACTATGGTAAGCTTGATTGTGGTCAGCATCTCCTCCACCAGGCCGATAAAAAATCCGATACTTCCCCCCAGAAAACTAAGGCCCAGAGCGGTAGCATAAATGTTGTCTCCATATAGAAAATTAAAGGCCAGGCCGCCAGAGAAGCCACCAAGGGAGCCTCCAATCATCCCGTAGCCGACCTTCCTCCTGGATCTTCCTATGATTCCTCCGCTGCCACCCACAAATAGCCCCAGGATCATCCAACCGAGGGCCAGCCCTACTGAAACCCCGGCCTCGGCATATTGACTGGCCTCTTCGGTAACCCAGGTTCCAATCTCCTGAAAAATGGTGGTTCCTACCAGCCCACCGAGCATACCTCCAATCAGCCCCGAGCCGCCCCCAAGAAGGGCTCCCCTGATTGCCGACCCCGGTTCTCTGCTCGCTATCCCCTCAATTGACCAGACAAAGATACCGACAAAGACTCCCACAAACCCCCCTAAAAATACCCGCTGAAGATAGTGGGGCTCCAGGGCAAGGTTCAGGACGAGGAGCACGAAAGCCCAACTGGCAATTCCTCCCAAGAGACCGGCTATTGAATAATAAAGAATTCGTGTTTTGGTAGACATAAAAACCTCCTAAGTCCTGCAGCCGTCAGTGGGGCTGGAAAGCCCCGCCTATCCTATTTAGTGTAAGTCCGAGCATAAGAAGATGGGTTGTAGGGGTGGACCTCTGTGTCCACCCTTTTCCCCGCCTAGGGCGGGGCAGAGACCTGCCTGCGCTGAAGCTACGGCAGGCAGGCGTCGGCCCCTACATTTACGCATCATTTGAGCTCTAGTCTTATGCGAGGCTTCCCAGCAATTACCCTTACGCGCAAGCCCTCGCTACTCCTTGGCCTTGAAGCTCAAAACCACCTTCCCCAGGCGGATCTCATCCCCTTCATTAAGTGCCTCCGGCTGATGGGGCTCCAGCTTCTTTTTGTTCACAAAGGTCAAATTTGTCGCCTCCAAATCCTCAATTTTGTACTCATCCCCCTGCTTGATGATCTTACAATGCATTCGGGAGACACCGCCTTCATCTCCGCCGTGAGGGGTAAGGTCAATATCCGGGAAGATTTCACTTACCGGATCCTCCCTCCCGATAGTGACTTCATCTGCCTCCGGCAGCTCAATCTCTTCTCCCGAATCCTTTAAGACCAGCACCATCCCGGCTGCTTCCGGGGCTTCGGGAGTCTCCGGGGCATCGTCGGTAGCCTCCGGAGCCTGAACCTCCTCCTCGGTCAGCTTTGAGCCGCACTCATCGCAAAACAGGGCTCCTTCAATACTTTCGGTTCCACATTCTGGACACTTCATCTGCAATACCTCCTTTCTATAAATCCTCCATATTTAGCTTTTGGGTAAGTTTTCTCGTTCCATACTGGAGCTTCTTGGTACCTGTTGAGCTCATCTTGCCGAGCTTCTCCAGGTTCTCTGCCTCCTTCCTGGTTGCCTCCGCCAGCTCCAGCTCTCCCAGATCCAGGAGTCTGGTAGCGGCTGCCTGTAGCTTTCGGGTTGCCCCTTCCAGATTTCCCAGCTCGGCCTCCTTAAGGGCCCGGGTCTGGAGCTTGAAAGCACTGAGCTTCTCCGCCAGATTCATCACCTTAGGATTTACCCGGGTAGCAGGGTCGGTGGAATAATTCAGGACAATATCAGCCTTTTCCTTCTCTTGCTTAACCCCCTGCCCGGGCACATCATAGTTTACCTCTACCTGACCGGCTCGGAATTTCCCGGCATCACGGGGTGGCAGAAGAGCCTCGATTAGAAGAGACTGACCCCGATCCTGATCCAGACTGCCCAGCGGTAGGCTAAAGCTCTCCTGATCTTGCGGGACCTCCAGTTTGGAGATCATCGGTTGGGTTCGATAAATGTTCTGAAGCTTAACCCCTTTGCTCAACCTCACGGTTGCCTCCATCCCGGTAACCACTACTGACTGTACTGCCTTAATCTCCCCCTGGAAATAACCCAGAATTTCACGAGGCTCCTGGATCCAGTGGGAACCGGCCCCGCTACCCTCGGCGATCTTTAACAGAAGATTCTCGTTCCACTCCTCCCCAATCCCCAGGGCAGTGATGGAAACTCCCATTTTCCCTGCCTCCTGAGCCTGCTTTAAGCACTCTTCCTCATCCCCCCAGGTTTCTCCGTCGGTAAGAAGCAGTATCCGGTTTACCCTTTCCTCGGAGTAGTTTTTCTTGATCTCCTCCATCCCCTGCTTCATGCCCAGGGAAATCTGGGTTCCCCCCCGGGGGATAAGCAGGTCCACCGGGCGTTTGATTGCCTCCCGATCCAGCACTGCCTGGCTTTTAAGGATCACCTCAACCTCGTCATCGAAAATTACCAGGGATAGATAGTCCTCCTCTCCCAGTTGATCCACCACTGCTTTCACTGCCTGTTTAAGGTTATCTATCTTGTCTCCTTCCATGGAGCCGCTGCGGTCCAGGACCAGGCATAGATTGGCGGGCATTCCTACCCCTTCTGCCTTACCGGGGTTTAATTCCAGCAAGGCGTAAATCAACTGCTCCTTCCCGGTCACCGGAACCTCATCCCGGCCGAGCGAGAGATTTAAGTTTAGTTCCTTCGCCATCTTTCTTCCCCCCTTTCTTTTTGAAGATTATGGGCTAAAGTGCCCTTGGGGCGCCGTGCCCGGTTAAAAAGTTCATAGTCTTACTAAAACTGCGGTAATATTATCCCGGCCTCCCTGCTCCTTCGCTGCCCGAACCAATTCCCAGCATCCCTGCTGAGGTGAAGAGCATTCTCTGACAATCGAATGTATCTGTTCATCCTTTAGTTCACCCCAGAGCCCGTCAGAGCAGAGGAGCAAAAATTCCCCCTCTTTTCCCTCCAGATCAAACAGATCCACTTCCACCTTCTTCTCGGTACCGATGCACCGATAAAGGACATTGCTCTTGGGATGGTCCCTGGCCTCCTCCGGGGAGAGGCGACCTAAAGAGATTAGCTTGGCCACCAGGGAGTGATCCACGGTTAGCCGGGTGATTTCCTCCGGGGCTATTCGATAGGCCCGGCTATCGCCAATATTGGCCAGATAAACCTCATGGTGATGAACAAGAGCCGCGGTTGCGGTTGTCCCCATATCCTTTTGATTTTCCCGGCCATACTGGTAAACCGCATGATTAGCCTTTTCCATCGATCCCTTCAGGATTTTTAAGTAATCCTCCCTGCTCCGAGCCGCATCTACTGCCCCGAGTCCTTTGCGGACCTCCTCCAGGATTGTGTTCGCTGCTAACCGGCTGGCTATCTCACCTCCCTCATGCCCCCCCATCCCGTCGGCCACTAGGTAGAGTCCAAGCACATCAGTTAGCCTTTCCATAATAAAATTATCCTCATTGAAGCTTCGCACCCTTCCCACATCGGTCAGCCCACCTGCATTGGGCAGTTCTTTAATTGTTAGTATCTCCGAGAGGTCCAGCCTCTCAAGTTTTTTGAGCATTTCTTCTGCTGAAGAGAATTTCCCCCGGGCACCATCCTCGAAGATTTCTTGCAGGGAGCTTGAGTTCGGGTCGTCCCCTAATAGACCCCTCAGGGTTCTGTTCAAATTTTTTAGATCCTTTTTCCTCTCCTTTGCCGGTGCCACTCCCGGTTCGATATTACATCCCACCAAGCTGGAGACCTTTAACAGGCCTCCGTAAAGCTGGATATTTTCCTCACCCAGGTTGATCCGGCAAATGCCCTTCTGATGGAGATATCCGAGGGTCTCGGCCAGAGCGATCGCCATCTCCTTTACCCTTCCTTTCTCTAAAGGTCTCGCTACCTCCGCCAGAGGTCCTCCCGGCAGCCAGTCTTCTACCAGATAAGACCTTTCCCTCTGTTCAAAGACATCGTAGATTCTCTTTACTCCGGGATTTAAAACGCCTTTGCTAAGAAGCTCAGCCTCGGGTGAAAAGAAATCACCCAGCGGAGCCTCAGTGATTAAATACACCTTTTTCCTGAGTTCTGCCCCGCAGATGGAGCAGAAAGGATCAGCAAGATCTTTTGCCTCATTTCCGCAGTCCCAGCAGCTTCTAACTGCTTCTTCTCCTGCCTTTACAGCTAAATATTTATTCATCCCTCCTTCGCTCCTTAAGAATTCCTCGATCCGGTACCTCTCCTTTAGAATCGTCCCTCCCCCCAGGATCTCCTTCTTGCGGAGCATCTGGGTCTTGAAATCCCTCGGAGAAAGCCTTATCGTCTTACTTCCTTCTAATTTAGGATCATTATCCTTTGGAATTGGATCTTCCAAGCTGTGCAAGATCCCACGCAGCGAGCTCACCAACCATCTTTTAATCCTGGACCGAAATCTCATTTCCTTTCCCTCTTAAAGGAGCAAGCCTGATAAACTTTATCCTTGTTATTTAGAAAAAGCAAGATGTGTGCCAGAATGTGATGATGATCACTTCCTGACCTTTTGCTTTTTCGGGAATTGTATCAATCTATTGAAATTAAAGCAATATTTCCCAAAGGATATTCTGGAATGAAGAAAGGGGCTAATCCATTCTATTAGTTTATTTATGTAAATGATTAAAGAAAGGTATTCGAAAATCGGAGAGGTCATTCGATTTTCGGAGACATATGATGGGGGAAGGAAGTATGAAGACAGAATTTTTAAGGAACTCCTGTGTCCAACTCAGGACTTTTTCCGTTTTTAGGTAAAAAGTGAATAGGCAGGGCTTTCCATTCCGCCTAAGGCGGAATAAGAGGATCCTGATTAAGTAAATACCGGGGTTCTAAATCCGAAGAGAGGCAAGTTTGGCCTTCAGGAGATTGCTATGAATGTTAGTTTTAGATGCCAGATTATGGCAGCCATTCTGCCAGTTTCGTAAACTTAATACTTATCTCCTCGGCATTCTCGGGATGTTCACTTATATATTTTTCTATCGCCTCCGGTAGGACCTCCCAATAACCGATTCCCATAAGCCCGAAGGAAACACTTTCCTTGAGTTCCGGATGCTTTAATAAGTAATCCATCAATTCGATGCTATATTTTATATGATGGTCTTGCAGTTTTCCGATATTAAACTTAGATTCTTCTTCAATCTTTTTGACGGCTTTTTCCCATTCCTCGGCACCCAGCTCACCACCCATCATTTTCTTATAAGTCTGGTTAGTATCCCTGGCTATAGAAATAGAAAATTTAATATACTCTTCCCTTGATAACTCAGGAGCTCGCTTTCCTGAATCAGATTCTTTAGGACGAACTGCCTTCCCCGGGAAAAGCTCCGTCTTTTCATTAGCTATCTCATCTTCTTGGTCTTCTTTTCTCCCACATTTTGAACAGGAAAGGTCATTTAATAACAAAAAGATTAAAAAGAGATAAAAAATATTTACTGCCTTAAAACTAAAATGCATCTTTTTTCATCTATTTCACATTATATTTTCTATTGACTTATTCACTATTTTCCATTTTCTTCTCTAAGGTTCCTCGTAATATCTAAGATCAGAGTTATCAATATCGTAATAGGTTATCCTCGTTTTATCATCAGAGCCGATGGCAAGGGAAAGGTCCAATACCCTTACCGTATCATCCAGGGTTTGGTAATCCCAGCTTAAACCGCTCCAACTGGCATAAAACAGAGAGTTTAAAGAATAAGCTATTTCCGGATAGCCGCTGCCATTAAGAGCGAGTGAATTATCCCCCGCGGGGATAAACATGGCCCCTTCAATAGGTTCAATATCCCAACTGCTCCCATTCCAGGCCGCATACTTCAGTATTAACTCAAAGGGTAAATCATTGAAGTTATAACTGATCCGGGGATAGGAAGAGGTTGGATCAAGCTTAAGTGAAGTATTACGAACCTGATAAAAGCCCCCATTATCTACATCGGAAAAATTCCATCCAGCTCCATCCCAGAAGGCGTACTTTAAAATATTATTAAAATTATCTACATAGCTGATATGGGGGTAATTATTGTCATCCAGGGCTAAAGAAGTAAAAAGCCCAACATTATTCGAGTTATCCACCGTCTCCACTGACCAGCCCGTTCCGGTCCAGGCTGCATACTTTAGGTCTCCGTTAGTTGCATCATAATAGCTGATCCGGGGATAATCAGTGATCGAATCGATTGCAATCGAAGTATACTCCCCTACATTTCCTCCGCTATCTACTGTCTGGATATTCCAGGTAGTTCCGGTCCAGGCTGCATACTTTAGGTCTCCGTTAGTTGCGTCATAGTAGCTGATGTGGGGATAATCTCCAGAGTCCAGAGCCAAAGAAGTATCCAGCCCAACCGTATCACTACTGTTATCCACCGTTTCTGCTGTCCAGGTTCCATTGAGGTAGGCATACTTTAAGTTCCTATTAGTTACGTCATAATAGCTTACCCGGGGATTATTGCCCGAATCCAAAGCAATAGAATTATACCACCCCACATTGCCTTCGGTGTCAATCAGGGAAATTCCTGCGGGTAAAACGGTGAATCGGATACCGGGACTGGTAATGCCTCCAACCGTTACCACTACCGGGCCGGTAGTCGCCCCAGGAGGGACCGAAGCAGTGATATTAGTATCCGACCAACTGGAAACGGCCGCTACTACACCATTAAATGCTACCGTGCTTGTCCCCTGGATAGAACCAAAATTATATCCGGAAATACTCACCAAGGTAGTTTCAGGACCACTTAGCGGGTTAAGGCTCATAATTCTCGGCCCATTTACCGGCAAATAGTAAAAGTAAAGATCTCCATTCGTAAAATTAAAGAAACTGATGCCTAAATTGCCGTTGGCATCGAGGGCAATTGATGTGGCAAGATTAACGGTAAAATCATTATAAATCGAGTTGGTATGCCAGTCGCTTCCGTCCCAGTGAGCATATTTCAATTCTTGATTCTCACCGTGGCGATAACTGATATGAGGATATCCATCATTATCAAGAACAATAGAGGTAGATCGTCCTACTACTCCCTCGCTATCTACTGTCTGGATATTCCAGGTAGTTCCGGTCCAGGCTGCATACTTCAAGATCCCTGAAGGGCCTCCATAGCAGCTAATATGTGGATTTTCCTCCTGATCGAGAGCTAAAGAAGTATAATCTCCTACTACTCCTTCGCTATCAACGGTCTGGATATCCCAGGTAGTTCCCGTCCAGGCTGCGTACTTTAAGTCATAGTTAGAGTCATCTTCGTAACTGATATGGGGATAACCATTGGAATCGAGGGCCAGGGATGAGTAATTGCCTACATTACCTCCACTATCAACAATCTCTATATCCCAGCTTGAGCCGTTCCAGGAAGCATACTTAAGGTCCTGATTGGTGAAATCTCTATAACTGATTGACGGATTTCCGTTATTATCCAGAGCAATTGAGCTGAACATTCCGACATCTTCAGGGCCGCTGTCCACGATCTGGACGTTCCATTTCCACCCATTCCAGGCTGCGTACTTTAGATAATCGTTGGTATTGTCATAATAACTGATATGCGGGAAGCCATTGCTATCAAGAGCTAAGGATGTCATGTCTCCCACAACACCTGAGCTATCAACGGTCTGGATATTCCACTCACTTCCATTCCAGGCCGCAAACTTAAGGTCGTAATTAGTGTAATCATGGTAACTAATCTTCGGAAAATCACAAGGACCAAACTCCAGCGAAGAAGCCCTCCCCACATCATTTATATCATCTACCAATCCCGAAAATGGAGGGTCGCCGCAGCCTGCTGTCATATTGATTGTTATCACGGGAGAATCAGCACTATTACCGCAATTGTCAGTTGCCTTAGCTATCAGGGTATGGACTCCTGCCGGCCACAGTCCGATGAAGGTATAACTCCAGTTGCCCCCGGATAAAGAAACCTCATGATACCGCCCACCATCAAGCTTAACATAAACGGCATCTAAACCGCTGGAGGGAGAAGGATCGCTTACTGTGCCTTTAACGATAATGATAGAACTGGCTATAGTTGAGCCATCCGTGGGAAAAGTTATAGTGATGGAAGGCGGGAGAGTATCTACTGTAAAGTTAATAGGCAATGTAGTTGAGGAATTTCCACTTCCGCAACCATCGGTTGCCGAAACAGTTATATTATGATCTCCATCAGCTACTCCATCAAATGTAGCTGAATACTCTCCGGTCCCAGGATTGTAATCTGCCGTCACCGTCCAGGAGCCATCCATGCGTACCGAAACCTCTGATATTCCGCTGGTATCAGATACGGTTCCCGTGACCACTAAAGTCGAGCTATTGAGACAATCGCCATCATTGAGGGCATGGACTGACTTCGTGGAGGAATAGAAGAAGATAAGAAGAAGTGATGAAATAATGGAAAGTTTTATTGTTAGAGAGATTCTTCTCTTCAAAAGGACTTCTCCTTTCTCAATTATAGTTCATTAAAATTTTGTAATTACATATGGAAACTAAATTATGCATGAAGTAAACCCCGCTAGAAGCTCACACAGGGTTTAATCCGTCTGAGTCCGCTTTAGTAGGCGGATAAAAAATCTGAAGCTATCTCATCTTCTGGGCGCTCCTTTCTTCCGCATTTGGAACAGGAAAGACCATTTAATAACAATTTGAAAAAACTAATCTCCAGTATACCTCCAGATACCAAATCCCCCGAACCACTTGTTATCACTTAAATCTATTGCCCTTAATCCACCTTCCTCCGGGGGATAATAGGTAGTCCAGGCTACCCCGTCATACTTGACTGAACCTCCAGGGATATTTATCCAGATATTGTCGTTGCCATCTATCCTCCAGAACTCGCTAAGATACCTAATGCTCAAAATATCCTGATAGTTGCTCCCCACTGCTATTATCGCATCAAGGTAACTTATCCACCCGATGCCGTCGAAATTCTTATAAATCCCATTATCCTCAATCCACACATTGTGCTCATCTATTGTCCACAAACTGTTCTCATTTATGGTGGTCATAATCTCGGCATAATTACCCTCGATTGCCTCCTGCCGGCTTGAGTAGCTCTGCCATCCCGTAACCCCGTCAAACCGGCTAATGCCGGATGGGGTAAGAAACCATAGGTAATCAATAGTAACTGCTATATCCAAAACCTCATTGTCTATCAAACCGCTGTTGGAAGTATTATAAAAAATGGGGATAAAAAAATTCCCATCTTCATACATTCTAAGACCAGCCTTAACACCAGGGTTAGTTCCTAACCAGACATTACCATTCAAATCCACTGTTATTGCATTTGCATTCCCTCCCGCCATAGCTATGATCCAGTAATCAATGCCGTCAAATATTGCTGTAGCTAATTCAGTGGCAAACCACCAGATTCCATTATGATCCTGGGCAATATCTCGAATTGACCCATGTATCAGGCCGCTGTTCCACATAGTATAGGTTGTCCACTCCGAGCCGTCAAACTTGCTCACCCCCCCATCGTAAGTACCAAACCAGATATCGCCGTTAGGCTGTATCTCAATGACCGAGGCCTCATTGCCCCCGATCTCGTCAGCCCAATAGAGAGTGGAGGTGCTACCATCAAATTTGGCAAGGCCCTCTCGTTGAAAAGCAGGCTCAAATCCAAAAATACTACCGCTGCCGAACCAGATATTGTCGTTTGAATCTATTGAGATTGTGAAAATCATTGACCCACTGGTCACAATATTTGTCCAATTTACCCCATCAAATTTACAGAGTATGTGTCCGGCGCCAAGCCAGGCATTGCCCGCCGAATCAAAGTCAATTGCATAAACATCGTCCGGTAAGGGGCTGTTTTCAGAGGTATAGGTAGTCCAGGTTGTCCCACTCAAGATACTCAATCCCCCGGCAATCAGCTCACCGGTAAACATGTCGAATGCACTGGCAGTCCCTATCCAGACATTATCATAAGCATCAATACCCACCGTATAGACCTCTAAGAGAGGCCATCCGTCAGCATTGTCATAATTAGTCCAACCGATGCCATCATACTTGTACAACCCATTCCTCCCACCGGCCCAAATATTACCCTGGGAATCTTCCTTTATTGAATTGATCCGGGTCCCTAACAGGTGGGTGGACCAATCGCTCCCATCAAGGAGCGAGATCCCCTGGGGTATCGCAAACCAAATCCTTCCTTGACTATCAATAGTTATGCAATTGATAGAGCTATTGGCAAGCCCGCTATTATAGGGATCATAAGTAGTCCAGTTACTTCCATCAAAAACGCTGAACCCTTTCCCTTTCTCCTTTGAGCCCAACTCCCACTCATCCCCGGTCCCAAACCACTTGTTCCCCTCACTGTCAATGGCTACCGCCCGGACTATATTACTGCAGAGCCCATCGGCAGTGGTATATTTGATGTAGGTGCCATTCGTAATATCCCATCTGACCACCCCACCCTTGGTCCCTACCCAGATAAACTCTCCTTCAAGATTCTTCTCAATTGCACTACCGCCAATGTGATTAGCATAGTTGAACTGTTTCCAGAGGTCATCCCGGATCTCCAGAGTGATGCTGACAGAGCCCTGGGCACCGTTATTATCAGTGGCAGTAAGGGTGATGGTATGGGGGCTCAGGGATAACTGGCTGGCTACTGTTGTTCCCACCCCGATTTGTCCGTCAATATCCGAACTCCAGACCAGGGAGGCTCCGCTGAGTAAGCCTTCCTCAAAATCATCTGCCTCCCCGGCAAATCCTATGGCAGTTGCTGGATCGTAGCGATTGGCATCCTGAGGGCTCAGAATGGTTACCGAGGGAGCACAGTTCACATTAAGCACCGTTACCACCGAATCGCTCCCGACATTGCCGCAGTCATCTGTCCCTACAGCGGCAATAAATATGGAAGGAACAGTTACCCCCGTCAGAACCACCGACCAGTTGCCCCCGGGATCAACCCCGGATGACTCAATGTGCCCCTGGCCAGAAATAACTATTACCGTGGTAATATCGGTATCCGCAGTCCCGGTAACCATTACATCACCAGCAAGTATGGTTTCTCCGTCCACCGGGCTGGTAATGCTCACATTGGCCGCATTGTCATAAGAATAAGGACCGACCAGACTGCAGAGGTCAGCAGCCGCAGTAGTTACCGTCACATTACTATAATCCCCACCCGGAGCCTCCACAATGATAGAGGTATCATCCCACGAAGTAATGGTTGCGGTTACGCTATCAAAG
>SDBT01007673.1_pt1 | contig 17729 bp, 13 predicted proteins | sample 2277101 | NCBI WGS metagenome assembly SDBT01 (sample SAMN10404973, study PRJNA504765) | marine sediment metagenome | isolation source: marine sediment core GS10_PC15, 103 cmbsf | place: Arctic Ocean: Southern Knipovich Ridge | collected 2010 | reverse complement strand
TGTTTGTTTATGCTGTAAAAACTAGTAATCTTTATTTGAAAGTTTTTTTATATCTATGTTCTTTTTTTTTTATTGCTTTTGCTGCAGGGACAAAAGAGATTGTTATTGTTTTACCGGTTCTTATTATGTTGGTGGATTGGTTTTTTATTGCGCAGGGTGATTGGAAAAAATTTCTTTCAAGAATATTTATCCATACACTATTTTTTGTGGTGTTGTTTGGCACCTTTGCTTATTTTAAATTTACGCCAATACCTCAAACTTCTGTTACTCAACTTTCAGTAGCGAATAATCGTGGAAATGTTTTGACTGCTACTCCTGAAGAAAAAATTACATTTCCTTTATTTTTTATTTCTCAATTTAAAGTGATATTACATTATATTTGGATGTATTTTTGGCCCCCCTCTGTTAGCTTTGATTATGACACAATACTTTCCAATAGTATTTGGGATTATGATGTTATTTTTCCGTTTTCAATATTACTTTCTATTTTGTTAGTAGCCTTAATTTTATTTATTAAAAATAGAGCACATATTTTTAGTTTTTGTGTTGCATGGTTTTTTATATCTGTTTTGCCTAGAGCATCAATTTTTCCTTCAACAGAATTGGTTTGTGATTATAAAACTTATTTAGCTTCATTTGGTGTACTTTTATTTATAGCTGTTTTGTTAATAGGGCTGATAAAATTTACGATAAAAAGTCTTGAAAATTTTTTTTCTTTAAAATATCAAAGAGTTTTGTATCAGTTTGTTCTAGTTTTTTTATTTTTAATATTTCTTGGTTTTACAACAAAGAGCAGAAATAATTTTTGGAGTAGCGAGTTACTTTTTTGGCAAGAGGCAGTAAAAAAAGCACCCACCAAGGCTCGAGGATATAATAATTATGGTGTTGCTCTTGTTCATGCTGGCAGAATTCGGCAAGCTATTCAAGCTTATGAAAAATCATGTCAATGCGATCCAACTTATGCAGAGCCTGTTATAAATTTGGCATTCCAGTATCAAGGTCAAGGCAAAAAAGATCTTGCAATGCAATATTATAAAAAAGCATTAGGGATGAAAGAGGTACATCCAGAAATGTATTACAATTTAGCAGTTTTACATTTCGGGAATAAATCTTATCAAAAAGCAGAAATGTGTTTTAAAAGTGCAATAAAGTATCGGCATTACTATAGCTTGGCACATTTTAGTTTGGGTATTCTTTATCAAATACAAGAAAAGTTTCCACAGGCATTTGAGTGTTATCAAAATGCCCTTGAAGGGGATTATAAAGATATTGAATATTACTATCGTCATGGATTTCTTGGACAAAAGTTGGGTAAAAATCAGGCTGCTATCAAAAGTTTAGAAAAAGTAAAATTGATTGATAGAGATTATAAAGATACAGTTTCTCTTTTGGCTAATTGTTATTATAATTTGCGAAATTTTCCAAAAGCCAGTGAAAATTTTGGAATAATTTATAAAAAAAATATTAAAAATAATGCTTCTGCTTATAATTATGGGCAGTCTTTGATTAATCTAAGAAGGTTTGAAGTTGCTTTACCTTTATTTGAGCAATGCAAAGTAGAATCAAATAAATATCCTTTTGTGCAATTGCATGTTGCAAAATGTTTAAAAGAACTTGGTAAAAAAGGGTTGGCGCAAAAGGAGTTGCAATTGCTTATTTCAAATCCACCTAATCAGTATGTTAAAAGAGATGGAGTTAATCTTTTAAAAGAAATTGGTTGAATTTTGATTTTTTTTGGTTTTCAACTTTTTTCTTACAATTATCTAAAAAACTTTTGGCTTTAGGAGATAAATTTATTTTAAAATTTGGCGTATTAAGACTAATAAAGAATGGGTCTTCAAGCCAAAGATTATAATCATTTCTTTTATATTCATCCGTCAATGTTTCATAAGCCTGACTTACCACTTGAAAGACTTCTGTTGCTTCTTGTGAATTACATTTATCAGGATGAGTTTTTCGAGCAAGTTTAAAATAAGCTTTTTTTATTTCTGTTGTAGTTGCGTGACGAGAAATTTCTAAAATTGAATAGAAGTTTAGGCCAGTATTTCTTATTTGTTTTTTATCGATGAAGTTTATTTTATAAAAGGTATAAGCAAAGGTTGCTAGAATAGTTAATACAAATAAAGGTTTTGAATGATTTTGACAGTTTTTATTATCTATCAATACATTCAAAATTTTTGCAAAACCACTATTCCAAGAAAATAATTGTCTGTATTCATTTACGCATATTCCTTTACTTGCTCCAAAACCAACAGAACAAAACGAATCACCAATTAGGGTTGCATATTTTAAAATTGAGTAGATTGTTTTTTTAGTTTTATAATTTGGCATTATTTCTTCTTTGGTTTTCTGAAAGTTTGTTTCAAGATTTGATAATTTTTTGATATTTTTTATAAATTTGATTAGGTGATAAACAGCAAAACCTATTTCGATTGGACTAATATCATCACTGTTTTCGCAAATTTTTAAAATTAAATCAGTAACATCTGTTGCGCAGTATAAAGAGTCAAAGATTAAAGCCTTTTTTGTATCATTTTGTAAATCAAAACAGTTAGCAGTTATGGCTAATGGAAGTTTTAAAACTGCAGCAGAAATTTGAGAATATTTTGTAATATTATCAAGATTGACTGATTTTGTGGATGTGTTGATAAGAAGAGTTAGAAAAAGCGTAAGAGCGAGATATTTTTTCATATTAATTTTCCCCGTTATTTTTAACCTTAAATTATAAGCCCAATTCTTCTGATTTGTCCCATATTTATAGGTTTTTTACACATTGGACATAGAGTAGGTCTTCGTTGTTGGTTTGTTATATGCCATCCTTGTAAACACTCAGAACAAAATATATGATGGCATTGTGTAAGGATTATGTTGTTATCAAAATTATCTTGGCAAATTGGGCATTCATTTTCTTTATCTCGACCTAGCGCATTGTATAATTGTTCTAAGGTTACTTGATTATTGTTTTGACGTAAGGCCTTATTTATTTTTTTATTTTGTTCTTTTATGTTTTGCTGTCTTCTTCTTTCATTTTCTTGTCTTTTTCTTTCTTGTTCGGCTTGTTCTCTTCTTTGACGTTCTCTTTCTCTTCTTTCTTGTTCAGCTTGTTCTCTTCTTTGACGTTCTCTTTCTCTTCTTTCTTGTTCAGCTTGTTCTCTTCTTTGACGTTCTCTTTCTTGTCTTTCTTTTTTTAGGCGTTTTCTCTCTTTACGAAAACGTTTTTCTCTTTTATTTAGTTCTTTATAAAATTTTTTTCGCTCGATAGAATCTATTTGGGAAAAAGTATAAACAAACGTTGCTAAAACAGTAATTACAACTAAAGGCTTTGCATGAATTTGACAATTTTTATTATCTATCAATACATTTAAAATTTTTGCAAAACCGCTATCCCAAGAAAATAAGCTTCTGTATTCTTTTGCGCATGTTCCTTTGCTTGCTCCAAAACCAAGAGAACAATATGAATCACCAATTAGAGTTGCATATTTTAAGATTGTATAGATTGTTTTTTTAAGTTTATAGTTTGGAATTGTTTCTTTTGTAGTTTTTTGATGAAGTTGTGGAATGGAGATTTTTGCAAGATTTGATAATTCTTTTATGTTGTTTAAAAATTTGATTAGGTGATAAACAGCAAAACCTATTTCGATTGGACTAATATCATCACCGTTTTCGCAAATTTTTAAAATTAAATCAGTAATATCTGTTGCGTAGTATAAAGAATCAAAGATTAAAGCCTTTTTTGTATCATTTTGTAAATCAAAACAGTTAGCAGTTATTGCCAAAGGAAGTTTTAATGCTGCGGTGCCAATTTGGCTATATTTTAATGCGTTAGAAAATACAAAAGAGTTAAAAAAGCTAAATAAAACTATAAATGTTAGTTTATTTTTTAACTGATTTTGCATTTATTTCCTTTAAAAAATTTTGTACCTGTGAAGATATTTTTACTTCAAAATTCGGTGGAGTGCCACCATATAAAAAAGGGGCGTTTAAACATTCATTATAATTTTGTCTATTAGTTTCATTTGATAGTGTTTCATAAGCTTGGTGTATTATTTTAAAGGTCTCTGTTGATTCTTGAGAATTTTTATTTTTGTCAGGATGAACTTTTAAGGCAAGTTTGTGATAAGCTTTTTTTATTTCGGCTTCAGTTGCATTACGTGAAACTCCTAAAATTGAGTAGAAATTTGGGATAGTATTTCTCGGTGGTGTTCTTGGAATTGAAGAAGAATTGTTGGTATTAAAAAAGTCATCATTAAATTGTTGGTATCTTCTCTTTTTTTCTTCTTGTTCATCCCTTTCTTCTCTCCATCTATTGAAAGCTTCTTTTCTCCGTCTATTGAAGAAAGCTTCTTCCCATTTTTTTGCTTCTTCTTTACGTTGCTTTTCCCGTTCTTTTCTTAGGCGTTCTTGTTCCCTTCTGCGACGTTCATCCCGTTCCTTTCTTTCTTTTTCCCATTTTTTTTCTTCTTCTTTACGTTGCTTTTCCTGTTCTTTTCTTAGGCGTTCTTGTTCTCTTCTGCGACGTTCTTCTTGTTTACTTTGTCTTCTTAGATGCTCTTCTTGCTCTTTGTGTCTTCTTATTTCTTCTTGATTTAATTTTCTTTGATCAATAGAATCTATTTGGGAAAAAGTATAAACAAACGTTGCTAAAACAGTAATTACAACTAAAGGCTTTGCATGAATTTGACAATTTTTATTATCTATCAATACATTTAAAATTTTTACAAAACCGCTATCCCAAGAAAATAAACTTCTGTATTCTTTTGCACATGTTCCTTCCCTTGCTCCAAAACCAAGAGAACAATATGAATCGCCAATTAGAGTTGCATATTTTAAGATTGTATAGATTGTTTTTTTAAGTTTATAGTTTGGAATTGTTTCTTTTGTAGTTTTCTGAACGTTTGTTTCAAGATTTGATATTTTTTTGATATTGTTTAAAAATTTGATTAGGTGATAAACAGTAAAACCTATTTCAATTGGACTAATATCGTCACCGTTTTCGCAAATTTTCAGAATTAAATCAGTAATATCTGTTGCACAGTATAAAGAGTCAAAGATTAAATATTTTTTTGTATCATTTTGTAAATCAAAATAGTTAGCAGTTATTGCTAAAGGAAGTTTTAATGCGGCTGTGCTAATTTGGCTAATTTTTAATGCATTAGAAAATGCAAAAGAGTTAAAAAGACTGAGCAAGATTGACAAGGAGAGAGTTCTTTTGAGTTTTTTAAGCATAATATTATTCCAATATTTTTAGATAAAAATTTAAATCCCCAACTTTTATCGAGTGGTAATCTTATTAAATTATGAAAAAAATGCAATATTTGCTTATGAATTCGCAGCTTACTTAATTTTTTATGGTATAATTTAAAAATAATGAGTTGAGAAATAAAAGATTAATTTTAGATCTGGAAGAAGAATGGAAAAACATTACGATCATTTAGAATTTGAAAAAGAAGCAAGAGAACTTTGGGAAGAAAGTAAAATTTATGAGTTTGATTCTAATTTAAAAAAAGAGGTTTTTAGTATTGATACTCCTCCTCCAACAGTGTCTGGTACTTTGCACACCGGCCATATTTTTTCTTATACACACACAGATATTATTGCTCGTTATAAGCGTATGAAGGGTTTTAATGTTTTTTATCCCATGGGTTTTGATGACAATGGTTTGCCAACAGAACGTTTTGTTGAAAAATTGCACAAAATAAAAGCTCATATGCTAAAACGTTCTGAGTTTATTAAACTTTGCCTGCAAGAAAGCGCAAAAATAGAAAAAGATTTTGAGCAACTTTGGAAAACAATGGCGCTTTCGATTGATTGGACAAAAACTTATTCTACAATTTCAGATAAAGTCAGAAAAATTTCTCAGTATTCTTTTATTGATTTATATAAAAAAAACTTAGTTTACAGAAAGAAAGAACCATCTTTATATTGTACAACATGCCGTACTTCCGTTGCGCAAGCAGAACTTGATGATGTGCAAGTATCAGCAACATTTAATGATATAGAATTTAAAACCGAAGATGGACAAAAGTTAATAATTTCAACAACGCGCCCAGAATTGTTACCTGCGTGTGTTGCTGTTTTTTATCATCCAGATGATAAACGTTATCAAAATTTAAAAGATAAATTTGCAAAGGTTCCTGTTTTTGGACAGAAAGTTAAGATTTTGTCTGACGACAAAGTGCAAAAAGATAAAGGAACTGGCCTTGTAATGTGTTGTACTTTTGGGGATCAGACAGATATTTATTGGTATAAAAAACATAAATTACCTTTTATTCAAGTTGTAGGGTTGGATGGAAAGTGGACAGCAGTTGCAGGAGATTTGGCAGATTTTAAAGTGCACGAGGCTAGAAAAAAAGTTCTAGAATTATTAAAAGTTTCTAAAAAATTATTAGATCAAAAAAAGATTACACATTCTGTTAATGTTCATGAACGTTGTAAACAAGAGATAGAATATATGATTTTATCTCAATGGTTTGTAAAAATTTTGGACAATAAAGAAACTTTTTTAAAGTTAGCAGAAAAAATTTCTTGGAAACCTGAATTTATGAAAGCCCGTTATAAAGATTGGGTTGAAAATTTAGGTTGGGATTGGTGTATTTCGCGTCAACGTTTTTATGGTATTCCTTTTCCGGTTTGGCATTGTATTGATTGCAAAAATATAATTTTGGCTGATGTTAAGGATTTACCGATTGATCCACAAGAACAAGATTATTCAGGCAAAAAGTGTCCAAAATGTAAAAGTGAAAATTTAAAACCAGATACAGATATCATGGATACTTGGAATACCTCTTCCCTTACGCCACAGATTAATGTTAATTGGCCCGAAAATGATACTTCTATAAAAATTCCAATGAGCATGAGGCCACAAGCGCATGATATTATTAGAACTTGGGCTTTTTATACTATTGTAAAAGCGCAATATCATTTAAAAACTATTCCATGGAAAGAAATTGTAATTTCTGGACATATTTTAGCTGGTAGAGAAAAAGTTTCTAAATCAAAGCAAGGTGGAAAAGTTCCAACACCAGAAGAGTTATTAAAAAATTATCCTGCAGATGTTATTCGATATTGGTCTGCAAATGGAAGATTAGGGATGGATACTGCATTTAGTCCAAATCAACTTAAAATTGGACAAAGGCTTGTTACAAAATTGTGGAATGCTTTCAGGTTTGGCAAAGATCATATTGAGCAGTTTGAAAAATCTGAAAATAAATTTTCAGATTTAGATAATTTGAATAAATGGTTATTACATAAATTTGGTCAAACTATAAAAACTTATAACCAATATTTCCAAAAATATGATTATACACTTGCTTTAGAAAACGCAGAAAAATTTTTCTGGCATAATTTTTGTGATAATTATCTTGAACTTATTAAAGATCAAATTTTTAATCCAGATAAATATTCTGAAAATATTATAAAAAATACGCAAGCAGTATTATATGAAGTTGGGTTTGGGATTTTACAACTTTTTGCACCCATATTGCCTCATATAACCGAAATTTTATACCAACAGTTATTCAAAGATAAAGAGGGTGAAATTTGTTTACATATTACTCAATTAGATCAAAAAAGATATGATTATGATTATCAGGTACAAGCAGATTTGATGGATAAAATCATACAGATTGTTTCTTTGTGCAGAAAATTGAAAACAGAAAATCAACTTTCATTAAAAACAGAATTGATAATTTTAAATGTTTATTCTAAAGATCAAAAATTATTAGATGAAATAAAAAAAGAAGAAAAGCTTTTGTTGGGAATTACAAAAGCGCAGGCTGTTTCTTATAAAACAAAACAGATTAAAGAATCTATTTTGAAAAAAGAAAATGATTTTTGGATTATGGAGATTAACGTTTCGTGATTTTAATAAAAAATACGCAAAGAAAAATTAAAATAAATACAAAAAAAATAAAAGACGATGTAGAAAAAATGCTACATGTTCTTGGATATCAAGATTTTGATTTAGGGATTTGGTTTACAACAAATCAAACCATTCAAAGATACAATAAAAAATATCGCAAAAAAGATAAACCAACAGATATTTTATCTTTTCCGTATCATACAGATCTAAAACCTGGTCAAGAAATTAAGGTCAAAGAGGATGAGGATAAAAATTTAGGTGATTTGATTATCTCTTTAGAATTTGCACAAAAAGATGTTAAAAAACTAAAAAAATCGATTGTTGAACATTTGCAAATTCTTCTTGTTCATGGCATTGCCCACCTTTTAGGTTATGATCATAAAACTCAAAAAAAGTATAGGCAAATGCAAAAGTTTGAAAATATGTTGCTTGCTTCTAAAAAATAAGGCCTGGATGTAAATATCTAAGTTGGTTTTTAGGCTTTATTTTTCAAAATGAATTTAATAAAAAAATAAAAAATATTTATTGATAAAATATAAATCTGGAGTATATTTCTATTTCTATTCTAAGCGGTAAATTCAAGCTTTCAAGCCGATGTTTGTTGAAGTTTGTGGGGTTTTAGGGAATTAATGTATCTACAAGAGTTTAAGGGAATTACCATGCAATCTCGATTTTGCACAGAAAGAGTTTCGATATACGATAGTCATGATTCTTCTTATGATTACACAATCTATGATTTAGGGTTTGTTTTTGTTGATGAAGATGATGATGAAGAATTTACAGATGAATTTTATTATGTAGAAATACCTCCAACGGGTATGGGGGGTAATGTTCATTAAAGGTTAATGATCCAAGATTTCTACTTTCTTGGGATTTCTTCTTTTTTTTGTATATTCTTTTAAAAAATTATTTTTTAAAATCTATTTAATATTAAATTTTGGTTTAGGTCTTAAAAGAATTCATGAACTAAACAATCTAGATTGAAATTCTGTTTGGGGATTGGAAAATGAAAATAAAATTTTTATTATCATTTATAAACTTTTTATTTCTTTTTTATATTTTTAGTTTAAGTTCTATCACTTTTTTAGTTAATTCAGATATGCATGTTGGAAATGATGAATGTCCAAATTATCATTTTAAAAAAAATCAGCTTTCTGAAATGGAGCGATATTCTGATAAATTGGATTGTGTGATATTTGTAGGCGATCTAACAGATAATGGGAAAGATGAAGAATTTGCAATTTTTCAAGAAGAGTGGGTAAAAATTTTTTCAGATAAGGGGATAGAAGTTTTTCTTTGTAGAGGGAATCATGATGAAGATCCTTTTTTTAATCATAAGGTTTTAAATGAAAATGTTCCTGAGAAATATTCTATAAATTTGCAAGGCATACGTTTTATTTGTTGTGGAGAATATCCAAATAAAATCAAATGGCTTAAAAATGAATTGAGTAAAACTGGAACAAAAACTCCAATTATCATTTTTTTCCATTACAATATCGTAGGAGTTTATAGTAGTTGGTGGTCGCAAGAACAAAAAGACGAATTTGATAATTCAATAGCTGAATTTTTTAATGTAATAAAGAATTATAATATAAAAAGTGTATTTACAGGGCATTGGCATAAAAGTTATACATATTTATGGAAAAATAGCATTCCTGTTATAGGTGTTGGAGGAGAATATTTTGCAATAGTTGAGTTTGATAAGGAATTTAAGATAATCTTTAAAAATAAAGATGGAAAAGTTAAAACTTGGAAAGATTTAGAATATAAATAATTTTGAGTGGTTATTTTTTTATTAACATTATTTTTGGGGAGGGTGAGTGATGAAGAAAAATAATTTTACTTCATTTATTCTGTCGTTTCTTATTTTTTGTTTCTACTTTAATCTGCATGCATTTACATTTTTAGTGAATTCAGATACGCATGTAGGTAATGATAACCATTCAAATTATATTTTAAAAAAAGCACAATTACCAAAAATGCTTGAAGTTATTGATGATTTTAATGATGTTAGCCTTGTAGTTTTGGCTGGGGATTTAACCGATACGGGTCATGATTGGCAATTCCAACAGTTCAGTAATGAATGGCTAATTCCTCTTGTAAATGCTGGTGTGAATATTTTTCTTGCTCATGGTAATCATGATACTTATCTTGATCATTGGTACGAAAAAAAAGCTGTTCTTGATTACATAAAAAAGACATATGGTAATTTGCATTATTCTTTTAATATAGAGGGTGTTCATTTTGTTTGTTGTGGTAAATATCCAGAAGGCACAAAAAGTTCTTCATGTTGTCTTCCTTCATGTAAAAAAACATGGTTAAAAAAAGATTTGGAGAAGGTTGGAAAAATGACACCTATCGTAATTTTTTTTCATTACAACATCGTTGGTAATTTTAGCGATTGGTGGACACAAGAAGAAAAAGATGAATTTTACGATACGATAGAAGATTACAATATTCTTTGTGTTTTTACAGGACATTGGCATTATACTTTTACTCATATGTGGAGAGAACAAATTCCTGTTGCCTGCGTTGGCGGAAGTTATTTTGCTGTAGCCGATTACGAAGGTGCTGGTTTAACTGTTGGTTTTCAAGATAAGTATGGAGATGTAAAAACTTGGAATCAGCTTTTAAGAAATGATTATCAAGAAAAAATATCAAGAAACTTTCAAGATGATCAAATTAATCAGTTAGATTATGATATCACTAATACAACTTTAACTCAGGATTTAAAGGTTACGGTTACCGCTTAAATCTAATTTTATGGGTGCGAAAAGCACCCCTATTCTAAAAAATAATCTTTTTGTTAAGCTATTCATTATATTTGTTAGAATTAGTCGATGGTGTTTATTTGCATGAATTTGCTTTTTAGGATTAGTTTTTATGGAAAAATTAAAAAAAAGTTTTGAAAAATTATATTCAAAATATGTTGCCAAAAAAGAAAAATTTAAGAAAGTCATAGAAAAATGGCTTACCAAAGGCCGAATTAATATGCACAAAAAAGGGGTTCAACTTTTACAAGAAGCAGATATTTTGGCAAAAGAATTGCAAGAAGGTTTTGTGCTTACAGCCGAAAGTCAACCAGATGAGCTGGTGCTAAGAAAAAAATTAAAAGAATTTAAAAATATTTATAAACAGTTAGTTGAGCTTACAAAACCAATTTGGCGCCAATGGATAGAGACGATAGTTATTGCAGGAACGTTGGTTTTTATTTTAAGAACATATATTTTCGGTCTTTATCATGTTCCAACAGGATCTGCTGAACCAACAATTTTGGTTGGGGATAGGTTGTGGGGTAATAAAATGGCCTACTACCTGGGAGATATCAAGCGTGGTGATTCTGTTATTTTTGATAATCCAGAATTTATTTTTGATAAATCAAATATAGTCAATTATTATTGGCAAAAATATGTTGGTTTTCCAATTCCATTATTGGGTTTGAATACTGGTCCTGATAATTGGGTAAAAAGGGTTATTGCTGTTCCGGGTGATATCATTGAAGGTAGAGTTGAAGAAGGAAAAACGGTTATTTATCTTAATGGCAAAAAACTGGATGAAACTTCTTATGTAAATCCATATCCATTAATAAAATTAGTAAAGTCTACAGGTTTTATTGATTTTGAATCTATCGGTCCTTTTTTTATTCCTTCATTTTTACGTAAACAGTTAAAAATTGTTGATTATGCTTACGATCCAGATAAAAGTTTTCAAGAACAACCATTTTATAATATGAGTGAGGGTCAGATTATTCCAAGACCAGATGGAATGCCTTTTATGCGAATGCCGTATTTGCCAACTGAAGAAGATAGTTTTGGTCCAATAAGATTACCAGAAGGTAGATATTGGGTTATGGGAGATAGTAGAAAAAATAGTCGTGATAGCAGATTTTGGGGTTTTTTGGATAAAGATCTTATTCATGGTAGGGCAAGTTTTGTTATATATTCTGTTGATAGTGAAGAACCTCTTTGGTTATTTGAATTATTAAAACATCCAATTGATTTTTGGACAAAAAAACTTAGATGGAATAGGTTTTTTAAAAATATAAAATAAATTTACTGGGATATTGTAAATGAAAAACAATAACAACAATAAATTTTATGTAACAACTCCAATTTATTACGTAAATTCTAAGCCACATTTAGGAACCTTGTATTCAACGTTACTTGCTGATGTTACTGCAAGATGGAACAAATTATGTGGAAAAGATGTTTTCTTTTTAACTGGAACAGATGAACATGGTCAAAAACTTCAAGAAGCAGCCCAAAAAGTGGGAATGGCTCCCAAGGAATTTGTAGATTCTATGATTCCGTTTTTTAAAGATGTTTGGAAAAGATACGAATTAGAATATGATAAATTTATTCGTACTACTGATCCTGAACATGAAAAGGCCGTTATATATTGGTTAAAAAAACTTCAAGATAAAGGTGATATTTACAAATCAACTTATTCTGGTTGGTATTGTATTCCATGTGAAAGATATGAAACAGAAAGCACGGTGTTAAAAGATGATGATGGCAATTATATTTGTCCAGTATGTAAAAGGGAATTAAAGGAGCATTCTGAAGAAAGTTATTTTTTTAGGCTTTCTGCATATGAGAATCAACTTTTAGATTTTTATGAAAAAAAACCAAACTTTATTATACCAAAAGAAAAAATTAATGAAGTCATATCTTTTGTAAAATCTGGATTACACGATTTGAGCATTTCACGTAAAAAGGTTAAATGGGGAATTCCTTTTCCCGGAGATGAGGAGCATACGGTTTATGTTTGGGGAGATGCTCTTAATAATTATATAAGTGCTATTGGTTATGGACAAGATACTCCTCAAGCAAAAAAGAAATTTGAACATTGGTGGCCAGCAAATTTGCATATAATGGCAAAAGACATTTTACGTTTTCATGCTGTATATTGGCCAGCGTTTTTGATGGCTGCAGGTTTGCCGTTGCCTAAAAGAATGCTTGTTCACGGTTATATTTTAACTGATAGCGGTAAGATGTCTAAGTCTTTAGGAAATGTTGTTGATCCTATTATTCTTGCTGATTGGTATGGAGTTGAACAAGTTCGTTATTATTTAGTACGTCAAATGCCGATAACTCAAGATGGTCATTTTTCTTTAAAAGATTTGGAAAACAGAATTTCTGGAGATCTTGCAAATAATTTAGGAAATTTGCTTAATCGAACTTTATCTTTGGCATTATCTAATGGTTTAAAAGAAGTGAATGTTCCTGAATCTTTTGAAGCAGATTCACTTGTGTTAAGAGATAGGTGTGAAGAAGCATTCAGAAGTTTTTGGGATGAAATGGATCATTGTCATTATCATATTGCATTATCAGATTTGTTTAATTTTATTTCCCAAGTTAATGCGTTTTTTCATGAACATCAGCCTTGGGTTGTTGTAAAAAAAGATAAAGTTTTTTTTGAGGAGATCATTTCTGCAGTTTGTCATTCTCTTTATGCAATTGCTGTAATGCTTTGGCCTATAATGCCTAAAAAAATGGAAGAGTTATTAAAATGTTTGGGATACAGAATAGATCTTTACAGTAACTATGAAGATGAATTAAGAAAAAATATTTGGAATAAAAAATTTGTTTTGAATAAAACTAAAGAACCTTTGTTTGTAAAACCAGAATCTCGTTTAGAAGTTGAAGATACTGAAAAGAAAGAAGAAAAAGTGGAAGATAATTTTATATCTATTGATGATTTTGCAAAAATACAAATGCATGTTGGTCAAATTTTGGAATGTGACCTAGTTGAAGGTTCAGACAAACTTTATAAATTAATTGTGGATTTAGGTGAAGTTGGCAAACGTCAAATTATGGCTGGTGTTGCACAATTTTTAAAACAAGAAGATTTAATTGGCAAAAAGGGTGTTTATGTTACAAACCTTAAACCAAGAAAAATGATGGGTTTGATGTCTCAGGGAATGATGCTTTTTGCTAAAGATCAAAAAGGGAATATGCAGATGGTTACAGTTTCTGGAGACATTGATAATGGAACGAGGTTAAGTTAGCCCGTCCCTTACGCTGTTGTATAAATTACAACAGCGTAAGGGACGGGCTAACTTAATATCTATAAGCTAATTTGCTTGCCTGATAAGTTATAAGATTTTCTTTATTTTGAAGACAAGAAATAAATTGATTGTGGGGAAGTTCTAAAAAGAGATCACAAATTAATTTATAAAGTTCTTTTTGTTTTAAGTGATTTCTTACATGTGGATTTGATGTGATAATGACTGTTTTTTCTTTAGTTTTTGTTGTATGCCACATAATTTCAAATTCGTGTCTGGTTATTACCAGGTCATCTTTGCCGTAGAAATACAAAATTGGAATATTCTCAATTTTTGGAAGATAGTCCAAAATTGATATTTGATTAATTTTTGTGTGAAATAGTTCTTGTCCAAGAGATAAAAAGGCATTTTGGAACCACAGCTTTTTAATGGGCCATGTTCTTTCCCATCCACCATATTGAGGAGAACATATACGTTTAGGGTCTTTAATTAATTTATCTACAAAATTTCCCAAAGAAAGCCAGCAACCATCTAAAATTAAATGATCAAAAAGTTTTTCTTTTTTTTCTTGTTTAATTGCTGTTGCTTTTACAAAAATTAGTGCAGAATAACATATTCCAAGTCCATTTATTTGTGTGTAGTTTTTTTTCTTTTTAAGTGTATCTATTACTGCAAAAACATCTTTTTCTTCATCTGCTCCCAACATTGCTTTGCTGCAATCTACTCCAAAAAGCATTTTAGTGGGACTCAGATTTAATTTTGTTGGATCAAACCCATGTCCTCGATAATCAAAAATAACAACATCATGATTTTCAAACATATCAATAAAAGGAGACATTACTTCTCGTTCATTTGTAAAACCTTCTCCTACTACTAGGAGTTTATCGCTTTCTCTATTAAAAAAAGTGCATGGAATTATTTGATTATCTGATGTTTTAACTTTTAAAAGTTGTCCTACGTTGTGCTTAAAATATTTAGGTTTTAGCTGATAATTTCTGACTCTTTGAGAATTTATGATAAATTCAGGATCAAAAAAGATGGAATGATTTAAGCGTAAATTAAAAGCTTTGGCGAAACCTTCTATTTGTGGATCGAGCTCAAAACTTTCGTTTAAATTTGAGGCAAATACTTCTGCTTGGTAGGAATATGTAAAGGTTGTTTCTGGTACCGTCAGATTATAATACTCTAGTCTTTCTTTTATTTTGTTATAACTTTGCAGATTTTGATCCAAAAAAATATTTTCTTTTTGTACTTTGAAAGTAGAGGATTTGGAATTTGTTGTTTTTGTTGAAGCCATAGTATAAACGTGGCATAACAACAATGGGAATGAGAGATAAAATATTTGTTTGGATAACTTTATTCTTGTATTTGTTAAGTATTTTATAACTGTTCCCATATAGCCCCTAAAAATATCTATATTTGCGTGGTTTTGCGGCATAAAGTGAATAATGCTATTATAAAGCTGAGAAAAGTTAAAATTTACCGTAGAAATGGTGGTATGTAAAGCTATCGTAAAGATTATATACAAACTGTTTATAATAATGGGATTTTAGATGGCAGTATTTGATCAAAAAAAAATAAAATTGGATTTTCCTATCTTAAATAAAGAGAATGCTTTTGGAAAATTGACCTATCTTGATAATGCTGCAACAACCCAAAAGCCTGTACAGGTAATTGAATGTATAAAAGATTTTTATGAAAATTATAATGCAAATGTTCATCGTTCAATTCATGATTTAGCAGAAAGTTCTACTACTCTTTATGAAAAAGCTAGACAAAATGTTGCAAAATTTATCAATGCATTACCAGAAGAAATTGTTTTTACAAAAGGGACAACAGAAGGTATCAATTTTATAGCGAGTGCTTGGGCCTCAAAAAATATTTTTTCTGGAGATCATATTGTTTTAACGCAGGTTGAGCATCATTCAAATTTATTACCTTGGCAAAGGATTGCAAAAGAAAATGGTGCTATTCTTAAATTTATCAAATTAAACACAAAAACTTTTACTTTAGAACTTGAAGATCTTAATGAAATTATAAATTCTAAAACAAAACTGATTGCAATTACACATAGTTCAAATGTTTTGGGAGATGTTTGGAATAATCAATTGGAAAAAGTTATCAAATGTGCGCATTCAGTTGGTGCAAAAGTATTACTGGATTCAGCTCAAACTGCTTGTAGAAAAAAAATTGATATAAAAAAAATAAATCCAAATTTTTTAGTTTTTTCTGGACATAAAATGTTAGGACCAACAGGGATAGGTGTTTTATTTATTAAAAAAGATTTGCATGATCATATTAAACCGTATCAACTTGGTGGTTCGATGGTTGATTTTGTATCTTGGAGTGAATACAAATGCAGACAAGCACCAATTAAATTTGAGGCAGGAACTCCACCTATTGCACAAGCTATTGGTTTATCTTGTGCAATTGATTATATAAATGAAAAAATTGATTTTGAACAGTTAAAAAAACATGAAGCAAGTTTGTGTTCATTATTAATTGATAGTTTACATAAAATCGATGGTGTAAAAATTTTAGGCAATATTTCTCGTTTACAAAAAAATGGTCATCTCGTTTCGTTTGTTGTCGACAAGATTCATGCACATGATTTAGGTGCTTATCTTTCAAATAAAGGCATTGCGGTAAGATCTGGACATCATTGTGCGCAGCCTTTAGCAAAAATTTTAAATATTGAAGCAAGTTTGCGTGTAAGTTTTTATGTTTATAACACATCGCAAGATATTGAGTTTTTTTTAAAAACATTACAAGAGGGAATTGAGTTTTTTAGGGGATAAATGTGAGTAATGATAAATTATATAAAGAAGAATTGATGGATCATTTTAAATATCCACGTCATAAAAAAAAGATTGAAAATCCTGATTTTTCAAGTGGACAAGAGAATCTTTCTTGTGGTGATAGAGTTTATATTGAGGGAAAAATAAAAAAAGATGGAAATGAAGTTGAGCGAATTATGGATATTGGTTTTTCTGGATCTGGGTGTGTTATAAGTCAGGCTGCAATGTCGATGCTCATGGAAAAATGTAAGGGAATGCCTGTTGATGAAGTCTTAAAATTAACAAAAGATGATGTTTTAAAAATGATTGGCTTGCAACTTGGTCCAATTCGTTTACGTTGTGCTTTGCTTTGTTTGCAAGCATTGCAAGATGGACTAAAGAAATAATTTTATGAAAATAAAAGGATCAAAATGATAAAAATTCAAATTACAGAAAAAAAATTTTGGGAAAATGAGGTTGAAGGTTACATTTTCTTGTTAAAAGAAGACCTTAAACCATTATGTAAGCAGCAAGATTTTGAAAAAATAGAGAAAGATTTCTATCCAAATCTAAAAGATATTTTTAAAAAACATAAATTCGAAGGAAAGATTGGACAATCTTTTATTTTGACAGCAACGCAGGATAAAAAATTGATTCAATTGATTTTTGTTGGAATTGGAAAGTTAACAGATAAGTGGAATATCGAATTAGAAAACCTTAGAAGGGCCGTTGGATCTGTTGTAAAATTACTCAAAAAACTTGCTATAAAAAATTCAGTATTTTTTGTTCCAGACGAAAAGCCATTTGGTTTGATAAAACCAAGAATGTTACGACAAATGGTTATCATTGCAAATTTGGCAGATTATGAATTTGAAAAATTTAAAACTGAGAAAAAAGAAGAGTGGAAAGGAGAACTATTTTTTGCTTTGGATGAAAAACAGGATCAAACTTTTGCACTAAGTTTGCAAGAAGGTCAAATTATTGGTCAGGCAACAAATTTAGCAAGACATTTTTCAGACATGCCAGCAAATCATTTAACACCTGTATCTTTGGCACAGGAAGCAAAAAAAATTGCAGACAAATA
>SDBT01007672.1_pt1 | contig 17730 bp, 12 predicted proteins | sample 2277101 | NCBI WGS metagenome assembly SDBT01 (sample SAMN10404973, study PRJNA504765) | marine sediment metagenome | isolation source: marine sediment core GS10_PC15, 103 cmbsf | place: Arctic Ocean: Southern Knipovich Ridge | collected 2010 | reverse complement strand
CGGGAGGGTATGGCGATGCTCGCGGCGGGCCGGATTCCCCGTATCGAATACGCTTTGTATCAGTGTGTTTCGCTGCTTGATATCTTCGGGGCGGAAAACGTCGCTCAGTTGCTGTCCGGGCATGGTAGCAATGTCGATACCGTACCGTTCGTTCAGTTCCGCATCGCCCCAGGCGTTTTTCACCACGTCGCCGCGATCGTGCACAACGATTATCGTCTCGTGCAGCGACGAGAGGATCGCCTTCAACCTCGCCTCCCGCTGCTGTATCTCCGCAATATGTTGCTCTTGGGCTTGCTCTCTGGCGCGATGCTCTTGGCGGACTTTTGCGTGCAGGTCCAGGATTCGCTCTGCGGCGCGGAGGCGGGCCTTGAGCTCCTCCGACTTGAAGGGCTTGACCACGTAATCGTCCGCACCGGCGTCCATCCCCTCCACGATGTCCTCCGTCCGGTCCTTCCCCGTAAGCAGAATGACGTATACGTAGTCTTCGAATTCAGCGGCTCGAATCTTCTTGCACAACTCCGGGCCGCTGAGAATTGGCATGGTCCAGTCCAGCAGGGCCAATCGCGGTGCGTCCTCTCTTTGGAGGATCTCCCACGCCTCGTTCCCGTTCTCTGCTGGAAGAGTTTCGTATCCCCACCGGTTGAGCTTGGCCTCCATCGCGCGCCGAGCCAGCGGTTCATCTTCAGCGATTAGAACGCGCATGGTCTTGCTCCTTCAGGAAAGACTCAAGATCGCAAGAAAGCCCGTTGATATTCTCTTCAAGCTGCTTCCAGTTGGCTTCGGCGGCGCGCGAGTCGCGCTCTCGACCGGCCGTCTCTATGTTCAGCGCCGCTTCGAAGCACTTTTTATGCCCCAGGCTTCCCACCGCGCTCTTGAGTGAATGAGCCGCCTCAGTGAGCCGTTGGTGGTCGGCGCTTCTTAGCGCTTCCTCTATTTCCGACATCCAGGTTCGATGGTGCTCCAGGAACAGGTTCGCCAACTCTTCCAGTAGTTTCTCGTCACCATCGACTCGCATAAGGGCCGCCGCCAGATCGAACCCCCCGCCGGAAGAAGAACCACCGCTGGGCTTCGAAGCGGTTTGCTCGGCGGGGATCTCTCGCCCATGGCGCTCGACTGCTTCAAAGAGCTCACCAGACTTGATCGGTTTTGTGACACACCCGTCCATCCCCGCCTCCAGGCATTTGTCACGTTGTACCTGCATGGCGTGGGCGGTGATGGCAAGGATCGGGACGTGGTCGTGCGTGGATGCTTCTCTCTTGCGAATGATTCTCGTAGCTTCCAACCCGTCCATCTCGGGCATCTGCACGTCCATCAGTATCAGATCAAACGAGCCGCCCTTCGCGGCGGCGAGCGCCTCTCGCCCGTTGCAGGCTGCTTTGACGGCATGGCCCCATTTGGTAAGGAGGCGGACGATGAACATCTGGTTAAGCTGATTATCCTCAACCACCAGAATGCGAAGTGGGTGCCCTGTTCTCTTTGGGACATTCTCCTCGGGGAGATCCAAAACCTCCGTCTCGGATGATCGGGTATCCAGGGCCCCGCATATGGCACCCAGTAAGTCCTGGCGTCGAATTGGCTTAGTGAGGTAGGCGGTGATGCCCAGCTTCTGGCAGCGCTCGGCGTCACCATGGCGGTTGGCCGACGAGAGCATCATGATCGCGGTTTTCCCCAGGTCAAATTCACGCATGATTTTTTTAGCCAGCGCGAACCCGTCCATTCCGGGCATGTTCGCGTCGAGCAGTATCAGGGAGAAGACTTTGCCTTCTCCTTTTGCGCGCTTGATGGCGGCCAGAGCAGACTTCCCATCGGACGCCAGTTTCGGAACCATTCCCCAGCTCTCGAGCATTCTCTGAAGGAGGCACCTGTTGGCGTGGTTGTCGTCCACCACGAGCGTGGAAAGCCCGCGAAGAACCTTCTGGTCCACAGTGTGTGATTCGGTGGGTTCGGTTCTCGATAAACCAAAGCGGGCGGTAAAGTGGAACGTACTCCCCACGAGTTCGCCGCGTCCATCTTCGGCGCCTTGGGATACGGTGCTCTCCACCCATATCTTCCCGCTCATCATCTCGACCAAATGCGCGGAGATCGGGAGACCGAGCCCCGTTCCACCGTATCTGCGGGTAACGGACCCGTCGGCCTGTTCGAAGGCTTGGAAAATGACCTCCTGTTTGGTGGGGGGGACGCCTATCCCCGTATCGCTCACGGAAAAGTGCAGTTGGACTTCCGCGTCAGTGCAATCGTCCACTTCGATGCGAAGAATAATCTCCCCTTGCTCTGTGAACTTGATCGCATTGCTTACGAGATTGGTGGTTATCTGCTGCAAACGCCCCGCATCGCCCACGAGAGCGCGCGGTACGTCCGGACAAATGTCACAGATCAATTCCAGGTTCTTGGCCTCGGCGCGCAGGGCAAGAATGTCCAGAAGCCCCCCGACCGTCTCGTAAAGGTCGAAGTCGAGAGCGTTCAACTTAAGTCGGCCGGCCTCGATTTTGGAGAAGTCCAGGATGTCGTCGATGACCGTCAGAAGCGATTCCGACGAAATCTGTGCCATCCTCAGGTACTCTCGCTGCTCGGAAGTCACTTCGGTATCGAGCACCAGTTCGAGCATACCCATGACCCCGTTCATGGGCGTGCGGATCTCATGCGACATGTTCGCGAGGAATGAGCTCTTGGTTTCGTTGGCGGCCTCGGCGGCTTTTTTGGCTTCGGTGAGTTCGCGTTCGGCCTGCTTTCGTTCACAGATTCGCCCCAGGCGCTCCGCGAGGACGTTTATCAAGGCGCGCTCTTCTTTGAGGAACGGACCTTCTACCGCTTCTGGTCTGGGCTCTGTGTAGTACACTTCGATCGACCCGGCTTTCCGATCGCGAACCACTATGTCCGCCGACTGACACCACGGAGTCTCCGAACAATCATCCGTTTCGAAGGCCTGTTTGTGATAGCGAATGCGCCCGCAAGTAATCTCCGGGTACTACCACCCAGGAGGTATCAGCTCCACCGTCTCCTGGAAGATCTCCTCGAGCGTGATCCCGGATCTCTCGACAATCTTGCTCAAACCATAGAGACAATTGAGTTCCTTGACGCGCTCTCCAAGGGCATGAAGGAGCTGCTCCTTTTCCTTTTCGCGATCCCTTTCTACGGTGACGTCCCGAAAGACCAACACCACCCCCACGATCTCACCGGAAGCATCATGGATGGGAGCGGCGCTGTCGGCGATTGCGCGTTCGGTCTTGTCCCTGCAAATGAGAACCGTGTGATTTGCGAGACCCGGGATTCTCCCGGTCGCAATCACCCTCGTCACGGGGTCATCTGCGGCCGCGCGGGTCTCCTCATTGATGATGTCGAAGACTTCCTCCAGTGGCCTCCCGCACGCCTCTTCAGGCGTCCATCCGGTCAGCGCCTCGGCCGCCTTGTTCAACAGGGTCACATTCTGATCGACCCCGGTGACAATTACACCGTCGCCGATGCTTCCCAGTGTGATACGTTGATATTCCTCGCTGGTGCGCAATGCCTCCTCGGCCTGTTCGCGGATGGTTATTTCCATCTTAAGTTCTTCATTGGCCTCGGCGAGCTCGACGGTACGTTCCATGACCTTCTGATCCAAAGATCGGTTTAATTCGGAGAGTTGTTCGGCCTGCTGTGCAAGACGCCGATGATTCTCCTTGAGAGTCGCCTCCCACTTGCGCGTAACTCGGAAAACGACAATCCACCCGACGACCATGAGCGGAATGGGCGAGGCCCCTACCGTAATTTCAAGGAAGACATGTCGCCGATGCTGCTTCCAGGCTGCGCGGGATATATCAGAAAGAGCGGCATCAAACTCGGTCATTCCTGCGGCATAAATCTGCTTCTGTGTCTCGTACAACTCGCTAAACAGAACTACATTCGCTTCATCGGTGCGGCCTTGGCGAACGAGATCAAAGGCGCGGTTCTCCATCTCCACAAGCTTGATGTTGGCTACATCGGTCTTGGCAGCCGCTTTAGCGCTATGTCCCTCAGGTATTAGCTCGATAGCCTCCTTAATTGCGGCGTCCAGTTTCGGTTCATAGTTGCGGTAACGCTCTTCCCATTGCGAATCCCCCGTCGCCGCGGCCATCCGTGCTGACATGGTCAAAACTTCATCCAGATAAACGATAATTCCGCGTAGCTCTTCGCTCCTACGCGTTCGTTCGTAGGCGACCCTGCTACTGTCATCGTAGTGGTGCGCCCTCCAGCCCATCCACAACAGCGCCATGCAGTTCAGTAGGACCACGGCTGCCAGGAACAAGACTGGGCTACGTCTACCCGATAACCCGCTCTTAGACATTACTCCCCGCTCCTTCCTCTGCCCCGACAACCTCAGCGACTTTGGACTCGCCGAGGGCAGTCGATGATCTTCCGCTGATATCGTTCCGGAACTCTCTTACCTTGGGCCCTGCTAACCTCACTTCAACCCCCTCGAGCGCGCCCACGATTTCCGAGGCAAATTCCTCCGGTTTCCCCCGGAGCTGCGCTAACGCCGCGCTTGGTGGAATTCCGCGGGTCACCCGCTTATCGAACTCCGTCGCCACTTTGAGCATTTGCGCACCAATCGCCACCTCGTCACCGCACTGAGGCCCCTCGCAGGGCGCCGCTTGTCCGGCGATCATCTCGGCCACACTTTCCAGGCGTGGAATACTGCTAATCAGCTTTGCCCCGGCCGCCGGATGAGATGCGAGCATCTTTTTCTCGTGATCCGCTAACTCCTGTCCGGTGGATATCTTCGCGACGGTCTCGGCGGGGAGGGTGACGCACCCGATTTGCGAGAGCATCGCCGCCACCTCAAACTCCCACGCATTCTCAAGGCCCAGCCGCTCGGTTATGTGCTTGACATAATGGCACACCCGCGAGGCCCTCCCGAACGCTACCGGATTCACCAGTGAAAGGACGTCGGTCAGAACCTTCACGCTCCCCCGCAGTGTTCCCTCGAGTAGTTCGCGTCCTGCGATGATGAGGCGATACAGCTCCGCCGCCGCGGAAATCGCCTGTATCAGGGCTTTGGCGGGGCAGGGCTTGATGAGGAATCGAAAGATGTTCCCCTCGTTGACCGCCCGGACCGCGGTTTCCATATCGGCGTTTCCGGTGAGCATTACCCTCACGGTATCGGGAGCAAGGTTCTGTACCTTGGTGAGGAATTCGATACCGTCCATTTCGCGCATGCGCATATCGGCTACGACGACGGCGAACGGGGCGGAGGATTCGATGATTTCCAGCCCTTCCCGCCCACCACCCGCGGTCTGGACGTCAAAGCGGCCGCGTAGCGCTCGCTTCAGCGACGCCAGAACGTTCGCTTCATCATCGACACACAGGATTTTCTCACCCGCCACCGTGTTATCTCCTTGTCCCCACCGTTTCCGCCTCTTCCGAATAGTCCGGAACGAGCACGCGAATCGGTTCCTCGATTCCCACTCCCGCCGACCATCGGCGAAGGTGCTCTCGGACGGCGAGGGTGACTTCCTGGCCTTTCGTGACGAGCAATCCGCCCTTCCTGGAGTGGACGTCCTGATCCAGGATCATCTGCGGAGCAAGTTCGCTCACACTGACTACCCGCCGCTGATTCTCGGTCGGGGGTACTTCGAGACCTACCATGGTCTCGACGATATCCGGGTCGTAGAGGTCGCTTTGCGCTCGAAGTTCGCTAAGGGCCTTCTCCGGGGAAAGCCCGCGGAGCATCAACGAGTCGAAATCAAGGGCGATTTTCAGGATGTAGCCGCCCACTGCAACGCGGTCGCGATCTTGCGCCAATTCACCGGAGCGGTCCCAGGAGAACGGTTCCTGCTGACGGACAATCATGTGGGCCACGTTCTCCAGGTGCGGGATGTTAACGATCAGCCTCCCGCCAACGTCCGGGTGCGAGCCGAACATTTCCTGCTCGTGTGGGTCCAGGTCCACCCCGCCATGGAGCTTATCCAAAGTCTCCGCGGGTAGAGAGACGCATCCAATTTGCGAGAGCATCGCGGCGATCTCGATTTCCCAGGCGTTCGCCAGAGAGAGCTTCTCCGCGATGTGGCGGACATATCGCCTGACCCGCCCGGCCCGGCCGAACGCTATGGGAGAGACCAGGGAGAGGATGTCGGCCATCACCTTGATACTCCCGTTGAGCGTTTCCTCGAGCAATCGCTTCTCGGCGACGATGAGTTGGTACTGGCGGAGAGCCATCTCGACGGATTTGACGAGAGTCTCCTTAGGACAGGGCTTCGTGAGGAACTGAAATATCTTGCCCTCGTTCACTGCGTTCATCGCCGTCTGGAGATCTGCATTCCCGGTGAGCATCATTCGCACGGTATCAGGCGCGATTCTCTTGACGTTCGCGAGGAACTCGATCCCGTCCATTTCGGGCATGCGCATGTCCGTCACTACAACCGCGAACGGACCGATGGCCGCCATCGCCTCGAGCCCCTCTTTCCCACCCGGAGCGGTCTCCACAGTAAACTTGTTCCGCAGGATCCGCTTGTATGCGGCCAGAATATTCGGATCGTCATCCACATATAGGATCTTCTCAGACATTTGCCGTCTCCTTATCGATTGGGTCTTGGGAGAGCTCTTTCCACAGCGGGACCCGGTCGATCAACCCGAGTTCTCTCAGGTAAGGCTCGTCGATCTCGGAACCCGCGTTGAATTTATCCGATGGATCGCCCCTGCGGACCAAGGCGTCCGCTACGTGCGTCACAGTCAGAGGAGTAAACTCTCTGGTCTTGCTTTGCGTTGGACTATGGTGGAAAGCGATCGCTTCGACGATGCGTTCGGGTAGACCCCACAACCCCATCAGGTACGCTCCGACCTCCGCGTGGGTGGTTCCGAACCTCTCTCGCTCGCCAGTGGTGATGAGTTGTTCGTCGGAGACTTCCGCAAGGATCGACGCGTACTGCTCCGGGAACTCCGCCGCAAGGGCAAGCTTTCCAACGTCGTGGAGCAGGGCGGCGATAAAGGCGTGATTTATAAACTCACCGTCTCCGTTTTCACTATTGGCGATTATTTTGGCGCACTCCGCGACAGCCCTGCTGTGCCGTGAAAGCTGATCGATCGGTATCTCCGCAAGCCTCGTCTGGTCAAATTGTGAAAAGGCATGGTCGGAGAGTGTCAAGGCCTTGAGCGTATCGGGACCGAAGGAGATCGCCGTCTTGGTCGGGTCCAGTAGGTGGGTGGGGCTGGAGAAGAAGGCTGAGCTTCTCAGCTGCAGGATTCTTGCGCTTATGGCGAGGTCTTGAGATACGATCCGCCCAATCTCGCTCGTTGACGGACTTGTGGACTCCAACGCCTCGACCATTGTCTCGTACAGCGAAGGTATGCTCGGCAACGCCTTCATACTGCATAGGCGCTCTCTGAGGTCTTCGTTGGGTAGCAAATCTTGCAGAGCACATATGCGGATCAATGTGGATTTCACCATCTCTGCGTCACACGGTTTCGCCAGGTATTGATGGACCAGTCCGATCGATCTGAGAACAGTGTTCTTGGAGGCCTGTCCGGACAGGGCGATGCGGACAATATGAGGGTATCGCTCTCTGACCTCGGTAAGCAGTTCGACACCGTCCATGCACGGCATGCGCATATCGGATACGATTATCTCGCATCGCTCCTGCGCGAGGAGGTCCAGCACCTCAGCCCCGCTTCCGGGGAACCGCATGTCCCACTCGTTACGCATCCCGCGCAACAGGCGGCGCAGTCCGCTGAGAATCTTGGGCTCGTCATCCACGAAAACAATCGCAGTCTTATTTGGCATCTGCCGTCTCCTCGACCGGTTGACTCAATTCCTTTTCAAGCCCCGGATCGACGGGCAGTTGGACGATAAACGTCGTTCCTTCCCCCGTCTCCGTCTCGAACGTGATCGTCCCACCGTGCTTGTCCACGACCACCGAATGCGCAATTGAAAGTCCGTGCCCCACTCCAGCCCCGACCTCCTTGGTGGTAAAGAACGGATCAAAGACCTTCGATCTGATCTGGTCAGGAATCCCACCGCCGGTGTCGCGAACCCGTATTTCAACCCAGTCCCCGTCGCGACGCGTACTGACGATGATAGTCCCCTTGCGCTCGGGCCTCTCGCCCACGACTTCGCCAATGGCGCGAGCAGCGTTGATTATCAGATCCAGAATAACTTGAGAGAGTTCGGCGGGAAGGCACAGGAGAGGGGGGAGGTCACCAGCGAGATCCATCTCCACATTGGCGACATATTTCCATTCGTTGCGGCAGACCGTGACCGTACTGTCGATAGTGCTATTGATGTCCACGGGTGTCTTCTGCTCATCGCCAACAGGTGCGAGATTCCGCATCGCCCGGACAATTTTCGCGACGCGCCCGACACCTTCCATGGACTGCTCCAGCGCCTGTGGTATTTCCTCCAACAGGTACTTTACGTCGGTGTTGCTGAGGGCCTGCTCCAATTCTGCGACGAGTTCCGCAGGAGCTTTACCCACGTTATTCGCCGCCAGAAGACTCTGGAATGTCTCGAGCACCCCCAATATCTCGCTGAACGATTCCTGAAGAAATCGCGTGTTATCACCAACGTACTGCATGGGGGTGTTAATCTCGTGGGCGATCCCCGCCGCCAACTGCCCGATACTCTCGAGCTTCTGCGCCTGTGTGAGTTGCGACTCGAGGAGCTTCTGCTTGGTAATATCCCTCCCCAGTATGAGTACTCCCACGCCCCTTCCACTCTTGTCCTTCAGCAGATTTGCAGTAACGGCGAGGAATCCATTCTTCCCATCCTGCCGTGTAAAAGGGATGTCATCCACGCGTACGGGGGAGCACCCCCCCAGGCATTGACCCACAGCACTCGCGATCATATCGAAGTTCCACTGGATGTTACACTCGGATAAAGGTTGGCCAATGGCGTCGTTTGAAGGGATCCCAAGTATGCTTTCGGCCTCCCCGTTCCACTCTGAGATAGTCCCGGTCTCATCCAGACAGACCAGTACGGAAGAGATGGAGGCGATGAGCAGCTCAGATCGCACGTGGTTATCACATGATTCGCCTTGAGTGCGTCTGCGATCGGTGATTTCGCGTATCGTGTGCAGCGACCCCCACGGGAGTTGGGAACTGTCCTTTAGGAGCACGGATATAATCTGGAATTTATCTCCCCAGCCCACCTGTACGAATTCGCGGGTGCGGGAACCACGACCTCCGAGATCCTCTGCGAACGGACATTCCTCCGGAGGGTGGCTATCCGCACAAAGCGCCTCGTGAGAGAGCCTCCCGATTAGATCTCCCTTCTGGTGGCCTGTTTTCTCCACCATGGCACGGTTGACGCGCAGGATGCGCTGATCGGTATCGGTCACGATAATCATGTCCGGGGAGGCGTCGAATATTGTTTCCAGTTGCTGGGCGAGATGCGTTACGGCGTGGGCGTAATGCAGGGCTTGGCGGTGCTTAATCGCCCTGTTGATCGCCCCGTGGATGGCCTCGGTGGAGGCGGGTTTCTCGATGAACTCAAACGCCCCGTGCTTTATTGCGTCCACTGCGTTTGAGACTTCCCCATAGCCCGTCAGTACGATCGGTATGGCGTCGATGTCCGTTGCTTCGATTGCGTGAAGCAGCTCGATCCCGTCCATTCGGGGCATCCGAAGATCGACAAGAGCGACGTCGAAGTTATTCGCGCGCATTTTCTCCAGCGCTTCTCGCCCGTCGCTCGCCGTCGTGCAGGAATATCCCAGGGCGCTCAGGTCCCGGCGGAGAACCTCCCGCATGAGCTCATCATCTTCAACTATGATAAGAACCTTACCGTCTTTGCTCGTGCGCCAACCCTCTCTTGCAACGTTGGTGCGGGGTCGATAGGAATGCGAATTATGAAAGTCGTTCCTTTGCCCAACTCGGTCTCGAACTCAATTGTCCCGCCATGTTTCTCGACGATCACTGCGCGGGATATCGCCAACCCCTGCCCCGTCCCCTTGCCCACCTCTTTTGTGGTGAAGAACAACTCGAAGATCTTCGACCTGATTTCCGCCGGAATCCCTCCCCCCGTATCGCTGATGCGGATTTCGGCCGAGTCGCCCTTTCGGGCGGTGCTCACCGTAATCGCGCCCTTCCCTTCGGGGCGCTCCCCAAGGACATCTTCGATTGCGTGGGCGGCGTTAATGATCAAATTCAATATCACCTGCTTGAAGTCCCCGATTGCGAGTGGAACGGGGGGTAGGTCGGGATCGAAGTCCATGTGCATCTCGGCGACATATTTCCACTCGTTGCGGGCGAGAGTAACGGTGCTCTCGACGACCTTGGCGAGGTCGGTGGGAGCCTTCTTATGCGTATCCGGGTGCGCGAACTCCTTCATAGCCCTTACGATTGAGACCACGCGATCCACCCCCTCCAACGATTGCGTGATCGCCGATGGAATCTCTTGCACCAGGTAGTCCAGGTCCGCTTCCTTGGCGGCGGCTTCGAGCCTTTGGAGAATCTCTTGGTCGACGTCGGCCTCCTTCAACACTTCGTCGTATCTCCGCAGCAGCGCGACGAGGTCCTGGACGGACTCCTGGACAAAACGCGTATTGTCCCCCACGTACTGTATCGGGGAGTTGATTTCGTGGGCCACCCCCGCAGCCAACTGCCCCATGGCCTCGAGCTTCTGAGCCTGCCCCAGTTGACTCTCCAGGAGCTTGCGCTCCGTGATGTCCTCGATGAGACCGTTAATGTATTCACTGTCGCCGGAGGCGCTGAAGACGACACTTGCGGTGAAGGCCCCCCACAACGCCGTCCCGTCCTTCTTCTTCAGCCGTATCTCCTTCGCGATTACCTTCCCGCAGGAGATCAACTCGTCGTAAAAGTCGTTCCAGTCACCGGGGTCTTCACAAAAGTCGGCCATATCCGCCTGGACAAACTCTTCGCGCGAATCATATCCGAACATCTCCACGAGCGCCTGATTGACAAGCTGGAACTTCCCCTCCAACCCGATATCCTTGCGGAACAGGCCAATGGGGAGGCTCTCGATCAGGACTCTGTGGCGCTGGCGCGTCATCAGCAGCGCCTTCTCCGCCCGCTCGCACCGGGAGATTTCGCGCGTCAGATCGTCAGAGCTTCCTGTCGATCCTTCGGTGTCCCCCGCCGGTTCCGAATCGTTCCCAACCTGTTCTTTTGCTTCGGCATCGATTTGTTCGACTGTTCGTGACATCTTTGACTCACCCCTTCATGTGCGGTCACAAATTTCCCTAAACTGTTCCGGTGCGCCTTTCACTGCGCCGTTCACCCTGGATGCCAATAGAAACTGCGATGGCGATTTCCCTGCTCGATCGGTCACCCCGTCACGCCCGCTTTCGCGAAACCAACTCGTCGGTGCAAGCGATCCGCCTTCCCGCGAAATAGTAATCTCCCATTCAGAGGGCATCGCCGTTACCCCTTCCAATCCACGATGCAATTCCGGGGGCGCGAGACGCCCCCGCAACTGCAAGGGAACCCAGCATTTGATGCAATCGCTCCCCAAGACCCCGCGTACCCTTTTCTTCGACAATTTGCGGAGACAAAATAAGTTAGCCGCGGAAAAAACTTCTTACGACGGCGAAACGCCATGGTTTTTCAGGCCGCTGTTTTCTGCGAAATGAGTCCGCCGCCCCTGCTGATCTTAACCCTTCCCAACAACCCTGGCGGTACACTCTCGAAAACTGCCTTTTCCAGGGCGGAATGCCTTTCGGGGCAGACTTCGAGATGCTTGAAGACCCTCGCCTCCAGATTCGCGCCCGGAGGGACTCGAACCCCCAACCCTCGGTTCCGAAGACCGATGCGCTATCCAATTGCGCCACGGGCGCTTGTGACGTTTCACCCTGTAGAATAGCATCTTTCCGCGTGTTTGCAAGGGTTTCTTGCTTGACCCCGCTCAAGCTGTTTGTTGCATGTGGTAGCACAGAATCGCCCTTTGGCGCACCTGCGCGCTGCGCATGCGCTGCGCACCTTTCGACCAAACTTGTGGGCTGATTAGCCGTCACGTCATGCGTCCCCGTTGCCATTGCGGTTTCACCGTCCGGCTTGTCGGTCCTCACTGACGGCAAGGCATCCAGAGCCTTCGTCTTGTCGGCCACTTCCAAGTGAGTATAGACGCCCAACGTCAGCTTGGGGTCACTGTGTCGGGCTAGTTCCTGGCATACCTTCACACCTGCACCGCTTCGCACAATGTTAGAAATAAACGTGTGCCTCAGAGCGTGAAAATCGACCACACGACCCGCACCATCGCGGTACGGTATCCCGGCAGCTTCCAAGTCTGCCCGAAGCATCTTCCCCGGCTTATCAGGCAGTCGAAATACCGCTTTGCTTTTGGGCTTGTCGGCAAGGTAGGCCCGCAGAAGTCCGGCAAGGTCAACCCTGATAGGTTGCTCGTCGCGCCGCCGCCGTTTGGAATACCCGGCCGCAACAGTCACCGTCGGTGGGTCTGCGTCAAGGTCGAACGATTCCAGCGTGAGGCTTCTAAGCTCATTAGCCCGAAAACCGGTCCCGACGGCCAGCCGGTACAGCACCGCCCGCTTTGACCCGCTCAGGCCGCCCACAATCGGCCCGTACTCGGCCGCGTCGATCAGTCGGACCAGTTCATCATCGGTTAGTGCACGCCGGTCATGGCGGCGGTCCAGCTTGACGTTGTAGCCGCTCAGGTGTGCCAGCGTATCCTCTCGTATGCGCCCGTCGCGCCACAGCCAACGGGAAAACTGCTTAATTGCCCGCAGGTAGTGATTGCATGTCTGCAAGGACAGATCATCGTCGCGCAGGGCCTGAATCGTCGCTTGCACGGCCGACGGCGTAAGGTCGCTGATTCGCTCCGCACCGCAACGCTCGATAATCCTGACTGCTTTGCCCCGGACCTCAAAGGCATGTTTGGCCGTTGCGCCCTTGGCCTCAATTGCCGCGTGGAATTCCGACAGGTGCCCGCCGACAATCTCGCCTTCATCGTTCCTGACAACCAGGGGCTTTTTCTCGGCCGTGGAGTCGCGGTCCAGCCGGGTGTCAATAATGCCACGCCGCCGCAGTTCGGCTTCTGATTCCAGCTTGGCGGCAATCTGCTCGGTGACGGTCTTGCTCGCCGCGCCGGTTATGGTACGCCGCGCGCCGTTTTCGTCGGTGTAGGCGATGCACCACTTCTTGCCGCCTCTGCGTTTGAATACGCTCGCCATAATCGTTTACCTGCCTTTCTTCGGCCGCTTCGGACGAACCACGATGTCCAGCCCCAAGTAATAGGCCAGTCGTTCTAGTGCCTCAATACTCAATCCCTTTGTCCCGGCCATCAGTTCGGATAACTGCCCTTCGCTGATCCCGGTGTCCTTCGATATGCGATAGCGAGTCTTGCCACTGGCCTTTATTGCTTTCCGAATGTCGTTGAGTATCGGAGCCATCATCGGTATCATAGCAGATACTTATCTAAAAGTGAAGTATATTTCAAAATTCTTTTTCTCTTCTATAACAGCTCACCGTCCCGGCTAACCGTTCGACCCGTCCCCGTATAGCTATATCGCGTAGCCTTGCGAGGATTCTTGTCGGTCCCGCCCTTTTCAATGGTTTTTATCCAGCCGTCGGTCTCAAGCAAAAACAGCCCACGCCACGCCGTTGTGTGGTGCACTCCCAAGAGCCTGCCTGCGGTCCGTGTGGACAGGAAGAAAGGTCCATCCCCTACAATCCCTTGCAGTTCACGGCATAGCGCAGCCAAGTCGCGCACAGGCTGGGAATCATACGGCAGGTTCGGAATTGGTTTTGATCTAGCAAGTCGCATAGCGTCCTCCATCAGGTTTGTGCGCATCGGCGTATGAACGCGCGGCCATGCGTAGAAGAAATCAATCAGGGTCTCGTCGAATTCCTTTGTCTTGATATACGGCAGCGCCCGGGTATACCATCGCTGAACTATGTGAATGAGGCTTTGCGGGGCTTGGTCAGCCAGTGACGGAATCCCTTTCAGCGCCCGTGCAAGCTGAAATACTTGTCGGTTCCGCATTCCCGGGCTTGTTGGCAATGTTGATTGAATTGCTTGCTCAATCCCCTCGCCTTCTCCCTCACTCCCTGCGCTAAGTTTGCTTCTGATTGCTTCTGTCTGCTTGTGTCTGCTTCTGTCTACTTCTGTTCCCTTCTGTTGCACCAGCTCCCCAATAAGTCCAGACTCGGCAGGGTCGATTGCAGGCAGTTCGCCGTCAGGAAGAGATACGATCCAGTCATATCCTTGCCCGGCAGGGTGTCGGCTGGGGGGTAGGCAGCAGATACACTTCTCACCGCGTAGTTCGCCATCGGTGTAATGCACGACCTTGGCAACGTGGTCGGTAAAGTAAACGTGATACCCGCGCCCCGTCCGAACCGTCGGCAGTGTCTTGGCCAATTCAGGAAACTTCTCCGCCCATTGCTCGTATGCTTTCGGATCATCGAAGTCACGACAGGCCAGATTGCCGCTGACCACGCCAAGAACGACAGCCAAGGCCGGGTATTTCCCGTTTCGGAACCATCGCCGCAACGTCGCTTCGCTTGGAGCTTGCTGTTGGTATCGCCTCCAACTGACTGGACAGGGTTTCTTCCCACCATCGAAGGTCATGGGTACGATAGACCAGCCGCGCCCGGCGTAGTCCGTTGCTGCATGAAGTAGGCTCTTTCGTGTTAGCATTCTGCGCTCGATTTTGGCCCAAATGCCCCATCGGTCGGGTAGGCGTTTTTTGCATTCATTTCGATCAATGTTTTCAGGGCTCTGCGAAACCTGTTTTGCTAACGGCGGCCCGTTTTTTCCGCATTAGCTCACGTTGTTTCTCGTTCCGACGTTTCTTTGCACAGGGAACGCATCGGGGACTGCCCTTCGGACGCTCTCCACCACAATCGGGGCAGGTCCGCTTTGGCTTGATCTTCTTGAAGTAGCCTTTCCTCGTCAGTTCAGCCAACAGGCGTGAGCACCACCAACACACACAGGCAATTCCACGCGCGCTCCGTACCTGATGGCCGCAACGGCTGCACCGATTATCTTGGGGATTGTCGAACATATATTGGTGGACGGTCTTTTCGCGTGGACTTGGTTCGTGCCGCAGGTGGTGAATCATGGTTTCCCCCCTGCACCATTGGCGATGAATCGCTCAAGATCGGTAAGCCGGAACCTAGTGCATCGCTCGCCGAAACGCACCACAGGCAAGGCATTCTCTACACGTTGCGTCAGCCGCCATACGGTGGTTACGTGTACACCAAGCAGTTCGGCTACCTGATAGACGGTGAGCAGCTTGCAGCGCCGCCAGGCTGGATCGTCGGGGATGATGCTTTGCCGGTTAGTCATGGCACGCCTCTTCCTGTTTACGAAGAGCGGCTATGACCGCCTCCGGGTCAAAGACGAACCGTGCGTTCGGCAAGACGAGTTTGGGGATGTGGCCAAGCCTTGCCCATCGCCTCACGATGACAGCACGAACGCCAAGCAGGTCGCCCATCTCAGATGCGTTAACAAATCGCGGGGATGTAATGTAATTCTTCATGATGAACGCCAGACTAAAACGTAAGGCAATGGCGTTCAAAGATGGTGTTGCACTTGGCGCGCTTGGCGCACTTTTTGCGCCACTTACCTCACTTTTCCTCCATCAAGAACGTTTTAACTTAGGTCCAAACTCCGGTTTCAACTCCGGCAGATTCGGCAGACTTTCCCGGTACTTCGGCCATGCTTTTACGAGGGCTAGGGGGCGATACTTCTTGCTCTGCCCTTGCGTGTACTCGCCTTCAACCTCTGGCAACTCGATTCCACGACGGCGTGCCTTGCTCTGTAATGCCTTCACACGACTGTCACGGAGATTCTTCATTAACTTCGGCGCACAGAAGATCTCCATGAACTCGCGCAGCGTCACTGGCGTATCGTTGACTTCTTGGCCGGTGTTCTGCGCGACAATCGTAGCCTTATCATCCCAAGGTTGCTCTTTCGTGTCCGCCTTGCCCCCGCCGGGGGTCTCACTGTGGTGATCTTCTGCCTGTATGCCCTGAATCATTTCGTCTTTGCATGTATTGAGAAACTCCACCATTTCAGTAGCTTTGTCGGTTACGTCCCTACGTTTCACACTTTTCGGATTACCATTACCTCTAAGTTTCCAGTCTATTACCGCTATACGTCCGTATATTGGCCAAATCAAGCTGCCGTCTAAGAGCATAGCAGTTTCTCTAATGTATGGTTCTGGGTCATGTTCTCTGGCATGACAAATCTGAAGAGTTTCGTCCAAAGTTGTCACAATCGCATCTCGCAAAAACGGGTCGATAAAATTCCAAAACACGTTTGCCGGAGTTTGCGCATAAAGCACGCCTGTCATACAGATAGTTTTACCGTAAAAGTCGGTTATGTTAACACCGCGAGAATTGAACCATAACCAAGGCTGTAGTTTATCTCGCTTGAGAGTCTCGCATAGCTTGACTAACTTCTGCCTTATAACAGGACGCAATACGCTACTTCCATTAAAGAGAATTGCTGCTGGTTTGTTTGCCTCCGATTGGTTGCGTTCTAATCCGCCCACGATTCACCTGTCTTTCGGGTCGCTCCGGCGGGTCCGTCGGACAGGTGACAGCGGCGGACGCCGCCGGGGCCTTGGCCCGCCCGTCAGCGGGCTACCCATTGACTCAGATTGTACCATCCCAACCCAACCGGCGCAAACCAACTGATTGACTCGTCTTCAAACACGGCACACATTCGCCGCCACAGTTCTTTTGGGAAACGGAAAACTCCGGCGGGGGGAGGTAGAATGAGGTTGAAACCCTCCGGCCGCCTGTGTCCCAGCCCTTGCGAAAATATCCTGTAATTCAGGCGGGGCTCGGCAGCCCAGACACCGAAGGACCGCCGAGCATATCAGCCGCGCACGCGATCACTCGTCACGGCTGCCCGCCTTTCCGGCTGGTGCGTGTTTAACTTCGAGCGAAACCCGAACGGACGCCGCCTCGCTCAAGCGGCGCGCGTCGCGGGTCATGCACCAGCCGGTACCCTAATCCCAGCTTCCCGAAACGCCTTTATCTCTCGGGCGATTTGTTTCTGCCCCTCTCCAACTCAGCGAGCATTCGCCGCAGCAACTCCTCGCGAAAGCCCGGTCGCGGTTTTGTGTCCATCTCTCTCGCCGCTTTACGAAGTCGTCTGATAACATCCCTTACGCTCACTCCCATGTGTCCGTCCCTTTCACCTCACCGTTTCCGGGTAAGCGACGAGCGCAAAAGAAAACGCGGGGTCCAGCACCCGGCGGACTCCCCGTGAGTCAACGCTCGCGAGAGCGCTTCGACACAGTTCATCCACCGGGTACCGGACCCCGCGCGGAATTGTAGCTTATGCGCGGGACCGGTCCCGGCGTGCCGCCCTGTCGAAACTTCCCGGCTTTCGCCGACTCGCGATTCTGACTCAGGACGACAAAAAGTTCGCTATTACACTAAATTGTCTTTGATAATCTTAAGTGATCGCGGGCATTACGTCAAGGGTGAGAGGTCCGTCCTGAGCCCCTCGAAGGGTTTGGCCTCTCGGGGAAGCCTCCCCCCGATCAAAACCCGTGAAAAAGCACGTGCGCTTACCCCCACGGTCTACGGCCGGAAAGCCTCAGAGATTTCCGCCCCCTCCCCCCTCGCTACCGCTGCCTTTTTCCAAAATCATCGAGAGATGTCAAGGTTACCCCAAGAATGCACATTCGACATTATGCTTGTTTTCAAAAGTGATTGAAGGCGAACAATCTCCGACAACGCTATCCTCGTCTTATGCTATCGACCGTGTATGTATAGGAAGCGGCATTGTCGTAAGCGAAGCATTGCTGACCGTGTGGGTTCGCGCATTTGCGCAAAGGCGAGGCACGGGGTTGA
>SDBT01007671.1_pt1 | contig 17730 bp, 9 predicted proteins | sample 2277101 | NCBI WGS metagenome assembly SDBT01 (sample SAMN10404973, study PRJNA504765) | marine sediment metagenome | isolation source: marine sediment core GS10_PC15, 103 cmbsf | place: Arctic Ocean: Southern Knipovich Ridge | collected 2010 | reverse complement strand
CCACCTTCACTGGCGCTAATCCAGCGAAGCCACACCCTGTCCTCGCCAATACCAAGCTCGCGCAGAATGCTTTTTAACACAGCGACACGCCGCCTGGCCTTGTAGTTACCGTTTGTGTAATGACAATCACCAGGATGGCAGCCGCCGATTAACACGCCATCGCAGTCACCGAGCAGGGCCCGAAAAACATAGAGTGGATCAAGCCCTCCGCTGCACATCAGCCGGATGATGCGGACGTTCGGTGGGTATTGCATTCTCGAGGTGCCCGCCAAATCGGCGCCGGCGTAAGAACACCAGTTACAAAGAAACGCGATTATCTTTGGTTCAAACTCTTCAGACATTGTCAAGCTCCATATTTTTTTTCGTTTATGTTAAGGAGTCAACCGCCGCCAGTACCTCCTCCTTTGCGAACCCAACCTGTTTGGTAGCGGCATTTGGGCATACGGCCGCGCAAGCACCGCACCCCTGACACAATACTTCGATAACTTTAGCGATTCTCTTGTCCTGGTCGATTTCTCTGGCACCGTAAGGACAGACACCGACACAGAGACCGCATCCGGCACAAAGTCGTTCTTTAACCTCTGCCATACGACCCTTGGCTTGGACGGTTTCCTGAGCGAGCAGTGTCACCGCTCTGGCAGCCGCAGCGCGGGCCTGCGAGATAGCTTCGCCCACAAACTTGGGAGAGTGAGCCAGGCCGCACAGATAAATTCCATCCGTCGCAAAATCAACAGGACGCAACTTGATGTGTGCCTCAAGGAAGAATCCATCCTGGTCCAGTGGCACCTTGAATATTTTAGCAAGAGACTCACTGTCTGCTCGGGGAGCGATTCCAGTGCTCAAAACAAGCATGTCGACGGCCAGGCAAAGTTTTTGACCCAGAACCGGATCATATGCCTCGATTTGCAGAGGCTCCTGCGGCGTTTGACTAGCAGTGACTTTGGGTTTGTTTTCCAACTCGTAACGAACGAAGATAACCCCTTGCTGTCTGGCTTCTTGATAATACTGTTCGCGAAAACCGTAAGTACGGATATCGCGATAGAAAATAATCACATTGATCTTGGGGTTAATCTGTTTTATTTTGAGTGCATTTTTTATCGCCTGTGTACAACAGACTCTGCCACAATACATCACCTCTTCCTCACGGGAGCCCACACACTGTATCATTGCGATAGTCTGTGCCGAAGTAACCGCCGCAGATTCAGTTTCATCGGATAGCTTTTTCTCCAATTCTTTTTGTGTAATAACACGATCGGACTGACCATATAGGTACTCATTTGTTTCACGTTCTACGGCGCCTGTTGCGATGATCACCGCACCGTGTTCGATGACTGTTTTTTTGGCCTGACCATTTGTGCCAACAAGCGTAGTTTGGTAATTGCCCATGTAACCCGAGAACTCCTCGACGCTGGTACCTAAGTGGATGTGAATCTTCTTGCAGTTCTCAACCTGCTCAACAGTACGCCGCAGCAACTCCTGTGGATCGTCACCGGAAATCGTAAAGTGAAGCTTCCGTAGGTTCCCGCCAAGTTCTTTTTCCTTTTCTACCAAGTGGACCTCGAATCCTTGCTCTGCCAGGGAAAGCGCCGCTGTCATGCCGGCTATTCCGCCGCCAACGACCATCGCCTCGTTTCGAACAGAGAATGAGGGACTGTGGACCGGCCGGAGCAGCCCAGCCTTTGACACCGCCATTGCAACAAGCTCTTTGGCTTTCTGCGTGGCACGACTCTTGTCAGCCATATGCACCCAAGAGCAGTGCTCTCGAATGCTCACAAACTCAAGCAGGAACGGATTGAGACCAACCTCGCGAATCGTATCCTGGAAGAGCGGCTCATGTGTTCGCGGGGTACAGGATGCGACCACGATTCGGTTCAGCCGTTGTTCTTTAATAGTCTCTTTTATTTTTTGCTGGTTATCCTGGGAACAGGTATAGAGGCTGTGTTCGCAGTGGACAACATTGGGAATATCCTTGATAAACTCGACAACACCTTCTACATCGACTACTCCGCCGATATTGATTCCGCAATGGCAGACAAACACTCCGATTCGTGGTGGCTCTTCGCTGATGTCTCTTTCGGGAGGATACTCCTTCTCCTCGATAAGCGTCCCCCTTGCCTCAGCAAGCAGCTCGGAGACACGGCCCGCAGCAGCGCTGGCCTGAATAACCGTCTCAGGAATATCCTTGGGCTCACTTACAGCACCACAGACAAAAACTCCCTCACGGCTGGTGTCTTCACTGGCAAATGGTTTTGTATCTATGAAATTGTACTTGTTGAGATTTAAATTCGCAGTCTCTTTGAACCGGCCGACGTTTTTAGGTGCAATCAGAGCCGTTGAGAGTACAACAACGTCATAACGTTCTTTTTTCAAGCTACCCTGCTCATCCAAATAGCTCAGCAGCAGTTCTTCACTGCCGTCAGCTTGCTCTACCACCGGAAGCCGACACCTGCGATACGAAACATTATATTCATTCTTTGCCCGCTCGTAGTAACGGTCGAACCCCTTGCCAAATGCTCGCATGTCCATAAAGTAGATGTCGGTGTCGAGGTCACCGGCCGAGTGCTCTTTTGCAACGATAGCTTCCTTCGTGGCATGCATGCAGCAAACTGCTGAGCAGTATTGATTGCACTCAAGGTCCCGCGAGCCGACGCACTGAAGAAAAGCGATACGCCGTAGCTTCTTATGGTCTGAAGGCCTGACGAGATGACCCTCATAAGGGCCGGAAGCGCTCAGCATCCTCTCGAACTCCGGCGCTGTCACCACATTTGCCAGACGCTGGTAGTTGTACTCTAAACGGTTTGTGGGGTAGTAGAAGTCGTAGCCAGATGCGACGATGACAGCTCCGACATTGAGTTCAAAGATTTGCTCCTGCATTTCATGGTCAATGGCCTCTGCTTTGCAAACATCTACACACTGAAGGCACTCTGAGCAGATGCTGCAGTTTAGACATCTGTTTGCTTCTGCAAGTGCCTGTTCTTCGGTGAAGCCAAGGTCTACCTCATCAAAGCTACGTATTCTTTCTTCGACAGGTAGCATCGGCATTACTTCTCTCGGTCTCAGCTCAAATGCTTCATCGGGTGTTGTAGATATTTCGACGGGTTCCCTTTTCACTCTTCCTTCACTTAAGTCTTTACCTTGCAAGAATCGGTCGATAGATATTGCTGTTTCATGTCCTTGAGCTATGGCGCTGAGAGCTAAACCAGGTCCGCCGATAACATCACCACCAGCAAAGACTCCTCTTATATTCGTAGCATAAGTAATATCATCCACTTCTATTCTGTCGGCTTTGGTGACAAGAATCCCATCAGCGGCTTTCAACAGCGTATAGTCGGCTACCTGACCTATAGCAACAATTATTGTCTCGGATTCGATGACTGATTCCGCGTCTTCTTTAAGTTTAGGATTAAATTTACCTCCACTGTCAAAGACAGAAATGCATTCAACAAATTTGACTCCTTCTGCCGTGCCATTTTTGCCCAATATTTTTACAGGTGCCAGCGAATTATGAATGATGACTCCTTCTTTTTCGGCTTCGTTCACTTCACTCTTGAAGGCGGGCATTTCGTCCCTTTTTTCAAGGCAAGTAAGATGAATTTCTCTACCACCTAAACGCACTGCTGTTCTGGCAACATCAATAGCTACGTTACCGCCTCCAATCACAGTGACCCTCGGACCGATTTTGATTTTATGGCCATGGCTTGCATCCCGCAGGAAGTCTGTAAATCCATAAACACCCTCCAAATCAACACCTTCTACAGGCAATACGCCATCTTCGGTAACTTTAAGCCCATTTACATCTGTTAGAAAAGATAAATCTGGTGACTGGCTAACGGCTGGTATAACCACATCAGCTTCGACAATGAATTCTGAGCCCTCAATCGGAATCGGGCGTCTTCTGCCAGTTTCATCGGGCTCACCCAGTTTCATTCTCACACATTCGACCCCGACGACTTTCCCCTTTTTCCCTATTATTCTTTTTGGAGCAGCCAGGTAATAAATCTTTACCCCTTCGGTGTATGCCTCCTCGATTTCACTTTCAGAAGCCGGTATTTCCTCTTTTGACCTTCGATAAATTACAAACGCCTTTTTAGCCCCCAGTCTCAGAGCGGTCCTCACCGAGTCCATAGCGACATTTCCTCCCCCGATAACAGCAACAACCCTTCCATCGAGTCTTTGCTTTTTCCCTACCTTTACGTTCTGTAAGAACCCGACCCCATGAATAACGCCTTTTAGTTCTTCTCCTTCAATGTTCAACAACCTACTTTTGTGCGTCCCTATGGCGATAAAGATTGCCTTATACCCATTTTCGAAAATATGGTTAAGAGTCAAATCCGGACCGACAGGAGTACTGGTTTTAATCTCTACGCCCGCGTTGATAATGTCTTTAATTTCAAATTCAACCACCTCTTCAGGCAGCCGATATCTTGGTATTCCGACCCTTAACATTCCACCTGCTACCGGTAAGGCCTCAAATACAGTAGGCTGATATCCCATTCGAGCTAAGTCATAAGCGGCTGTTAAGCCGGCCGGACCGGAACCAACAACAGCTACTTTTTCTCCTTTGCATTTCTTGGCTGCTGTATTCTTCTCCTCGGCTGGCCCCTTAGTCGAAAGAAGGCCTTTCATCTCCAAATCAGCAAGAAAACGGTGCAAATATTTACTGGCTATGGGTTCATCCAGTTTTTCCCCCCTGTTGCATTTATCTTCACACGGATGATGACAAATACGTCCACATATGCCCGGGAAGGGATTCTTTTCTTTGTATAGTGAAAGCGCTTCAGCGTACTTCTTCTGCCGAATTAAAGCTACAAATCCCTGGATATTTACACCAGTCGGGCAGGAACTCCGACAAGGGGGTATCCCCTTTTTCTGGATAGTAAAAGTATTAGGAATAGCTTGCGGATACAATCGATAGATTGCTTTCCTTTTCCCGAGTCCCAAATCAAATTCATTTTGCACTTCTACGGTACAAGCTTCAGCGCATTCACCACAACCAGTACATTTGTCTTCCTTGACGAACCGCGGGCGTTTCCTCAGCGTTGCGGCGAACCGGCCGGGCTCACCCTCGAGGCCTGTAATGTCGGCATTTGTGATGATTTCAATGTTGGGGTGCCTTGCAGTATCTACAAGCTTTGGTGACAGCAGGCACATGGAACAATCGTTGGTAGGGAAGGTCTTATCGAGCTGCGCCATGGCGCCGCCGATGCTCGGTCTCTGCTCTACGAGATATACCTTGTAGCCCATCTCGGCCAAGTCCAAAGAAGCCTGAATCCCGGCAACCCCACCTCCGAGAACCATCACAGCCCCTACTTTGCCGTCAGTGTTTTGATAAGTGAAGTTTTGGTTCATTGTTCTGCCCGGTCCGAGGATTTCCTAACTCCTACGCCACCGGCTTTCATCTCATAAACAAGTTCCCGGGTTCGCGTAAGCTGTGCTTTCTTGGGCATCTACTGTTCCTCCGCTTGGGAGCAGCCCGGCAGGTCACGGTTATAGAGACGACCGCTGGATTCATAGCCGGACAGGAGCTCAGCCTCTAATATCTCCTTGATCTGTTTTAGCGTCATAAGCTTGCCCCTTAACTCATCGTCAGGTTAAAATTTAATCACGTAGTTTAGTTTTACTGTATATACTTCCTGATTGCCTGTGGATGGCATTGTAACCCAACTTTCCAATATTACGTTTTTAGCAATACTGTTCAGAAACTCTGCCAGCCCGGTTCCTGCGGTCTCACTGCCTCCGGATTGGCGGGTCAGTTCGTAAAGAAAACCCACACTGAACTTCATATCTTTTTTATCATTGATCTGTATGGCATCAGCTTTCAATTGCAGATTTCGGTCAAGAAAAGTGACCCATTTGTCAATACCCCCGAAAAACGCCTCGTTATGGGGCTGCGGAGCATATCCAAAATGTAGTCTGAAGGCTTTGAGATCCAGGCTCGTGGCCGCGTACGGGAACCACTCCCCTGTGTGCTTGCGATTGTCCGAGAGGTCAGCGAAGCCGATCACTCCCCTCCACACATCACCATCTATATCAAACGCATACTTGGCTTGGAACGTAGCGTGGGCGTGTGTAACATCGTTAGCTTTCCAATCAACTCCAATCTCAACATCTTTGAATGGACCGTACTTAAAACCCACAAAATTTTGAGGATGTCTGTTATAACCGGCATTGAGCCAGGTTTGGAAGACCAGAACATCCTTAGGAACCACATCCGTAGTCGGAATGTTGTTCAGACCGGTGGGACTGCCAAATGCCGAACGCCCAATTAAAACAATACAAATCACTACCAACAACCCATAATTAACACAATGAATCTTGTACCTCATACAACTGACCTCATTGACTTTAAAAGTTTCTTCGCATTCTCATTCAACTACTACTGCCTCGAACTTACAGAATTCCCGGCAGACGCTGCTACGTGACGGCGTCTACCATTGAAACGATTTGCTCGGTTCGGAAATTCTTTAGCTCGCACGCTCCGCTCGGACAGGCTGTAGCACAAGCACCACAGCCCTGGCAGAGAACCTCCTCTACGATTGCCACATGCTTTCTTTTATCCATTTTTCGTGCATCGTAAGCACAAGCTGTCACGCACAAACCACAACCACTGCAAATCTCTTCATCAACTGACGCAACCACAGGCTCTGAACTGAGAGTCTCATTGGAGAAGAGATTAAGCACTTTAGATGCGGCACAGCCAGCCTGGGACACAGTATCTGGAATGTCCTTCGGGGCCTGACAAGCACCCGCTAAGAATATTCCAGCCGTGTTTGTTTCTACCGGACGCAGTTTTACATGCGCCTCCGTAAAAAACTTGTTCTCGTCGTAGCCGATACGAAGCTTCCGGGCCAGCTCCTCCATACCAGGCGCCGAAACAATTGCGCTGGCCAAAACTACCATGTCCGCAGGAATCTCAACTTGGGTACCCAACAGTGTATCAGTGCCGCGAACAATCAGCTTCTTTCCACGCGGGTATATCCTGGAGACACGCCCACGAAGGTAAACAGCCCCTTCCTCAACCATAGCCTGCTTAACGAACTCCTCATACCTTTTCCCGCCTGCGCGCACATCCATATAGAAAACATATGATTGGCTATCATGCACACGATGTTTAATCAACCTGGTGTGTTTGGCGGTATACATGCAGCATATTTTAGAGCAATAGGGAATACCTTTGGAATCGTCACGAGAGCCGACGCATTGGATGAAAACAATCTCTTTGGGTACCTGGCCATCAGAGGGCCTTTGGACTTCACCGGTAGTCGGTCCAGACGCAGAGAGCATCCGCTCAAGCTGGAGTCCGTCAATAACGTCCGGATATTTACCGTAACCGTACTCACCATATACGTCCTTGCTCAGCAGTTCATAGCCTGTAGCAATAACGATGGCACCTACCTTCTCGGTAATAATCTCGTCCTCCTGGTCGAACACAATTGCATCAGCCTGGCAGAACTTCTGGCAAACCTTACACTTACCGGTTTTGTAATAACGACAATTTTCCTTATCGATGGTTGCAATGTTTGGAACAGCCTGTGCGAACGGAATATAAATTGCTTTGCGCTCGCTCAAACCACGATCAAACTCATTGGTAACCTTCGATGGGCATTTCTCACAGCAGAGTCCACAGCCGGTACATTTGCTCTCATCAACCGACCGAGCTTTTTTACGGATTTTCACCTCAAAGTTGCCTACAGAGCCGGTCACTTCCTCTACCTCAGAATAAGCCAGTATTGTGATTTTTTCGTTTTGAGCTACCTCAACAACCTTAGGCGTGAAAATGCAACTGGCGCAATCAAGCGTTGGGAACGTCTCGCCCAGTTGCGCCATGTGACCACCAATACACGGATACCTATCCAGTAGAAGAACCTCATGTCCTCCATTTGCAATGTCCAAAGCCGTTTGGATACCGGCAATGCCCGCCCCGATAACCAGCGCCCGCCGCGTAATAGGCACCGATGTAATCTCTAACTTGGCATTGCCCTTCACTTTTTCTATGATTGTACGAATGATTTCGATGGCCTTTTGTGTGGCCTGTTCACGATCCTCATGGACCCAGGAGCATTGCTCTCTGATGTTCGCCATTTCGCAAAAAAATGGATTAAGGCCGCCCTTTGCAGCAGCACGCCGAAAGGTAACTTCATGCATCTTAGGACTGCACGATGCTACAATCAGACGCTCCAGCCTGTGTTCGGCAATAGCATCAACAATCATCTGCTGGCCCGGAGTGGAGCAGACATACGTATAATTCGTTGTGAAAACAACACCGGGCTCCTTGGCTATCTCCGCCGCAACACGCTCAACATCCACTGTTTTGGCAATATTGATGCCACAGTGACAGACGAAAATGCCTACACGAGGTGTTGACCGCCTGCCGCTCGCAGCCACTTCACCAATGTCACGCCCACTCTGGACCGTCTGCGAAGAAGATTCCGCATAAGTTTTCGCATCCGCACTCATCTGATCCCTTTCGCAGCGAGAAGTTTCTCGCAACTTACTAACGACCGCCCAATACCAAGCTTGCTTTGCTCCAAACCAAATGACATACCAAGCAATTGTGTGAAATAGAAAATGGGAATTTCATACTTGACACCGAGTTTCTTCTCAATGTCACTCTGTCGCATGTCGAGGTTGGCATGACACAGTGGACAAGCGACGCTGATGCAGTCCACCTCGGCTTCCTTGGCCATTTGCAAGATGTCCGCCACCAGCCTCAGGACTATCTCAGTGCGGGTCAGGGAAAACGTAGCACCACAGCATTCTGTCTTAAAAGGCCAGTTGACAGTCTCCATTCCCGCCGCTGTCAACAAATCATCCATAAAGTGTGGGTCCTCCGTGTCGTCAAGGTTTGTCACTTTCGGAGGCCTGGTAAGTAGACACCCGTAGTAGCACGCGACCTTCAGACCAAGGTCACATTGTTTGAGTTCCGCTACTTTCTCCAATCCAACGTCCTCGTGAAGAACATCAATCAAATGCCTTACTTTAATATTCTGGATTTCCTCAACAGGCATAATCTCAGACAATTGCGCCCGGATATTCTCCTTCTCCTCAATGTGTTTCTGGGCAAATTTGAACCGACTAAAGCAAGCTGAACAGCACACAAGCATCTCATCTGCCACCGTTTTGGCAGCGATCATATTTTTCGCCGGCAAAGCCGCTGCCAAAAGCTCATCGGTACAGTGGGCTGGTGTAGACCCGCAACAGCTCCAGTTCGGCACCTCCACCAGCTCAATGCCGAGCTTCTCTGCCACAGCCAATGTTGATTCGTTATAGTCTACTGCCGTGGCATGAAGCGAACATCCGGGATAATAAGCGTACCTCATTTACTTTTGTCTCAGGAACTTAACTTAGTGTTTCCATGTTTTGCTAAGACTAAAATCTACTGCAAAGCCTATGTTTAGAATGAAGTTACCGCAGTTACTTCGTTCTTCTTTTTTTCTGCTCTTATCGCAGCACATAAGGCAAGTTCATGTCCCGTTCGAGCGTTCCGACCAGTCCAAAGGACTTTTGGATTACTGAACCCCGCTGACTCAAGACACCTGAGGAAATCGCTTTTTAGCAGTGCCCCGCCTATGCAGCGAAACCAGTCATTGATATTCTTTCGTATTTCTTCCGGCAACGGAGACTTGAGTACAATTTCGGCAAAGATGGTGCGACCTCCAGGACGTAATACTCTGGCAACTTCTTGCATAACGGCATTTTTGTCCGGCGAGAGATTATAGATGCCATTAGCGGCGACAAGATCGACTGAGCTGTCAGGTAACGGTATAATGTCTGCTGCTGCACAAAGAAATTCAACATTTTGAACGTTGAGGGTCTCCATATTTCGTCGGGCTTTGGCAATCATGTCCTCAGATATATCGAGACCGTAAACTCTGCCGCCAGAGCCGGTTGCTTGAGCATATAAATAGAGGTCAAGTCCTGCCCCACAACCTAAATCGAGAATCTTTTCGCCAGGTTTAATATCGATATGAGGCTGCGGATTACCTGCCCCTGTGAACGATTCCCACATTGAGGCAGGCAGTTTATCCAATAATTCACTGGAATAGCCGACACTTTCAGCAAATTTCCTTCCTACTGGGAAGTTGAACTTTGCCTGCGGATTAGAAGCTACCTCGCTGTATTTCTCTTTAACAGCCTGTTTTATGTCTTCCGGGACCATTCTCCGTAGATCAGTAGTGGCATTGGCTGTCGTTGAGCACGAAGCACCACTACCGAAAACTTTCGATAAAAGCTTTTCCAGAAAGCATATGCCTGTCAGTCCTGCAAAAATCATCATTGCCGCGGCAAAATATGCCAAGGGCTTGAAAAACAGCAGTCCCACAATAACAATTATTCCCATCACGATTCTCGTGAGATTCAAAGACTTCATTTTTTCACCTCTTTGTCAATCGCAATTTCACCTGACGGCGGTTAGCCTCTCGGGTCTCCTGGCGGGGCAGACTTCTCTACCTGTCTCGATGATTCGATCCTCTTGAGGTCTTTAAAAACTGGGTTTGCCGTTTTTCTTCCTGTGAAACTTGGCCAAAGTTTCAGTCGTCCCTTGAAGAATAACTTTGGAGCTTTTGTAACATCCTTGAAGAAATTAAAGGTTCCCGTATTGAACCTTCCTATAAGTTCCATCTCAAAGACGCGGCCATACTTTTTAATTAGACAAAGAAATATCCGATTGAAAAGAGTGACAGGCCGCTCCGGGCTGCGAATGCCTTTGCGAATCGCAAGGTTCCGCAACGCGTCCATCACGGCTGCGAGATCCACCTCCCGTGGGCATCGCGTGGTGCAGGTTTCGCACGATGCGCACAGCCATATCGTCCTTGACCGAAGCGCTTCATCCACCAGTCCGAGTTGAAGAAGTCGTATTACTTGGTTGGGCAGCAAATCCATATCCGCCGCAATAGGACAACCGGCCGAGCACTTTCCACATTGGTAGCACTCCCTGACATCCTGGCCGCTGAGTTCCTCAACCGCTTCAACTATGGGCGGCCGTAATTGCTCTTGTTCAATAACATGCTTCATAGAAAATGCCCTTATTCCTCGAAGTCAACTTGCCGGCATATAGTAAGGCAGGCAAACAAGGTCCATTGCAATGTCGAATCCATACGTTTTAAATCCCGGATATGCCGGAAACAGTTCAGCTACGCCTATCCGGAAATTATGTTAATGAACCAGCTCATTAAGGTAAATCCACACCCCGTCCCCGTCGGTCACACTACAAATTTAGCAGTAACCATTTAAGCCACAACGACTTGCGAGTACTTACCGCCCATAAGATGCTGATTCAAACAGCCCCTTAGGACATATCGGCTTCCGCTGGAATCCAACATTAAGCCATTAAGCAAAAGACGTGCCATTCAGACGATTACCGCAGAGTAACGACGGAGGCAACGTAAGTGCAGCAATAATCTGTAGTTAGGATAATTAGGCACCGCTGTTTGTTTTGGATACCAGCGTAAAAAAAAGTGTGCTGAAGTAACAGTTCGTTACGGTCGCATTGGCTGGAGCACCGTAAGTCTCGTTCTCCAAAAAGGTTAGATATGAGTGTAAGAAAACGTTACAGTGTAACGAATCCTTCCAATGCTGCTATTGCTCAACCCCGTGCCGGTGCATCATCTTGTAGAGCCGGGGCCTTGAGATGCCTAAGATCTGGGCTGCCCGCGTCTTGTTGCCGCTCGCAACCCTGAGCGCCCGCACCAGCAATTCCCTCTCGGCTTCGAACAGGGTTGAAACAGCCGCTTTATCCGCTGATGGCGTGTGGCTGTCGACGTCGATACGCTCGGCGATATAGGCTGGCAGATCAGACTTGTGGATCGTCTCTGAATCCCCAATCGCGAAAATATTCTCGATAGCGCCCTCCAGCTCTCGGACGTTACCGGGCCACTGACAGCGGGTCAGTATCTCCAACGCATCTTTGCTAATTCCTTTGACTGTTCGTTGGAAAACGCTGTTGAACTTGGCAATGAAGTGGCCGACCAGCACGGGAATGTCATCGATGCGTGTGCGTAGAGGTGGTAACTCGATTCTGATCACACTTAAACGATAGTACAAGTCTTCGCGGAATTCGTTATTGCCGATCGCCTTATCCACGTCACGATTGGTGGTGGCGATAACTCTGACATCGACCGGCACTTCTTTGGCCCCACCGATAGGTCGAATTCGCTTTTCTTGGAGCGCGCGGAGTAGCTTAGCCTGGCTTCCGTAGGGCATTCCGAGGATATCATCGAGGAAAATGGTACCGCCCTCTGCAGAGCGAAAGAGGCCTGCTGAATCGCTGAAAGCCCCAGTGAAGGCCCCTTTCTTATGGCCGAATAACTCGCTTTCGATCAATTCCCTTGGTATAGCAGCGCAGTTGACGGGTACAAAGGGTTTGTTGGCCCGAAGTCCGTTGTAGTGGATGGCCTTAGCTACCAACTCTTTTCCTGTACCACTTTCTCCGCAAATAAACACGGTACTGTCGGCTTTTCTTGCAGCCTCAATCTTCTCGTACACCAGCATCATACCGGGGCTTGTGCCCACGATGTTCTCAAAGCGATACTTATCTCGTAATTCCGTTTGCAGCCGGGACACTTCGTCTTGAAGACTGCTCAACCGAACTATCTTACCGATAGTCATCAACAGTTCATTCGTATCAAACGGCTTGGTGATGTAATCAGAAGCACCGTGCTTCATTGCTTCAATAGCACTTTTGATGCTGCCATAGCCGGTCATTAACACAACTACGATGCCAGAGTCCAAAGATTTGATCTCTTTAAGCAGTGTCATCCCGTCCATTCCAGGCATCTTTATATCAGTCAATACAATGTCAATGTCACCCTGCTCCTTGATATGGTCAAGTGCATCAGCACCAGAAGAGGCCTCCACAACGCCGTAGCCTTCGAGACGAAAAAGTTTAGCGCAGCTTTGGCGCATGGCAGTGTCGTCTTCTACGACAAGGATGTTGGCAGTCCTACTCATCAGCAGCGACCTCCATGGGAGTGTGCGGCAGACGAATCGAAACGGTCGTGCCTTGGCCAGGCCGGCTCTGAATCTTGATTTCGCCTTCGTGTTCTTCGACAATACGCCGACAGATTGCTAATCCCAGACCGGTGCCCTTTCCTTGTTCTTTAGTGGTGAAAAAAGGATCAAAGATACGATTGAGTACGTCCTCTTCTATGCCGCATCCGCTATCTGTCACTCGAATTTCTACGCTGGCCTGGTCGGATAATATAGTCGATATGCGCAAACACCCTCCACCCGGCATCGCATCAACAGCGTTGGCTACCAAATTCAGGAGTACTTGTTGAATCTGGTTGCTGTCCACACAAATGGTTGTTCCATTGCTGGCGTAGTCTGTCTCGAGATTGATACCTTTGAGTGTTAAGTCGTTTTCGACCAGGGACAAACTCTCCTGAATCAGACCGTTGAGATCTGCTCTGGAGGTTACACCCTCAGAGCGCCGGGAGAATCCAAGCAGCGAGTCGATGATGCGTCGGCACCGTCTGGCTTCGCCTTCGAGGACTTTCAGGTCCGACAGGTCGCTATCTTCCTCTGCCTGTTGCTCAATTAGCTGGGCACGCAACAGTATCGTGGCTAGAGGAGTATTCAATTCGTGAGCCACACTGGCGGCAATCTGGCCGATCAATACCATCTTCTCCTGTTGAAAAAGATGATCTCTCAACCGCTTTTGCTCCTGCTCAAGCGAAACTCGTTCGGAGATATCCAGGCTAAGGAAAACCAGACCAAGATAACGTCCGTCCTCACCATGAACTGTGGAATAACTGACTAGACAACGTCCATTACGTAAATCTAACGCATGATCCGCGATAAAACCGGGCTTCTGTTTGGCCTGTTTAAGAATTTTTTCGAATGTTGAACACAACTCGGCTGAAGGGCATTCCTGGACAAACTTACCCAGCAACTCCGACGCATTGGTCCCCCAAATTTGTTCTGCACTTTCGTTACAAAGGGTAATTCTGCCTTCGTTGTCGACAAAAATGACTCCCTCAACCATACTGTCGATAATGGCACGCAACTTGTCTCTCTCCCAAGCAGCCTGTTCCTGGGTCGTCCGAATCCGGCGGTTCCGATCCTCCAGTACCTTGTGCTGCTTCAATAGCTCCTCAGACATCTGGTTGAACGACTCTACAAGGTCGCCGATCTCGTCTTTGGTAGTTGCTGCAACCTGCTGGCCGAGATCACCATCACGAATCTTCCGGGCTGCCTTTATCAGGTTGCGAACCGGTTGCGTCACCATCCATGAGAGGATTACTGCCAAACCAATCGCAACCAAAAAAACAAAACCGGCAATGATGACCAGTGCCATCGTAAAATGTGAAATAGTCCGCTGGATCCGGTGTTCCGATATCCCAATGTGCACAGAGCCCACTTTTCCTTGTAGAATTGGAACAACAATATCGTGCACCAAGCCCGCCTCTACGGTGTCCAGCAACTTCTCATTCCACACATCACTAGGTTCCAGTGTGTTAACGCCAATCAGGTCCGTAGGAAATCCACCCCTAAAAGTATGAACTAGCACACGTCCTTTGCGATCAGCGACGTAGGCATAGGTGATATCAACATCGCTATCTTTTAGGTCTTTGACTAATTGCAACAAGGAAACGAACTCGTCTGTCAACACAAAATGTTCGCTGCGTGCAGCCAGATTTACGGCCATGTTATGCCCCTTTACCAGGTATTCTGCGCGAAGTGTGCTTGACAGATGGCTCCGGACAAATATCACCACTACAATATCAAGCAGAGCTATCAACCCGATACAGCAAATCATAATTTTCGCGCGTAAGCTCAAACGCAGCATGGCGATTTCCTTATTTCTGAGGTCGAAACTCCTTTATAAAAGCTTCCATCTGACGAATCGAGTCGTATGCACTATCTTCAATCACGGTGAATCGGTCAATCAGAACTCTCTTGAGGATTCTGGAACCTTTGGGGTCGTTATGCATGTTCAGAAAAGCCGAACGAAGTCTTTCTTTTAATCTGGAGTCAATGCCTGGTGAAACAACCACAGGGGGAATAGCGCAAGCGTTTGATTTGTGAAGAATCTTAGTTTGCGCCGTCCATTTCGGCTCCGTGGCGCTCAGATACTCCCAAATCAGGCTGTCCACGGCAGCTCCGTCCACAAACTTCTCAGCCACTGAACGGATCGAATTGTCGTGAGAGTATGTGAAGATATACCGCTTGAAGAATGACTCAGGAGTCTCACCCATCTTAGCCAGAGTATAGACGGGAATAAGCATACCCGTGTTGGATAAGGGATCAGAAAACGCAAACAGCTTGCCCCGCAGGTCCTCGAGCTTTTCAATGGCACTATCTTTGTGAACAATGAAGTATGAATAGTACTCGGTCTTTCCAAAGCACACTGGAACGCAAAGAAGCTCCATCCCGAAATCGCGATGACCCTCCACATAGGGACGAGAACAAACAAATGCTGCCTCAATTTGACCCTCTTTCATCAAAAAATTCACCTCTGCGTACGTTTTACGCTGGACCATTTCCACCCCCCGACCGAGCTTTTCCCCTATATAGTCGAAGATATCCTCGTAAAAAGTAAGTGATTCTGCCGGGGAAATTATCGCACCTACCGCTATTCTCAGCTTGTCCGGGTTCCGAGGAAGCAAGAAAGCTTCTCCTTGGGACGGTTGTAAGCTGATGCGTTTCGCCGATCCGACAGGCTTAGTCTGGCTCAAATACATTGCTGTCAATATCAGGATAAACCCAAGCAAACCTATCCCAACTAGCCAACGTACTCTTACCATTCCTTACTACCTCTCTATTAATTCCAAACTGATAAATTCATACCTGAGTCCATGCCTTACCAGTGAGGTAGCCAACGTATTGGTCGCACAACCGACGGTTTTTCAAGTACGAAAAGTATTTGCTTTGCACGGGATATTATTATACTCGACCAACTCCACCATATCAAGAGTAAAGCAAAAGTTGCTATCTGCATTCAGCAAACAAAAGATTTCTTGTCCGTCACCCTCAATTCCGCTGTGATAGTAATATGGTAGTATGGAGCAATTTTTCTCAAGGTCCTAGAGCAGCGAGTTTTTCCTGCGGCAGGCCTTGTGTCAGCGTAAACTTAAGCTCTGAGATAAACTGCATGGCTTCGGTTACTAAGGCTTTGATCTCATCTTGGGGAATATATAATGTTTTTCGATAAATCTATGTCACTGTTTTGTCTCCATCAAAAGCAATTTTCTTCAAATTGCTTATAATGAACATCAAATCTTTGTTCAAAAACGCATATTTAAATTTTTTTTTAGCAAAAATAGGATTATATATCCGAAGGTAATCGAAATTTGGTATGTTCCCTAATTATAGTGGTTTTCAGAAACAACAAGGAATTTCGCCTTTCGTAAGAAATGCGAACTTTCCCAAAGGTTGTGGTTTACTGTCGACCTCTTTGGCCTTTTAGAGCATAAAATATTCGAGAGGCCTAATACTAAAATTGCTAAAGGCCAAACCCAAAGTCTTCATAAATCCGACCTGTCCTTTCCGAAAATAACATCCGACTGTTCGTGATATCGGAATCATAGTAAACAGTTACTGCCTTAAACCGAAATGCTTAGCCTACACAGATAATTCATGATAGGTTTGTAGATTACTCACGGGTACAGTTCTGATTTTCAATTTTATTTTTTTATTTTCACCATCGAGATATATTTTTTCTATACATTGACGAATAACTGCCAGCTTTTCCTGCGGCAGGCCATTTCTGAAAATATATTCAAGTGAAGATGTAAATTTTAAGGCCTCTGATGCGATATCCTGAACATTGGCCTGTGAACTTTCAAGTTTATCGAACTCTTCGAGTCTTGTCTCCAACTGTTGCTTTTGTTTTTTCAGATCATTTAATCTTTCATCAACAAATTGTCTGTTAGTTTCAGTAAGATTATCTAAAAGGTTATTTATAATACCTTCAACTCTTTGTAATTCATTAGCCGCCCTTTGCCTGGCGGATTTAATGTCTTTGGTTTCATATTCCGTCTGTGATTTTATCTCCTGGGCCAAGAGCTCTCTGCCATCATCTTCAAGATATTTTGAATAAAACTGCAGTATTTCTTTGATTATGATATTTTCAAGAGCTTCCTTTTTTATGAGATTCAATTCGCAGACGCTTTTACCTCTTGAGATATAACCACCGCAGCCATAATAAAAATTCTTTGTTCTTGTGCCATCTAAATTCAACTTGCCTTTTGATCTTGTAATACCCTGATATCTGCTGCCGCATTTGGCGCAGATTAATAATCCTGATAATATAAACCTGCTCCTTTTGCCATGCCATGTCTTGCCATGGCTCTTTAATCTCGGATCTAATCCTTTTTGTTCTATGGATTGAGGTTTGCAGTTTCTTTTTTGCTTGGTAAGCTCAAACAATCTTCTGCTTACCAGGGGTTTGTGTGCATCTCTGATAATAAACCAGTCATTTTCATCATTAGGAACCAGCCTGTGGCCATGGATATCCTTTCTATCTATGGCAATACCGCCAGATATCTTATGAAACCTCGCATCGGTTCTCCTGTTCCATACCATATCTCCAACATAGGTAGGATTAACTAAAATCGCCCTTATGGTCGTATCTGTCCATTTTCCACTGTAGATATATGACCATTCGGGCCCTCTTGCCGTGGGAATACCTTGCTGGTTTAATGTGTGGGCAATCGACTTGTAGCCTTTACCTTCTTCGACATACATTTTAAATATTTGTTTTATCACTTTTACCCTATCGGGACTACC
>SDBT01007670.1_pt1 | contig 17732 bp, 15 predicted proteins | sample 2277101 | NCBI WGS metagenome assembly SDBT01 (sample SAMN10404973, study PRJNA504765) | marine sediment metagenome | isolation source: marine sediment core GS10_PC15, 103 cmbsf | place: Arctic Ocean: Southern Knipovich Ridge | collected 2010 | reverse complement strand
ATGTCGGCCTTCGAGTAACCACCTGCCTTTTGCACGATGAAGAGTAGATTGATCAGGTAGCCGCTGTCGAACTGGGCTGGGTCGTCGGTGTTCAAGCTGACGCACATTCCGGAGTCGAACAGGGTTCGGACCTTGTCGAGATCTTGCGGTTCGGGATCGGTCGATCTCTGGACCGGGCAGGCGGTCACGCAGATGTTGCGCTTTATTAGCTCCTCTACCAGCTTCGGATCTTCGACCGAGTTGAGGCCGTGATCGATACGTTCGACCTGTAGTAGATCGATGGATTCCCACATGTTTGCGACCGAATCACGTTGGTCGACATCGCAATGAATCGTTAGGTGGTAGCCTTCCTCGCGGGCACGGGCGTAAACCGCTTCGAACTTGGACGGCGAATTCTATGCCAAAGTCTTTCGCTGCAGCGCGTCGACCTTCGTCGATGCCGTTGACGACTACGTCGAATAGAATTCCGCGCGAAGTATGTGCTTGAGGATCAAAGGAAAGCTCGACGTAAACGATACCGTTGTCCCGGCAGGTTTCTAGAAGATCGTAGGTCGCTTGGTGGAAATCCTGCTGAGTCCGCAAGACCTTCAGAGCTTCGTTGTAGTGGGTCAGGAAGCCGATGAGTCCCGTCTCCCTGCTCGCCAAGGACTCCTCGACTTCTTCAACCGATTTAAAGGAATCCACTCCGTTGCGGACGGCCAGATCCACAATGGTCTGCGGGCTCAAAGAGCCTTCGAGGTGAAGATGCAGCTCCGCCTTGGGCAGATCGGTGATGAACTGCAACATCTCATTCGGTTCATTCGACGCCGTGTTGGCCAAGCCGAAGGCGACAAAGAATAGGAGAAGTCTCGTTCGGAGCAACGATCGCTACTCCCTCAAATCCACGTCCGCGAAAGCGGCGTCCATCATGCGAAGGGCATCGTCGGCGTCACCTTTGGTGATGTTGAGCGGTGGGCTGATCCGAAGCACATTGCCGAAGAGGCCGCCTTTGCCCACGATGAGGCCATGATCGCGGCACTTCTCCATCACCCCGTTGGTCGCCTTGGGTGCGGGGGCCTTGGCTTCCCCTACCAGCTCGACACCTTGCATCAGTCCCATTCCCCGGACGTCGCCGATGAGTGGGTGCTTCTTGGCCAGATCTTCGAGGCCGGCGCGGAAATGGTCTCCCACCACCCGGGCGTTTTTCTTCAAATCGTCCTTCTCTATCACCTCGATGACCGCCTTTGCCGCGGCCATGCTGACGGGCCCTCCACCAAAGGTGGAGATGTGCAGGCCTTTGAGACTGTCGGCTACATCGGAGCGGGCGCAAGTGGCTCCCACCGGCATGCCGTTGGCCATACCTTTGGCGAAGGTCATGATCTCGGGCTCCACTCCCCAATGCTCGATGCCGCACCAGTAATCGCCGGTTCGGCCCCAGCCGGTCTGCACCTCGTCACAGATAAAAACTCCCCCGTATTTCCGAACGATTTCCACCGCAATCTTGAAATACTCCGGAGGCGGGGTGATGAAACCGCCCACGCCTTGAATGGGCTCGGCGAGGAAACCGGCGATCCTTCCCGAAGTGGTGGTTTGGATCACCTCCTCGATGTCCCGCGCACAGCGGAGATCGCAGTTCGGATAGGTCAAGCCGAAAGGACAGCGGTAGCAGTATGCGTTGGCCACGTGCTTGATGCCGGCGATGTGGGTGGTGCCGCCCAGCCTCCAGAGGGCATGACCGGTGGCGGTCATCGCCATGAACGAGCGACCGTGATAGCCGTGACGCAACGCCAGCAGCTCGGTGGCTCCGGTGTGCATCTTGGCGAGCAAGATGGCGGTCTCATTGGCTTCGGTTCCCGAATTGGAGAAAAAGCTCTTTTCGATCCCGGCGGGAGTAATTTGAGCCATCTTCTCCGCCACCTCCACCATCGGCTGGGTGGGAAAAACGGTCGATACATGCTGCAGGGTATCGGCCTGCTCTTTGATCCTCTCGGTCACATGGGGATGACAGTGGCCCACGCTGATGGTCAGGATGCCACCGAAGAAGTCCAGGTACTCTCGCCCATCGGCATCGTAGATATGCTTGCCCTCCGCCCGAACCACCGGCATGGGGCTGGAGTAATAGGTGAACACCGACGGAAAAACGTACTTTTTCTTCTTGGCAATAATTTCCTCGCCGCTCATACCTGTCGAACTCGCACTCTTTCCTGTACTCATGATTACACCTTCACGATGGAATCGTAGGACTCCGGCCTGCGATCCCGGAAAAACTGCCAAACTTGTCGGACTTCTTCGATTCGATCCAAATCGAGGTCCGCCACCAACACTTCGTCTTTGTCGCGACCAGCCTCGGCGATGATCTGTCCCCGGGGGTCACAGAAGTAGCTCGAGCCGTAAAACTCACCGATATCCCAGGGCTGCTCGCGCCCCACTCGGTTGATGGCGCCGATATAGTACTGGTTGGCAACCGCGTGAGCCGGCTGTTCCAGCTTCCAGAGATACTCGGACAAGCCGGCAACGGTGGCCGAAGGGTTGAAAACGATCTCGGCTCCATTGAGTCCCAGGATGCGTGCCCCTTCGGGGAAATGACGGTCATAACAGATGTAGACGCCGATCCGCCCCGCTGCGGTCTCGAAAACCGGGTAGCCCAGATTGCCGGGCTTGAAGTAGAACTTCTCCCAGAATCCCGGCTCGCAGTGAGGTATATGGTGCTTTCGGTACTTGCCCAGGTAGCGTCCGTCGGAGTCGATGACCGCGGCGGTGTTGTAGTACACCCCGGTCATTTCCTCTTCGTAGACGGGAATCACCATCACCATGCCGTGTTTTTTTGCCTGCTCTTGCATCAACTGGATGGTGGGCCCTTCGGGTACTCGCTCCACCATCTCGTACCAACGGGTCTTCTGCTCGGCACAAAAATAAGGGCCGTAAAAGAGCTCTTGAAGACAAAGCACCTGGACTCCCTTGCTGGCCGCCTGTTCTATGAGAGCCAGGTGTTTCTCCATCATGCCCTTCTTGATTTGATCGATGGGATCCATCCCCGACCCGATGGTCGAAGCTTGAATCAATCCTCCTCGCACGATACGCGCCATCCCCGAACTCCTTTTCTATTTCATGCCGCGGATCTCTCGCGGATCGATCCGAGCGAGCGAAAGTTTATCACCGGCGACTGCCAAAAAGAAAGAATGCGAAAGATTCAATCCTGGCTCGACTCCATCGTGCGCTGAAACGGTTTAGCCAGCGATCGCGCCAGAGAAGAGAACAGAATGAGTACTGGAATAATCTCGAGACGTCCAATCCACATGGACAGCATCAAGGTGAGCTTTCCCGGCCAGGGAAGGCTCGGGTGGGTGATCCCGGTAGTGAGTCCTACGTTACCCTGCGCCGAGGCCACCTCCAGCACCACCTCGCTCAACGGCCTCTCCGGAGCCACATGAATCATCATCAAGATCCCGGCCCACAGAAAAACCGCCCATAGAGCCGCCAGCACGCCGGCATCTTGAACCAGGCGGGAGCCTTCCGACTCGTCCAGCGCTGCCCCATCGAACTCGTAACGCGTCAGTTGATGGGGCCGTAGCCATATGCGCTGGAATCGCCATCGGAGTCCTTTATAGAGCATCGCCACCCGAATCTGTTTGAGTCCCCCGGCGGTGGAGCCGGCCGCCCCCCCGAGGATCATGGCCAAACTCAGCAGCAGTTGCGCCGTAGGACTCCAGCGGCTCAAATCAACCGTTTGAAACCCCGCCGTTCCGAGCGCCGAAACCCACTGAAAAGCGCTGTCGATCCATTGGAACGAGCCACTGGCCCAGACATTTTCCAGGCAAAGGACCACCGTCCCCCAGAACAAGAGAATCCAGAGCATCCGATGCTGCGCGCTCTCCCAGAGAGCCTTCCACTGCCCCTTGGCCAGCACCTGGTAGTGGACGGCGAAACTGATGGAACCCAAGACCATGATCACGATCACCGTCAACCGCACCACGGCACCGTATTCACCGATACTCCCGTCGGTGACGGCAAAGCCTCCGGTAGCCAGGCCGGTCATGCCGTGATTGAGCGCTTCCCAGAAGGGCATTCCTACCAGCCGCAGCGCCAGCACCGAAAACAGGGTCAGGAGTAAATAGATCCACCATATGGTGCGCACCGTCGAGGTCACCGAAGGTGCGATCTTCTTTTGCCGACCCTCCGAGTAATAAAGATTGTAGGCGCCCAGCGTGTGGCTCAGGATGGAGAGCATCAAGAGGATCACTCCCCCACCACCAATCCACTCGGTGAACGAGCGCCACCACTGAAGGCTGTGCGGGAGCTGCGAGGGTCGCAGCGCCATGGTGAGACCGGTGCCGGTGAAGCCGGAGAAGGACTCGAACAAAGCGTTCCAGGGCTCTAGAAATACAAGCACCGTCGGCGGTGTGTCAGCGTAAGCGGACAAGTGGACGGCAACCAAGTAGAAAGGAATCGTCCCTAATACGGGCACCACCACCCATCCCAGAGCAGCCACCACCATCCCGTGGTGCAGGCGGGCTTCATCGGGGGTTCGAAAAAGGCGGTAGAGAAGCTGCCCCAGGACGAGGGAGATGAGAGCGGTTGCGAGAAAAGGCCAGAGGGCGTATGGCTCGTCCGAAAAAGTGCAAACCGGTAACGAGAAGAGCGCCATGACACCGGGCACGTGAATCATGAGGCCCAGGTACCGGAGGATGATCTTGGAGTCGGCGCTCACCGCTCACCTTACCCGAATGCCCTCATTGTGGACCGGATGCATCCCTCAGCCGCTAAACACTTTGGTTTGGGTTTCATTCAGAGGCTGTTGTGTAAACGCGGTAAGGTGGTCCTTCGCAGCGAGTACCGTGTCTCCGGAAGGAACGATGACTTCGTCGCCGCGAGCCACCACGATCGCCAGAAGGCCCTTGGGCAGGAGCCCTTCCTGTTTGGCCTCCATCAGGCTCTTACCCACCAGGGGAGAGCTTTCGCCGATCTTGACCCGGAAAGCATGTGCGCCTCCGGGCTCGGTGAAAAGCTCTTCAATGCCGGGGGACTTGATCAAGCCGTAAAGGTAGCCCGCCACAATCTCATCGGGGTCGGTCAGCACGTGGACTCCCAACCGCTCGAACAAGCTCCTGTGACTCGGTTCGTTGACCACGCTGACCAGCGTTTTGATTTGATGCTCCGTCCCCAGGAACATGGCCATGAGGTTGGCCGAGTCATCCCCCGTCGTCGCCACCAGAACATCCGCTTTGTCTGCTCCCGCTTCTTCGAGGATTCCCCCTTGAGCCACGTCGGCATGCAGAACCAGAGCATCAAACCTATCGGAAGCTTTCTGGGCCAAGTTCTTACCTGCCTCGATCAAGGCCACGTCGTGCCCGTCTTTCGAAGCAAGGTCGACCAAACTCGAGCCCACCGAGCCGGCGCCCACTACGATTAAATACATGGCAGAGAGTTTATAGGGAAATCTTGGCTAGGTACAAGAACGCTTCTCTTAGATTTTCCCGCGGCGCACGTACTCCCTCAAGCGCTTGACCTGTTCGTCCCGCCCGAGAACGATCATCACGTCGCCGGCCTCGAGCTTCGTTTCCGGTCCTGGATTGTACTGGGCCGGCCCGGTTCTTCCTCCTCGCCGAAACGCCAGGACGATGAGTCCTGTTTGTTGAGGGATGCGGGCCTCGGCAAGCGAAATCCCCGCCAGAGGCGATTCCCTCGGGATGTCGGACTCTAATAGTAGCTACAGATGCGGGAATTCGTCGTCCCCTGCCGGCTACCGGCGACGGACGATCAAGGCGGTCACGTTGTCTTTGCCGCCGTTGTCGTTGGCGGCACGAATCAGTTCTTTGACGCACTTTTCGGGCTCGTCCTTCGATTGAAGAACGATCTTCAGGATCCCATCATTGCTGACCATCCCATGCAGACCATCAGAGCACAATAGATAGAGGTCCCCCTCCTGTAGATCCTCTTCTTGGACTTGGAACTCGAGGCTTTCCTTGGCCCCGACCGCTTTGGTGATGATATTCCTCATCGGGTGAGTCTCCGCCTCTTCGGGTTCGAGGACCCCTTCGTTGATGGCAACCTGCACCCAGGAGTCGTCGATGGTCATCTGCTCCATATGTTCATCCCGGATGCGATAGACGCGACTATCGCCGGCACAGGCGAAAGTCATGCAATCCTTGGCCGCCACCGCGGCAACGATGGTGGTTCCCATACCGGTGTAGTCCTGGCGGTTGTCGGCCTCCTTCCATACCCGCTTGTTGGCAAGCATGATGGCGGTCCGGAGTCGGTTTGCGTTGATGGAAAGCTTGGGATCGACACCGTACGGCCAGGTGATCTCCTCCTCTTCACGCGCCCGTCGGATGAAGTTCAACACCGTTTCCGCTGCCAGCTTGGAGGCAACCTCTCCGGCATTGTGCCCGCCCATGCCGTCGGCCACGACAAAGAGCTGCAGATCCCTATCCACTACCAGGGTATCCTCGTTGAGCTGGCGCCGCAGCCCGACGTCTGTTGCTCCGTAGCTTTCTATATCGGCCACACTTTTACCCCTTGGAACAGTTGAAGCGTCTCGGCTATAAAACCATGCTTGATATTGAGTGTAGCATCAACATTTCCGATGATTCAAATCCGCCAAGTGCCGGTCTCGGTTTCTGCCAACCCATAGCGGTGCAGCGGACTATTTGACACGCCTTCAAGGTGCACCTTACAATGAAATGTTGTTGTTTTTTCCCAAGAGAATTTATGTCACTTTACCGAATCCTTCTCGTCGAGCCGAATACCGACCTGGGTCGTATACTCGAAGAGTATTTCAATCGTTGTGACATGGAAGTCATCAGCGCCCAGGATGCGCAACAGGGCCTAGAGGTTGCGCGCCGGGAAAGACCGGATCTCATTCTGGCCGAGACCGAGCTGCCGGGCGCCGACGGCCTCGCTTTCGTCAGAGCTCTGCGGGTGGACCCGGACCTGCAAGGGACTCCTTTCGTTTTGTTGTCCTCCGACCCCAGTCCCGAGCAACGGCTGGCAAGCCTCGACTCCGGAGCCAACGACTATGTCCTCAAACCTTTCAGCATGAAGGAGCTGGTGCTGAGATGCGAGCGGCAAATCAGCTACCACCGGCGCAACCAGCCCGGTGAGTTGTCGGGAGACCTCTCCCGCTTCAAGACCACCGACATTCTCCAGTTGTTGGAAGCCAATCAGGCGACCGGAGTGCTCCATGTGGAAGCAGAAGTCAGTGGAGAAATCCACCTGCTGGATGGCTACATATGCGGAGGATTCGCGGGCCAGTCACGCGGCGAAGAGGCGACCTATCGGTTGATCCCCGCCCGGCGGGGACGCTTTCACTTCGTACGGACCAACATACGTTCCAACATCCAGAACGTCCGGTCCACGACCGAGTTCATGATGGAAGCGCTGCGGCGCCACGACGAAAAACGCAAACAACTCGCCTCTTCCGGCCAAGCCAAAGCCCGCTAAAACAAACTGACCTTGATCCGGAGGTACTTCTTCGGATCTTCCCGAATGGCCTTGAGAAGCCCCTGCAGCTCACTGGCAGTGCCGTTTAGGTTGTCGTAAAGCTCGCGGTCCTTGAGCAGTTGCCCCGCGGTTCCCTCTCCCCGATTCAGCCGTGCGGTGATAGAATCGAGGTTGGAAGACATGGAGTTGAGCTTGTCGTAGAACTCTCGTTCTTGCAACATCGCCCCAAGGCTCCCCTCCCCTTCGGCAATCCGCGCCACAACCCTGTCCAGCTTCTGGATCATATTGCTCAAAGACTCCGCCGTCTGTTGGTCGTTGACCAGCCGGCCCAGCGCGCCTTCACCGCTTCGGATCTTGTCGGTGATTTCCTTGAGCCCGCCGGAGAGGTCTCTGAGGTTGTCGTAGACTGCCGGGTCGTTGATGAGCTTGCCCAGCGTGCCTTCGCTGGCTTCCATCCTCCCGAAGACATCCTGAGCTCTGTCCACGAAGTCCAGCAACTTTTGATGAAACTCCCCCCCCTTCAGGATCTGTCCCAGGGAGCCCTCCCCGCGTTGAATCCCGGCGATGAGATCTCTGACATCCCTCAACGTACTGGAGGCATCGGTGATGATCCCCTTGATGGGATCGCCCGCCTCGCCGACAAGAATCCCCTGGTCCTCGAGCGGGGTGCCTCCGGGTGGTCCCGGATCGATATCCACCATCTTCTCGCCGAGAACTCCGAGGCTGCCCACGCTCAGAAACGAGGTGTCGGTCACTCGTTGCTGCACGTCCCGCCGTACCATGATAGTCACCTTCACCGGATTGATCGATCCCGGCTCGGAAAACTCCACTCGGGTGACCGAGCCCACTGCCACACCCGAGAGGTGAACCGGGGCACCCGGCTTGAGGCCATTGACATCACCCACGTAGCTATACAGCGTGTACTGGCCGCCAAACAAGGGCAATCCGCCTTCACGAGTGATGTAAATCGTAGTGAACAAAAAGATGGCCAACGCAATGGAAACGACAATCCCCACTCGAAGCTGGGAAAAGGTAATGGTCTTTCTCCTCGGCATGGTTGCTACCTCCGGCAGGCCCGAGCAGTTGGATCTGCCTCAGGCCATGAACTCCCGAACATAAGGGTGAGAGGAGCTGGCAAGCTCTTGCTGGGGGCCCCGAAAAACGACCTCACCCTGGTTGAGCATTATGTACTCGGTACCTCCGACGGCGACGAGACCCTCGGCACGATGATAAGTGATCTCGCCTTCGCGCATCTGGACGAAGCTCTGGGCTACTTGAAAAGCGTCTCGCAACTGGTGGGTCACGAAAACGGTGGTGACCTCTTCCAGATCACGCAGCTTGACCATGAGATCGCAAATGGTAGAGGCGGTAATGGGATCCAACCCCGTGGTGGCCTCGTCGTAGAGTATCAGCTCCGGTTGGTAGGCCATGGCCCGGGCGACCGCAACCCGCCGACGTTGCCCACCGGAGAGCTCGGAAGGCATCCGCTCGTAAAACTCCTCCAACTCCACGAAACCGAGTATGCGGCGAACCCTATCTTCTATATCTTTCTCGTCCAGATGCTCGTGCTCACGCAGCCGGAAACCCACGTTCTCGGCAACGGTGAGCGAGTCGAAAAGCGCCCCTTCCTGAAAAACCATGCCGAGCTTGGCGCGCACCTTCATCAACCCCGATTCGCTCAGCTGGTTGATCTCGACACCATTCACCACGATGGATCCCGATTCGGGTTTGATCAATCCCAAAATCAGCTTGAGTATAGTGGACTTGCCCGAGCCGCTCCCACCGAGAATGATCTGGGTCCCGCCCGCCTGTACCTCGAAGCTTACGTTTTCGAGAGCATATTCATCCCCTTCCGCATAGGCGAAATAGACGCTCTCGAAACGAATGACGTTTTGTAATTCGCTCACGGGTACACGAAGTGCAAAATGATCACATTGAGAAAATAGTCAGTGGAGAGGATCAACACCGATGCCATCACCACCGAGCGAGTAGTGGAACGACCGACTCCTTGAGTGCCGCCCTTGGTGGACAAACCGACATAGCAGCCCACCGCCGCAATGATGTATCCGAATACCAACGGCTTGATCAGCCCCATGATGAGGTCGTACGACCGGATGGCGTCCACCGCAGAATGCCAGTAGAACTCCGTCGTCAGCCGCAGGGTGAACCGCGCCACCAGATAACCTCCCACCATTCCCACTGCATCGGAAAGCACCGTCAATATCGGAACCATCACGATCGCCGCCACCATCCTCGGGGTCACGAGCTTCCGGATCGGATCGGTTCCCAGGGCCCGCATCGCATCGATCTGTTCGGTGACTACCATCGAGCCCAGCTCGGCGGCCATTCCCGAGCCGACCCGTCCTGCCACCATCAACGAAGTCAAGACCGGACCCAGCTCCCGGATCATGGAAATCGAGACCATTCGGCCCACATACGTCCGGGCGCCGAAAGCATCGAGAGTCGCCGAGCTTTGAACGGTCAGCACCATACCGGTGAAAAGCCCCGTCAAGCACACGATGGCCAAGGAGCCGACACCAATGGCGTCCATTTGATCAAACGTGTCCTGCACGTATCGGGGTCGGGTGAAGAGGTGAGTAAAGGAGCGAAAGGAAAGTAAACTGAACTCCTGGATCCCCAGGAGAACGCGTTTCAACCGCGCCGAGACTCCGTTTATGACCGCTTCCATTTACTTCTCTGGGCCATGTCCTCGAAAAGATTCAGTTGCCGAAGCTCGCGGATTTGATCGCGCAGCTCGGTAGCTTTTTCGAACTCCAACTTTTGCGCCGCTTTTTTCATTGCCCGCTCGAGCTTTCCGATCTCCCGCTCGATCTCTTTCTCGCTCAGGAAAGCGGTCTCTTTCTCCGCAACCTCGGGTATCGCCGGGTAGTCCTGCTCGTAGACACTACCCAGAACCTCCCCGATCGACTTCCGAATGGTCTCGGGAGTGATGCCGTGCTGCCGATTGTATTCCCGCTGCAGTTGGCGCCGCCGCTCCGTTTCCCCGATGGCACGCCGCATGGACTCGGTCACCCTGTCGGCGTAAAGGATGGCGGTTCCGTTGACGTTTCGCGCCGCTCTCCCCATGGTTTGAATCAACGAGCCCTCGGAGCGCAGGAAGCCTTCTTTGTCGGCATCCAGGATGGCCACCAGAGAGACTTCGGGCAGATCCAACCCCTCGCGCAGCAGATTGATACCCACCAGGACGTCGAAGTCACCCAACCGCAGCTCGCGCAGGATCTTGACCCTTTCGAGCGTGACGATGTCGGAGTGCAAGTAGCGACAGCGTACAGCGAGCTCCGTGTAGTACTCGGTGAGATCCTCGGCCATCCGCTTGGTGAGCGTGGTGATGAGCACTCTTTCCTTCCTCTCGGCGCGAGCTCGAATCTCGTGCAAGAGGTCATCGACCTGGCCGGAAATCTGCCGCACCTCGACGACGGGGTCCATGAGACCGGTGGGCCGGATGATCTGCTCCACCACCACCCCTTTGCTCTTTTCGAGCTCGTAGGGTCCCGGGGTGGCGGAAACGTAAATGGTTTGCCCCACCCTTTCCTCGAACTCTTCGAAGCACAAAGGGCGGTTGTCGAGAGCCGAGGGCAATCGAAAACCATACTCCACCAATGTTAGTTTGCGTGACCGGTCGCCGTGGTACATGCCGCGGATTTGAGGGACGGTCTGGTGGCCTTCATCGATGATGGTCAATGCATCGCTCGACAGGTAGTCCATCAGGGTTGGAGGCGGCTCTCCCGGACGTCGACCGGTGAGGTGACGGGAGTAGTTTTCGATGCCGTGGCAATATCCCACTTCTTGAAGCATCTCCAGATCGAAGAGGGTTTTCTGTTGAAGCCGTTGCGCTTCGAGAAGCTTGCCCTCGGAATGGAGTTTTCGATGGTGCTCGTCGAGCTCTTCACGGATGGTCTCGATGGCCCGCAGGGTACGCTCGCGCGGCACCACATAGTGAGTCTTGGGATAAACCACCACCCGCTTCAACGTCTCGAGGGTTTTTCCGGTTAGCGGATCGATCTGCGCAATCGACTCCACTTCATCACCGAAAAGCTCGATTCGGACGCCCAGGTCCTCGTAGGCGGGGATGATCTCCACCACATCACCGCGTACCCGAAACGTTCCGCGAGCCAGCTCGTAGTCGTTGCGCTGGTACTGAATCTCGACGAGCTTGCGCAAAATATCGCCGCGGTCGACCCGCTGCCCAACTTCGACGATGAGCAACATGCCGTAATAGGCCTCGGGTGAGCCCAGACCGTAGATGCAGGATACGCTGGCGACGATCAAGACATCCCGGCGTTCGAACAAAGAACGGGTGGCAGAAAGCCGCATGCGATCGATCTCATCGTTGATGGTGGCTTCCTTCTCGATGTAGGTATCGCTGGCGGGAACGTAAGCCTCCGGCTGATAGTAGTCGTAATAACTGACGAAGTACTCGACCGCGTTTTCCGGAAAGAAAGCCTTGAACTCCTGGAACAACTGGGCCGCAAGGGTTTTGTTGTGAGCAATGACCAGCGTGGGACGATTCACCGTTTCGATGACCTTGGCAACCGTAAAGGTCTTACCGGAACCGGTAACTCCCAGCAGCACCTGGTGTTTATCGTCCCGTTCGAGTCCGTCGACGATCTCCCGGATCGCACCCGGCTGGTCTCCTTTGGGCTCGAAATCCGAGACGAGTCGGAAATCCCCGCTTTTGACTTTGGGCAAAGTAGGAACGAGAGCCATCTAAAATCTTTGGTCGGTTGCGCGCGCCAGATTGTCGATAAGACAGCGCTTCACGCTAGCACGTGGAGAAGCAATGGGTCAACTAGTCCTTGGAGGATTGCCGATAGCAGCGGCGGTCGCTCAGGAAGCGAGCGCTCCTCCCTTGCGCTTGTTGTAGCTACGGTAGTCGTAGCTGCGGGGCATTTCCTGGGTCAAGCGTACGCCTTCCTCGTAAGCGAACATGTGAACCGCATCGTAGTCGGGGGGACAGAACTGGGCGCAGAGGGTGCAGCCAATGCAAGTCTCGATGTTGACCTCGCAAACCGTTGCCCCTGCCCCGGGCTCAGGGTCGGGGACCAGGGTAATACAGTCCTTGACGGGACAAACGACGATGCAGAACTCACATCCTCGCCCGAAACATTTGCCTTGGTCGACAAAAGCCAGTTTCTTGGGTGTTTTCTTGCGCAGTCCGGTAATCAGTACATCCTGCATTTTTTTCCTTGTTAATCGTCACCCTATTATAAACAAAACCCAGGGTCGCCGCCTACCAAACCACCAGAGCGGAGGCCCAGGTAAAGCCGGAACCGAAAGCGGCCAGGATCAGTCGGTCCCCTTCCTTGACCCGGCCCTGCCGCACCGCTTGGTCCAGCGCAATGGGGATGGAGGCGCCGGTGGTGTTGCCGACATATTGGATGTTGGTGAAGAATTTCTCCATGGGAGCGCCGAGCACCGAGGCAACCGCTTCCGAAATCCGCAGGTTCGCCTGGTGAAGGAACAGCAGATCGACGTCTTCGAGACCGATCCCACCGGCGTCCAAAGCTTCCCGGATAGCCTCCGGGAATCGTTTCACCGCGTGCTTGAAAACCGCCCGGCCTTCCATCTTCGGAAAATGCCGCCCGTCGCGTAACATTTGCTCGCTGATGCGGGGGTTGTAGCGGCTCGCCGGCGCCTCCAGCCAAAGTTTGGTCGCGTGCTTCCCTTCGGCATGCAAATGGACCGACTGCACTCCCCTGTCATTTTGCGACGGTCCCAGGACCACCGCACCGGCACCATCGCCAAAGAGCACCGCCACGTCCCGGCCGGCGGTGCTCAAATCGAGCCCGGAGGAGTGCACCTCAGCCCCCACCAGCAATATGTGACGGTACGGTCCGACTCGGATGAAAGCCTCCGCCACCGCCAAACCATAAATGAAACCCGAGCACTGATTGCGTACATCGAGCGCCCCAACGTTGCCGACGCCCAGCTTGTCCTGAAGCAGCACCGCCGAACCGGGGAACGTATAGTCCGGCGAAAGGGTGGCGAGGATGATCAGGTCGAGGTCTGCGGGCTCGACCCGGGCAGCTTCCAAGGCCCTGCGCGAGGCCTCTAAGGCAAGGTCCGAAACACCGGTTCCCGATTCAACGAAATGACGCTCGACGATTCCGGTGCGTTCCTGAATCCAGGCATCCGAGGTGTCCATGAGCCGGGCGAGCTCTTCATTGGTAACCACTCGCTCGGGCAAATACATGCCGGTTCCGAGAATCCTGGCTTTCATCCTGAGCGGGGATTTTAGCAGCGATGGCCCGGCGATCGCCAGCTCATCGCACCTCCTGCTGAATCTCGTTATACTGGCCTTGTCATGGTCACCAAGATCTTTCAAAGGGGATTGGGTCTCAAATCCGAAGTTAAAGCCCCGTTGAACAAGGACTACCAGGGCTGCATCGTAGATCTTGCCCGTTCCAACGGCTATTGCTTGCGCGCCGGCGATTTGACCTTCCGTCTGGCCAAGGAGCTCGGATTCTGCTATGGCGTGGACCGAGCGGTAGGCTACGCTTACGAGACCCGCAAGCGCTTTCCCGACAAGACCATTTACATCACCGGCGAGATCATCCATAACCCGTTCGTGAATAGCCGACTCGAAAGCATGGCAATCCGGTTCTTGAACGGAACCGATGGAAGTGAAGAGAAGTTCGCGCCCGTCACCTCGAACGATGTCGTTCTTCTCCCCGCCTTTGGTGTGAGCACCACCGAGTTAGAGGTACTGAGTAGGAAAGGATGTATCCTCGTCGATACCACCTGCGGCTCGGTTCTAAACGTCTGGAAGAACGTCGATCGTTACGCGAGCAACGGCTTTACCTCCATCATCCACGGCAAATACTGGCATGAAGAAACGAAGGCCACCATTTCGCGGGCGGTGCAGGGCCCCGACAGTCACTATCTGGTGGTCCGAGATATGGAAGAGACACAGGCGGTTTGCCCGTATATCGAGCAGGGTGGAGATGCCGCCTCGTTCGTGGAGAGGTTCTCAAAGTCCAGCTCCCCCGGTTTCGATCCCGTTCGGCACCTGGAAAAAATAGGTTTGGCAAACCAAACCACCATGCTCAGTTCCGAATCCATGGCCATCAGGGCGGCTCTCCAGGAGACGATGGTCCGGCGCTACGGCAAAGCGGAAGCTGCCAATCGATTTCTTTCTTTCGACACTATCTGTAGTGCCACTCAGGACCGCCAGGATGCGGTCGTCGAGTTGGCCGGGGCAGGCATCGATCTCATGCTGGTCATTGGCGGATACAACAGCAGCAACACCACCCACCTGGCAGGGATCGCCCATCGCCGATGTCCAACTTATCATATCGAAAACTCGCGTTGCCTCGTTTCCGCAGATGAAATCCGACACAAGCCGGCCGGCCAAGCAGAAGTCACCTCGCGCGACTGGCTGGCGCCGGGGCCGCGCTTCGTCGGCGTCACTGCCGGGGCATCCACCCCCGACGTGCAAGTGGATGAGTTGGTTCGGCGAGTCCTTTCGTTTCGGGGATTGAGCCCGGAAGATCTCGAGCCTGCCTGAGTCGCCTCTTTCCTAATCAAGATCCCAACGACCTACCGAGCGGTAAGTCGAGAGAGGAGACTTCCCCATTTTGCGAAAAGGGCTTTCATATATAATCATTAAAGGAGGAGTGGATGGACAGCGGCACCGAGCAACAGGCTGATGCGGCCCAGGGTCCGGAATCCCAGTCTGACTGGTCAGATCAATACCACGGACTCGACCGAGAGACCCTGTTGAGTGCTTTCCGCACGATGCTCCTTTCTCGCGCCGTGGACGACAAGGAGATCCGGCTCAAACGGCAGAACAAAACCTTTTTTCAAATCAACGGTGTAGGACACGAAGCGCTATTGGTGGCCGCCGGGATGTTGCTCAAGCCGGGTTATGACTGGGTATACCCCTATTATCGTGACAGAGCTCTCACTCTCGCTCTGGGTATGAGCGCCTTCGAACAGTTTCTTGCCGCCGTCGGCGCGGAGGCCGATCCAAACTCGGGCGGCCGACAGATGCCGTCTCATTGGGGTCACCCAAAACTCAAGATCGTCAGCCAATCGAGTTGTGTGGGTACGCAGTTTCTGCACGCGGTAGGCACCGCCCTTGCCGGTAAGTACCAGGCGACGCTCGGGGACGGTTCCGCACCACCGGACTCCTTCCAGGCCGACGAGGTCATCTACGTTTCAGGCGGAGACGGGTCCACCAGTGAAGGGGAGTTCTGGGAGGCGCTCAACAACGCCTGTCTCCACAAGCTTCCGGTGCTCTTCCTGATCGAAGACAACGGCTATGCCATTTCGGTTCCGGTTGAAGCGCAAACCGCCGGCGGGAACGTCTCCCGACTGGTGCGTAACTTTCCCGGTCTTTTCGTCACCGAGCTCGACGGCTGCAACTTTTTGGAAAGCTACGCCCGTTTAAAGGATGCTTTCAGCTATTTGCGTGCCGGCCAGGGTCCGGCGCTCGCCCACGCGCACGTGATTCGGCCTTATTCGCATTCTCTTTCGGACGACGAGCGACTCTACCGATCGGAGGAAGAGCGCGCCCTCGAAGCAAATCGCGATCCCATACCCAAAATGGAAGATTTCCTTCTCCGGGAAGAGCTGGCCACCCAGGAAGAAGTCGACTCTCTGCGGGCTTCGGTCACCCGGGAGGTCGACGAGGCGGCCGACCAAGCGCTGGCCATGCCGGGGCCGGATCGTTTGAGCCACTCCATTCATCTCTACAGCGCCACCGTCGATCCCACTGCACCCGAATTCGAGACCGAGCCGGTACTTTCCGGTGATCCAGGCACCATGGTCGATCTCCTGAACGGTTGTTTGCGCGACGAGATGGAGCGAGACCCCAGGATCCTGGTTTTCGGCGAAGACGTCGCCGACGTGACCCGGGAGGAAGCGCTGGACGAGGTCAAGGGCAAGGGGGGCGTCTTCAAAGTAACATTGGGTCTCCAGAGACGCTTCGGAAGCACACGGGTCTTCAACAGCCCCATAGCCGAAGCCGCCATCGTGGGGCTCGCTCTTGGGCTGGCCATACGGGGCCTCAAGCCGGTGGTGGAGATCCAGTTCTTCGACTACATCTGGCCCGCCTTCATGCAAATACGGAACGAGCTCGCCACCTTGAGGTGGCGCTCCAACGGCTCCTTCCAGTGCCCCGTCGTCATTCGGGTGCCGATCGGCGGCTACCTCAAAGGAGGGGGTATCTATCACAGCCAGTCGGGAGAGGTCTTTTTTGCCCACCAGCCGGGCCTGCGCGTTGTCATGCCCAGCAACGGACTCGATGCCAACGGCCTGCTACGCACCGCCATCCGCTGCGACGACCCGGTCATTTTTCTGGAGCACAAGCATCTGTACCGCCAGACTTATAACAAGAGCCCGCATCCGGGTCCCGATTACATGATCCCTTTCGGCAAAGCCAAAACGGTCCGCGAAGGCTCGGATGTTACCGTCATTACTTACGGTGCCCTGGTTCAACGCAGCCTCTTGGCTGCCAAGCGAGCCGAGGAGGAAGATGGGATCTCGGTAGAGATTTTGGATCTCCGGTCGCTTTCCCCCTACGACTGGAAAGCCATCACCAGGTCGGTCAAGAAAACCACCCGCGCTCTCGTCGCCTACGAGGACACCCGGTCCTTCGGTTATGGAGCCGAGATCGCCAGCCGGGTGGCGGACGAGCTCTTCGAGTGGCTGGACGCGCCGGTACGACGGGTGGCCGCTAAGGATACCTGGATCGCCTACAGTCCCCTTTTGGAAGAGGTAACCCTGCCTCAGCCTGACGACATTTACGACGCCGTGACCGAGCTGGCGAGCTACTAGTCGACTCGGATTCATCTCGGAAAGCGAGGTTGTCATGAGCTCCAACGTCGATGTCACCGCTCTCACCCTACTGACCGAAGACGAAGAGATGTTCCGCGACATGGTGCGGGAATTTGCCGACAACGAGCTTCGTCCGCTGGTCTCCAAGCAGGATCAGGAGATGAAGCTCGATCCGTCGCTCCTTGCCAAGCTGTTCGAATTGGGGCTGATGGGTATCGAGATTCCGGAAAGCTACGGAGGGGCCGGCGCCAGTTTTTTCATGGCGGTGCTGGCGGTGGAGGAACTGGCTCGGGTGGACGCCTCGGTGAGCGTTATCGTGGATGTTCACAACACGCTGGTGAACAATGCGATGCTCCGCTGGGCCAACGAAGATCAGAAGAAGCGTTACTGTCCCAAGCTGGCATCCGACACCGTGGGGGCCTACGCGCTCTCGGAGGCGGAAGCAGGAAGCGACGCTTTCTCTCTCAAGTGTCGGGCCGTTGAAGACGGAGACCACTATCGCCTCACCGGCA
>SDBT01007669.1_pt1 | contig 17732 bp, 13 predicted proteins | sample 2277101 | NCBI WGS metagenome assembly SDBT01 (sample SAMN10404973, study PRJNA504765) | marine sediment metagenome | isolation source: marine sediment core GS10_PC15, 103 cmbsf | place: Arctic Ocean: Southern Knipovich Ridge | collected 2010 | reverse complement strand
AAATTTTTTTGTTAAGGAATTGTAATAATCGGTTATTACATTTTTGCTCTAATTCTTTTTTTTCGGAATGCCGCATGTCGCTTTGAGCTTGAAAAAAAAGAATTATATCTACATTTTCTTCCGAAAAACCACAGAATATTTGACACGAGCGTCACTCCATTTCTGAAAATGCGTGAGAAAGCACGAGTGAGGATGCATGAAACAAGTAGAAATAAGTGAGTGAACATTTTTTTTTTTTGGATTTATGTTTTGGGAGAATAAAACTGAAATGTCTCGCGATCCAGTATGCAAACATACAGCGTCATTCCAGACAAGAAGAAAAAATACATTGCAGCGACATAGTGTCCAATATGAAACAAGAGATAAAGAAACAGAAAAACCGCGGGTGTGAAAGACCACAGGAACTGGCCAAACGAACTGGAATCTCCCCAATAAGACCACTTTGATCCAAGCATGACCACACTCACAAAGTAAGCGTAAGAGATATACGATGCAATCCAACAGAACGCGTATGCCGTGGCTACACGCGTGTAATTTCTTTGCGTCAGCGTAAAGTTGTAAATGGTCTGAGTGGACAGAGAGGGGTTTTTGCGCGGTCTCGAACTGGCCCATGCGGAAATAAGTTCCATGGGCGGTTGTCCAAATTCTCGCGAATGCTTCATGGAACCTTCCACATCACTTCCTGGCAAATACCCAGAATCTGAGCCTTGGGGTTGGCTTTCGTATGAAGGGTCCATCGCTTCCATGTCTTTTTTTTCTGTGTTTGAATCCCAAAGACGCAATATAGAGAGTGCAAAGCAATTTTTGTTTTATTTATTAAACAGTTCAAGAATGATTTGCATGATGCACGTGACTATGCACCACACGTGCCAAGGAATTTTGTGGGATTTCAATTTCTCCAAATCGTTTCCGAATCGAATATCCATTCGTGGCTAGGTCTGGTTTGTAGGAGCGGTGCAATGGAGAAGGCGTCCTTTCGGTTCTTCGTGGAGTACGGCGATGGAACAAGTTCCGGAAGTAATATGGGAATTTATCATTTCTGTCTGACCACAGTAATTTACAGGCCAAAGCAAACAATCCAAGGGCAAGCAAGAGCCACGCAGCTGGGGAAGATTTCAAATACCACACGCACGCATCCATCGACCGTACCATTTCGAAGAATGTCTTTTTTATGGCTCCAAAGACAGAACTCTTTCCCGTTTCTCTTCGTGCATTCTGACACGCCCGCAGAATCTCTCCAGAACGTATGGACTTTTCATCGCATTCCGCCACGGCTTGGTAATACGCATCTCGTATCTGTCTTTCTTCTTGCAGTTTATCAAGAAATGTGATGCATACTCCGCCAAAGACAATAAGCACGAAGAGGATGATACTCCCGAGGCACACATAAGTAAACCATCGTGTGAGTGTGGATATGACAGAGTCAAACGACATGGGTGCTTTGGAATCAAAAGCTGCGCCCGAGCGTCCAGTGCAAAAGGCGTTTTCATTGTCGTCTTCGTCTTCATCGCTCCACGTGATTTCTTTTTCAGAATCCGAAGACCTTTTTCTGTAATCGTACATATTTTCAAATGGAGTTTCTTCTTCTTCTTCGTGCTCGGAGAATGAATAAAAGAGGTCTGAACGGTGTTTTTTCTTTCGTGCAGAAAAGAACAAATAGTTCACTATTTTGATGGCGTAATACACCAGGAATAGGGCAGAACTGAATGTGTACCAATAAGACCAAACGGTGAGCGTCGTGCTCCACCAAAACAACGCGTACAGCAACTCAATCATAAGTAAACATGGATGTTTCTATTGTCGTTTTTTAACCGGTTTGTGGATATTGTTTTGCTTGCATCTTTTCTTTTATTTTATTTTACTTTCTTTCCTTTATTACATTCGTGCACCAAAGGAAGGAGAAAGGACAGCGATTAACAAGATCCTAAATTGTTCTCGAGAAATACCATGCACCCCTTCATAATACCCGGTTCCCTCTTCGTGCTTTCGGTTGCATTCTTGTGGGCAGTCTATTCTTCGTACAAAAGACATATACGCATGACGGAAAGTAGAGATGAATTCCGAGATCACCTAGCACGGTCGGGAGATCTTACATTCACGTGCAGTGCAATGGTCGTGGATTACGCAAAGGTGAAAGTAGAGAGAATGGGTGTCGAAGTGATCGATGCGTACATAAAACCTACTGACGGACATGTGTATCCATTGTCTGTGGAGTATGCCCTTGGTCGAGTAAAAGACTATACGTACAATTATTATGAAATTTATGAAATGGATCCCGTGGAATATTTGAAAGAATTGCAAGACTGTGTGAATTCCAACATGGAGGATATACACAAAGCCAGGCCATGCTGGGATATCATTTACGGGGAACTGACCGAAGACGTGTCCAATTTTATACAAAAGAATGTGGTTAACGATGTAATGGACGTGAATCCCAAAGACAGTGCGTGTGTGTTTGGTTTCTTTTACCCCATTGGAAAAAAGGAATACGAAGATGCAAAGGAGAACACGTCTGTGTTCTCGATTACCATGCAGCCATTTCACCCAGAATTTAATATCATCAAGGCGATACAAAAGAAAGATACAAAGGGAAAAATGAAAATAGAAGAATTTTCTTAAGCACGAATAAACATGAATATAAACGTCATTGAATCTGCGTTCAATCCCCCCATGGCCGTAAGTTGCGCGTCCATGTTCTTCCACTGCTCCAACGCGTCAAATGTCTCCTCGCTGAATATCGCTTCGGACCGTGCCCAGCCGTGCAAAGTCGTCATCATGGCTGTCGATTGAGCAGGCTCCATTTGGTAAATCACGTAAATCATAAACCAAAAGGCAATGTCGCTGATGTTTAGTTTGTGAATGAGCCGCTTCAAGCAGGTCTGTGCCATCTCTTCGCGTTTCTTTTGTTCGCGCTTTCTGTCGATGGCGTCAATGTCGTCTATTGTCAAGACGGTACCCTCCAAGTCATCTCTTCGTGCTTTTTCCCCCTTGCACATTTTGCAAAAGGCGTCGAAATGAAGAGAGATGTTTTGAGAGATTTCTTGGATAGACACCTGCATGGATGCGTCGTTGTTTTGGTGCGCACGTTGAATGGCCGAGCGACTCATTCCATCTATTTTGACACAGAGTAAGTCGGCCGCTAGTTTGTCTATGGCCACATGGACCAACGAACAGAATATGGGTATCCACGCATACGGTGTTTGGTCTACTTTTGAGACTGCATTCGTGACTTCTGCGTATTGCTCTATGGACAGGAGAGATGAAAAGCAAAGATTGTAGATGTCTTCCCAGTTGTTGAATACGGAAAGAAGATACAGACTTTCGTAAACCGTTCTGTCGGTTGTGACAGAAAACTTCCGTGAGTTCTCCAGTTGAAAGCAAAATTCTTCCATAACGTTGTATCTTTTGCACGAGATTGTGTGTATATCGCGCTATGTTTGTATTATTTTTTTTAATAAAAAAAAAGGTACACGTTTTCACGAACTGAGTCTGCTGGTGTAGTCTATAAACTCATTCATCACCGGCCTAAGTCCAGTAGACTTCTTTCCCCGGTTCCCAGTCGCAGCTCTACTTTGGCCAGAAGCTCCAGAGGATAACGCAGCAGTAGACGAAATCCCGCCTGCAGAGGTTCTTCGGGTGGAAGAAGAAGATCCAGTGATGTGCGACCCACTTCCCCCGCCCTTCTTTTTCCCTTTGGTTCCTCTCGTGCTTGGGTGCGTACTGAACGTGCTCAGGTTGATCATTCTCTCTGGCTGCGGCCCCATGGTAGTGCGGACAATGTCGTCGCTTTGTTGGCCCACTTCGCGTGAAAAACCATCGACCTCATCTTCAAGCGTTCCAAACAAATAGACGTCGTGCTGAACAAATTGGAGCAAATCCGTGCTGGTTTTTTCTCTTAGCTTCTCCACCGTCTTGAGTAACGTTTTGAAGGTTGTGTGGTATCTCTTGTCCGTGGAGTGGAGAGTGGGGTCTTCCTCGAACCCGAGCTTTAGAACCATGCAATTGTCGTATAGACCAATCAAGTCTGTTTCCAGACTGGTGACTGCCGTTTGGACAGTTTCACGGATGCAGCGCAGTTTGCGAACGAGCCTTCGTTTCCCATACGTTTCCACGTACGTTTTCAATATGGCTGCCTTTTTTCCAGGAGATAGATTGTCCCACCCCAAAGGTACTGTGGTCACCCGGTTCGCATTACGTGCACCCGACGAATTGCGCTTGGACAATTCTCTTCGTTTCTTGAGTAGACTGCTGCGTGGCTTCTTTTTAGCACGAGAAGACGGGTGTACTTTCGCCGATCGTTTTGTTCCTCCCCCGAGCTCCGCGTCGTCGCACAAATCGTTCTTTGTGTCGTGTGGAAAGCCGAACTCCGCATCGTACTCCTGGTTGAGTGGCGACTCATCCTTTATTTCTTGTTCTTCCTCAGAACTGAACAAGAGACGAAGAGGATCTTCGGTTAAAATGGGTTCTTTCTTGATTAAAGATTTTGTATTTTTTTCTGACGAAGAGTCGGTTGGTTGTGTGGGAAAGAACATATTCAAAGATGTTAATCGCTTTGTTTTTGTAATACCGACTAAAGTATGCATGTGGGTATATCTATTCATTTCTCCCAAAAAAAAAAGATTAAATCAACCACACTCTTTTGCGTTGCTTGAATTCCCAAAAGTATAGCATGAATCGAGGCAACGCAAAAGAAAAGCTCGTTGCAAAAATCTATGCAGAAATGGAAGAAACACGCATGATTGTGGTGGATACGGTGGATCAGTTGATATTGCGAGGAGAAAATATACACAATATTACAGACCGCACCAAGGCGCTCCTGGAGAAGAGCGAACGTTTTCAACAAGAAATTCGAGGCAAGCGTTCGGGGGTACGTTTGGAACGTTTTGGAGAAGCATTTTCGCAAAGTATGCAATGGACCAAGAAGCAAAGTATTGCACTGTTCTTCTTCGTGCTCTATTTCCTTGGAAAAATTACGACAACGGGAAAGGTTGTGTTGTCTGCTCTATTTCCTGTGCACGAAGGATTGACCAGAGAACGGTACAATGAATTGGATGTGTATTACGAACCCTTTTATGACGAGACAATACATTTTGAAAAGATAGTCTAGCCAACACCGTGTTGTAAGAAGAGCACGAAGAAAAAAACAGGGGTTTCTTATTGTATTGATTCCACACACCTTGTCGAGGAAGAAGAAGGCCATGTTAAACCCAGAATTTGTGGGGAATGCATCGCATTTTCAGACACAAGACAAGTCTGCGCGAAGGAGTAAAGAGCATCTAGAGTACATAGACAACACCTGCACGTACATGTGTGGTGCGCCTATATTCGAATTTGGTCTATGGCCTTATGTTCCGCACTTGACTGTGTTTTTTCTATCGGTCATATTCCTTTGGGCGTTCAAGAAAACAACGGAAGGCGAGGCTGCGGTCGCAACGGCTTACTTGGTTTTGGGCATGGGTTTTTCTTTGGGCATTTTGATTATTCTTGGACTCGGTGTGGAGGCGTCCAAAAATATAGAAGAATTCACCAAGAGAAAAACACAAAAGAAGAAACAAGTCCTGCGTGTGGACGGAGATGAGAGCAAGAGAGGGTACACCGTGAGGCAAGACCTGGATGCCTTTCAGGGAAACAAAAAGGGGGACCCGTTTCAAGACCGCAGTGGGTCTACAGAGCTTTCGCAGCGACACAGGAATCTTACGGAGAGAAATTCATCTAGATTACTCAACGCTCTACAGGGTGCAGAAAGCCGAAGTCCGTATCCTCAATCTCAGTTATCCGCGTATGGGGAGATGAACCCTAGTGCGTCTTCACAAGATATTGAATCGCAAGGGTTGGGGGATGATACGCATTACGACCCCAGTGCCTTACGCACGATGAGTCTGAGTGGCATCACACGTGCTGTGACAAGCAAGATTGTGGAGGCCAGTGTCATTTTGGCCATCATTTTTATATGGTTGCTCTACGGCATGCTCTTTCAGTTGTCCCAAGATTTTTTCCCTTTGTCTGTGGACGTCGGATTGTCTCTTTTCATCTTCTTGTGCACGCAGGCGAGTTACATACAAACGTGGTACGACAATGTCCTTGCACGATATATCGTTATTTCCATTTGGGCAGGTATGTTGATGATTGACCCAACCCACCACGGGAACGTCCCGTCTTCGTCCGAGATCCCGGTGTGGCGATTGATGATTCGGATGATCCTGTTCTTTGTTGTGTATTGCTTGGCAGAGGCAGACACAACCGCACAAATCAATTACTGGCTTCGGTTTTGCAATCGAAAAAAGCTGATACGAAATCTTCCCAAACTTGTCACGCCGCCCATCGAACAGATTGACACGCCATTGAAGAGACGCATTTACGCCATACAGAGAATCGCTTTTCAGTCCACCTACGTGCTGTTCCTGCCGTGGATTGTGTGGCCCTTTGCGTGCATCCACATCCTCTGGTTGATTTATAGAATCCGAACGACCATTCTGGAGAACAACCAAGGGTTGATGAAGAAATACGAAGAGATCTCCATTCACTCTTCCGGGTTGATCGAGAATCCCCCAGAACAAAGCTTGCCTACGGAATTCTCATATGATTCGGTACACCGCCAACCACAGCCAAGGACACATTCCACATTCGACACGCGAAATGGAGCTGCACCACACTACACGGAGGACGCAAAAATGATCTTTCGTGCCGAAGTGCCTCCTCGTGCTCCTGTAGAATATTATAACGGCCCCTCTACCACAGGGCACCCAAGTGCCCGAGGCACGGCTCCCCGCATTGCGTCTACCACGCATTACCGCGGGGGACCTCCTTCCTACAGCACGCGTGGAGGAGAGCAAAGGAAATATGTGCAGAATTACACAGAGGACGTAGCACCGCCCAGACACGTGCCCATCACAGCGTCCCGTCGTGCTTTGGACACCGTTTCGATGCGTGACCATAGAAGCGACGCGCATGAATTTCCACAGTCGTATCCACCAGAATACGGAGAGCCAGTACGAGAAGAAACGCGCAGAGAGCCACGTGTATCCAATGCTCCACGTGAACTTGTATACGACCGAGGTGGCCCAAGTTCACAGCCTACCTCTCCCCGAGGTAGGGGGGTTCCGAGGCGACTTATGACGAGGGGAATGTCTTCTCGAGGAGGACGCGCAACAAGGCCACATCGTGCACGAGAAGGGGATCGACGTTCAGCACGAGGAAGTGTATCTACAGAACCAGGTCCTCCTTTGCCACCAAGGGCATATAGGGAAGAAGAAGAACACGAGAGGGGGGTAGGTCTTCCACACGAGGAAGATCCTGGTTTTCGGAGTGAAGACGAATTTAAAACCATGCCGTGGCACGGGGAGGGTGGGGGTGTAACTCTCGAAGAATGACAATAATAATAAAGGAGTTTACAAAAATACATACTGGGAAGATACAGCACAAAATGAACGTGTGTGTAAAAGGGAGGGATGGAAAGGAGAACAGCTGTAGTAAAGATGTCCAGGAGCGAGTTGATTGCTACGGCGCACCGCATGTTTGGCTCTTCATTGGGTGTGACCACACGTGCAGAATTCCGGATGAAAGTGCTTCAGCTCCAAGAAAATTATCCTGGATTGATAGAGGAAAGCAAGAAGATACTCCTCACGTTCTATCTCCACGGGAGACACGACAACATAAGATTCTCAGGCAAACCTGGTGCTGAGGGTTTCTTTATCAAGATGGGCGGAGACGGCAAGCACCCTCCTCGTGCTAAAAAGATACGCGGGATACACAGCTTGCTCCGAAAGGTCTTTTATCCAGATTTTGATCGTTCAGAGCACGAGAAGTGCGCCAAGAAATCCGTGGCAAAGGAAAAGAAAAAACAAAAAAAAACAAACAAAAACTACAAAACGCCCGGAAATGCCATCTTAGTCCCACACCGCTCTACCCTTGCATCTGGATGCTCTTGGTCTATGGTGGACTTGATGGCGCAAGACACGCGAGGTGTAGGGGCAGAACTCGGAAAACAAGTGCACAAGCAGCTGGAGATTTTTGCACGATGTAGGGTTACCTTTGCACGAGAGGTTCCTCGGCCCGACCCCTTGGTCACCGAGGTCATTCACAAGATCATCGTAGAATGGAGACTGATTCCTCTGTGGTCCGAGTACGAGATATGGGACGAAGTGCTCAAGTACGCAACGTCTGTGGACATGATTTGCTTTAATCCGGTGAAGAAGCGGTTGGTGTTTTTTGAGGTGAAGACGGGATACAAGGACTCGTTCTCCTTTTCCACGGGAAAGAAGATTCGGGGAAGATTTGGCATCGACAGCAACCCACTGAATCACGCCATCTTGCAAATCGCCATCCCAATAGAAACCATGAAACGAAGGTACGGTATCCGAGCTATCGACGGCTATGTCCTGCACGTGAACGAGCGCACGGGAGTCACGGTATACAAAGTACCAAGTGTGCATCAACTCCCACGAGATCGAATGTACAACTACATCGTGCAAGACAACAAAAAGGACGAAAAGAAAGCACCCAAAAGAAAGAGAGTAACCAAAAGAAAGAAACCAAGACCCTTCCCTGGTGTTTCGGCCATGAGCTTCAACCAAGGAACGCGAGGAAAAACGTATATCCGTCGTAGCACGGTCCCACGGCGTCCGTATGGGTTTACTCGACCTCGTGCTATGGGAATGATACGAGGTCATGGCAGAGGCACGAGAAGAGCCAAAAAGAAGCCTAAAGTAACACGAAAACCAATGTAAAAACGAAAAAAAAGAAAGGACATAGAATAAATATTTTGAAACAACCCCAAAGGATGAGTAATACATCCTCAAGAGTATGCGGCGTAGGGTTCCTGGGGGATTCAACCCAAGTTCGTCACTTCCTCGTGCTAGTCCAATGCAGCAACTTCGCTATGCCATGGCAGGGAATGCCTATTCGACCAATTCTATGTTTTACAGAACATGGTTCGGTCTGGGTTTTTTGGGCGTACTGCTTATCACTCTGTGGATATGGTTCTTGATCTTTTATTTTGGACATCACCATCATCACGACCACAACGGCAGTGGGGGTGACGTCACGAGTATATGTGGGGCAGACGTGGATTGCGACTCCCAAAGCAACCACACCATTTTGCTGTACAATAATGTCACAAACGAACACATTTACATTGACCCAGACGACATTTGCCCAGAGGCTTGTCAAGACGGAATCAATGGAATCGATGGAGATGCTGGAATCAATGGAATCAATGGAATCAATGGAAACAATGGAAACAACGGAACCGACGGAATCGATGGAGACGACGGTATGATTGATACGTGCGAAAAGCCTCTGGGTTCAATGGTGTGGGCTGAAGGAAACTTGACCGAAGACATCTATTTGGCTGTATTGGTGCCCATGGCTGGGCAATGGAACCCCATCGACGATCCCTTGTGTCGTGCTGTGGTGGCCAAGAATCTGACGTATCTCGGCAATTGTTCTTGGGAAATCGAACTCAACCAAACGTACATCTTCGACACGTCTATGTCGTTCAAGATAGATTCCCCAAACGCCACGGAAATCGGTCTTGGGCTTTCCATAGACGGAGCCGACCCAACCAACGACCACCAGAAATCGTCTCATGGAATACATGCAGGCAGTGTAGATTTCGAAACAACGGCCCTTCTCGTGCAAGGGCAGATCGTGAGCCTCTCTGTGATGAACGTGCTTGGCACGGAACCCATTCAAATTGAAAATCTTCACTTGGATATCGTCGCTAATTTGATGTGTACTTTTGAGCTTCAGGGGCAGCTGTGCGATCTTTTGGGGGCCACCAGTCTGGACTGCATGTCGGATGTGAACCTCACAGATCTTCAGGATGGAGATATACTGGTGTACGACAATGTCACACAACAGTTTGAAAATCAAAACACCTTTCCTCTGGAACAAGTCGTGGCTGGGTGTTCTGCTTCTCCTCCGTGTGACTGTGAAAACGATGCTTCGTGCCAAGGAACGTTGTATCTCTGTCCAACGGACGGTTCGATGTACAGTTGCGATTGTGGGGGAAGTGGACTGTGGACCAGTATTTCCGAGTTTGAACGTTTTGGAGAAGAAGTTCTTGCGTGCCAGCCTGGGGACACGATTCTGGATGACCGAAACTGCAACGTCGATTGGGGAGATTCTCTGGGAGGGTCCGTGGAAAACTCCGGTCCTCCTGAGAGTGGGTTGTATGTCCCCAAGGACTTTGTCATTGGTCGCGTTGGGTTTGCTTCGTACGATCCTTCGTGCCAACAAGGGGGGACGTTTGACGTGGATATTTGCTGGACGGAAAATAGCACGAGTTTAGTGTACGACGTGAGTCGGTGTGTGACGATGTTGGCCAATTTGACCGACACCAAAACGGCGAGTGCGAATGATTTGGAAATCCTAGTTCCTGGAGACCGGTACATCACGTGGGGTATCAGTAGTTCGTGTCAAGGCGGAGGGTCCACGTCCTTTGTCCTTGCCTGGAACGTGAACTTTTATTATCGTTGGGTTCTTCCTGCAGTGTAATAAAATAATTTCGTAAAAACAACTTCCTCGTGCATGAGAAAGAAAAATAAATTATACAAGAAGCAATTACCACAAATCACCTCCACGGGTGTTTTCATCAAAAACATGCTCGCGCCCAGTGAGTCTTCATCATTGCGTTGAGGAGCACGAGAAAGGGAAATAAAAAGGATAAGATAGTAAAAAAGTGTCCGTTTTTACGAAAAAGCGACAAACACAAGGAAAGCGATCAAAAGAAAAGATGAGCGATAAACAACGTGCATGGGAAGAAAACTGAGGAAGCCACAGACGATGACAGAAATTCTCTTTGTGAAGCAATCCAAGAATCTTCCAGACTGTGCAATATATGCCACGGTTATTACAACGAAATGCGAGAGCGCGGAAAATGTTAACCATTATGGGAAGGCATTAGTAACAACACCAACAATAAAGAAAAATAAAAAAGAAACATTCTCTTTTTTCTTTCCGGGGTTCTTTAGGAAGTTTTTTATGTACGTTAAAACAGAGGAATCAAAATGCTTATGGGGAAAGAGAACAAAAGAAAAAAAGAACCAAGACCAAACCTAAAGATAACTCAATTGTCCTTATTAAACAAGAAAACATGACTTCGCAAAGATCACCTGCAAATCGAGGCCAGAGAGGACAAGACGACAGCGTTTGGGGAAGTGTACCCCCACTTCCAAGAACGCGATACATTGGAGCACCAGAGGAAGAGGGGATGGCATCAGGTCGCCATAGCCAGCAAATGGGTACTGCGGGATTCGGCATCTGCATCAAAATTGTCATCCTTTGTTTCGTGGTTGCTATCTTTGGAATGCTTATTTGGCATTTTGGGAATAATTATCACACGCATAAAGACAACAAAGAGTGCAGACCTCGCGGAAACGATTGTCTGGTTGGAAAGCGTGACAATGGCGGTCATTGTATTCAGCCTGCGGCGACCAAACATCATGGAGCCAAATGCGAAAGCATGTGTTTCCTACCCGAATCCGAAACCAACAGCAGTTTTAATAACCACAAGTGCGCGAAAACGTACGACTGCCTTGACGGGCATGAGCGTACAGAATGTATTGGGTCCGTTCCCGTGGGAACGTGCGAAATTGCAGACGATTGCCCTGCACTAAACTTTACCATCGATATTGACGAAGGATTCATTTCTGGACTGCAAACAAGATGCGACAACGGCACGTGTGTGTGGGAAGTCGACCCATTCGTTCCATTGATAGGAGGTGGGCCAAGCGGATGCTCTAACGATCACGTGTACCGTGCTCAATGTGACGCTCTTCTGAACAACACGATGGACATTTTCTCCTGTCTGGCAACTACAGTTCTCTGCCGAGGTCCTACGGACGATCTCTACGTAGTGGACAACTGCAGATGGGAAAACAAGTATTCCAAACGAAGCGGAGGCAGTTGGGATCCAGATTTCAATCTTTTCTTCCCTTAAGCCGACTCCCTCTTTTCCGTTCTTTTTTTTTCATTCTTTTTTCGTATTGTCTCGTACCACGTGCTGTGTTTCCATATGCACGTGAAAAAAAGGGACAAGAGCACGAGAAGGGATTGGGAGAGATCGGAAAGAACAAAACTTGTTAAGAATAAAATATTGTCGTATATTTTGGGTGCAAAATCTTTTTCTTTTCGTGCTTCATTTGCGTTCAACAACGACTATGGCAAGACCAATACGCAAAGTTGTTGGTAAGATCAAAATTTACATGGACATGGGTATTCTTGAATACGACGTGGACATGTCCGGTATTTTTTATACGGAAATCCCACCGTGGCTATATGAATTAGGGCATGTCACAAGTCTTGATCTTTCTAGAGGAACCTATGACTCCCTTTCTCCAAATATTGGAACGATGCGTTTCTTAAGAAAACTTATTTTATTCGAAAATGGATTGACTCATTTGCCGCTGGAACTTTTCGATCTTGTTTCATTGGAGACACTCGACCTTGCCAAAAATTTGTTGGTCTCTCTTCCACCGGATATTGGAAAATTGATCCACTTGAAGGTGCTCTTTGTTTCGCAGAATAAATTAAAAACACTGCCCAAGGAAATAGAAAAGTTACGCAATCTGGAAGAACTGGTTGTCTGTCAAAACCAGTTGGAAACACTGCCATTCGATATTTGTCTACTTCCTCGACTGAAGAAACTTTATGCATCAGAAAACAGTATCTCAACCTTAACTTTTGGGGATACACATCTGTGTCTATTGAAACAAATAGATTTGGAGAACAACAAACTGAAAATCATCCCACAGGAGCTTTGGAAATTACCTAATTTGGCGTTTCTCGATTTATCCGGTAATGAAATCGAAAAGATACCAAGGGAAATTGGCTCTTTGACTAATATCAGACAACTGCATATGAAGCGTAACCATTTGAAAACGATACCAAAGGAAATTGGCTTTTTGACCAAGCTTGTACAATTGGATTTGCGTTCTAACAAATTGGAAAGTATACCAGCAACGTTTGGAAATCTGGTTCGTTTGAAACAACTCAGCCTCCAAGACAATAATCTGAGAACAATTCCAAGAGAATTCAAAAACATGCGAAGGTTGGATTTTCTATGGCTGGAGTCCAACATCTCGATGATATACCCACCATATTATCTTCTAAATACAGAATGTTCGTTTACGTCGGAGTTCCTAAAATACCTCAGAGAGCACGAAGATATTTACACACCACAAGGAAGAAGGGAAGTTCTGGATGCATCCCTCGTGCTTTTAGACTTTGCACAAAGGGACAAAAATTGTTCTCAGACCTTTGGAAGACTTCCCGTGGAAATAATCTGGATGATCAAACGTTTTATTGTTTCAGAACCATACATGCCGTGCAACATAAAAAAGCGTGGCACGGACCTCGACCTTGGGCACGAAGAAGGAACAAAGAAGCCAAGAATACACCAACGCGTTGGGCGCTGGTCCGGTAAATGAGTGAAACGGGCAAAAGAATAAATTTAAAAAAACCAAAACCTGCCTATTTGCGTCTGAATTATTTTGCACGCAACGCACAGAAATTCACCATAAATTCAAGGCGTTGCAAAGCAAACACCAAGCACGACATGGATCTTCCTACGAACCTTATTACTAGTACGCACCATATTACTAGCACGCAGCTTGTTGCACGTGCAAGAGCCAAAACAAGAGGCAGAGAAGAATCCTCTCGTAAAGAACCCAAACAAAAAAAACGCAGAGCAGTCACGTGCGGAAAGTGCGGCGCCGTGGGCCACATGCGAACAAACCGAAGGTGCCCAATGTATCTTACAGAAGAAAGAAAGGATATAGCCTACAGAGCGCGCTTCAAAGAATCTGTGAATGAAAAAATACGCCTTGCGAAGCGAGCTGCTGAAAGGTTGGACCAACAGGGAAAACGTGGAGAAGGAGAAGGAATCACGGTGCGTGAGACTATGACTGTTGACTTCACTCTCCGGTACTGGGAAGATACTCTCAGTGTGCTCCATACGAATGGTTTAATCCAGGCTGAAGTTATGTCCGACAGGGCGGACGAAATAATTAAAGCAAACGTTGAAAACTACGTCAGAAACTACTACGCACTATCCTCTTCTTCCATAACTTCGAATGAAGAAGAAGAAAAAGAAGAAGAAGAAGACATTGAATTTGTGGAAGAAAAAGAAGAAGAAGAAGAAGAAGAAGAAATTGAGTTTGTGGTTTGCCGACAGTCTTTGCTATCCTCTGAATCCTCCAGAAAGAAATATAAACGTCAATTGCGGAACAAACTAAAAAACGCGGGGCGAGACCTGACCATGTTGCAAAACATGCACAACAGTAGAGATGCATATCTGGAATATGAAATTCTAATTGCACAGTACACTGTCGAAGACTTTCAACGCACTTTTGATCTGTACGCATCGGGCGCAGACTACGGCAAGGTTAGATTGTTGTGCTACACAGAGCAAGAAAGAATCAAAAGACGTGTGAAACAAGAACTCAAAAAGGAACTCTCAGAAAATAATGACAGAAACATTTTGTTTGAAGAAGAATATAAAAAGGCAGAGCAAAACATTCAATGCGCAAGAAAATACGCAAAAGCGTGCAACGTGATTTCGGAAAAAGAGGAAGAAGAGGAGCAAGATAAAGACTATGAAGAAGAAGAAGAGGAGCAAGATAAAGACTATGAAGAAGAGAAAGAAAGAACCAGACCATCCATGGAAGAATACCTAAGAAGGTACAACGAACAGACTGCCATGTTCGCTCAAAATTACAAGGAAGAAGAAGAAGAAGAAGAAGAAGAAGAAGAAGAAGAAGAAGAAGAAGAAGAAGAAAGAGGTGAAGATAGCACGAAAGGCTATGAAATGTTTCGTAAAACAGTGGAACGTAAAATACGCAGAGCACAGATAGAACATAATAAATTGATCCTAAAGCGGATGTGTGGAGAAAGTTGTGACCCTCTTGAATTCAATATTGCTTTTTATACTGTCAAGCACTTCGAAATTACGCTTGCAATGTTACTGAACGGAGCACCGCATTCCACGCTTAGAGCACGATGCAGAACTTGGAAAGACACAATCACGAAGCGTGCGGCAACACAAGTTCGTCTGGACAACTTTCTCGTCATGGGACCTAGCACCACAGCCCAACCGCATCTTGAAGAAGAAGAAGAACATTTAATAGAGTGGTCCGAACTATGCACAGTGCGTAGAACGCTGGATGAAATAATATGCAAGAATAGTATACCCCGTGCAGTAAGACGTATAGCGAAAATACGCGCACGTAAACTCAGAGTAATGAAAGAAGCAACTCTCAAAATTCTCTTGGCGTTTAAAGTAGCAGAATTCGCACAAGAACGCCTCAAAGAGCTCAGGGCAGATATTTCTATGGCCAAAATATTCATAGACCAATGTCGTGAGAAGGGACCGAAACCAAGACGTGAAATTCTTCCTGCACCCCATGTTGAACTTCCCGTCATCTCCCCTGAGCACGGAATGACTAGAGATTCGACCATGTACCAAGAACTCGTGATAGCTCAACGTGCTGCAGAAAAGCGCATGGAGCTTGACCTTGGTACCGAAACCCCAAGAACGGTCCAATGTGCCATGGAAGCATGTGCCAAGAGTCACACCACCACCACCACAACTACCACCACCACTGCTCCTGCAGAGAACGACACAAACCTGTGTGTCGTCTGTATGACTTCTCCAAAGACACAATGCTTGAGCCCGTGCAATCATATGTGTCTATGCATGGACTGCTACGAAGGCTTGGTGAATCGTGCTATTGAAAATGGATCCGAGTTCGCAAGTTGTCCTATTTGTCGTGCGGAAGTACGCTTCACTGTGCGCGTTTACATATAAACGTTTTTTTTTATTTGTCTTTGTGTTTGTACAGAATGCCTCTATACGTCACTCGTGCTTTGGCAATGCTCTCCGCAAAGTAAAACAAACCAAGCGTAAACAAGAACGAGATGACTGAAGGTGTGTTGGAGTAGTCTGGTACGAAGCGGTGGATGAAGGGATAGTAAATGTACACTTCGGCCACAAGTATAGCAAGCACGAGGTGAACCACGGAGAATCCTATAAAGGCATACCACGCAAGGGTGTGATGCCCTCCTCTGTGATAGAAATGAGAAATCAAGTGATAGGATGCAATAATGATCATGAAGGAAAACAGCAACAGTGACCCAATGCCTGTCAATGTATCTTCTCGCGTGGTGTTCCATGCCAGAATCAGCGTAGAAAAGAGAACCATGTCTCCAGACACCGTGATGATGCTCCACAATCTCTGACTTCCTACGTTTGCGTTGTACCACATGTATTTTTCAAGAGGAAGTATTTTGCGATTCCCGATGCTCCGTAGAGCATCCCCTATGCTTACTTGATTCACACTTCTCCGCAAGCGCTCTTTCGTATTTTTCGACGTGTCAAAAGACGCTCTGTTGTGCATTTGGGCTTCTTCGTGCTCTTGGATGAAGGTGTGTTCTGCGTACGTGAGGCCAAAGATTCTGTACACCCACACTGTATTCCTCCCGTACCCATACCGCATGATCAAATGGAGCAATATGGCTCCCCAAGCAAGAAGCAAGAACAAGTACGTGAACACCTGAAAGAACACGTCGACGATCAGGAATTCGCGTATAGCACACCTTGTGTTCGTCGTCCATATCGTGATAAAGGAAATCACGCTGAAAAACAGCATGCCCAAGATACGCCTTGGGCGTGGTTTCCACTGCATACTCCACATGCCTGAACGTGTACCGTTCCACCACACCAAAGAAAGGCCGACGATAATGAGTACAAATCCAATGTACCCTTCATACGACTTTTCTACTTTCCAATTGATCACCTGGATTGTATTTGGTATCCACCGCATATGCACGAAGAAGCTCCGGAACGCGGTTCTCCCGATAAAGACGGTGTCGTTCAGCGGGGACACGCCAATATTAAGTTGGTTGGTTCCAATTTCCGTTTCACTGACCATGTCGTGCCTGCGTATTCGTGTGCGCACAAAGGAAGCGGGGGAATCTACAGTCAAGTCAATAAAGTCAAATTCAAGGTCATCCCAATCTTCGTTGTCTGTCAGCTCGATATTCTTTCCGTCAGTATACGCATCGTACACTGCATCTGGGACCAACGTGCTTCTTTCTTCAAACAAAAAGATGACATTCACCAAATCTTTGTTGGGGCCAACGAGGGCTGTTGTTTTGCACAAGCCTTCTGTAAAGCCAATGGCGCAGTGGATATGGTTGTCCAGTTGAGAAGGTATTTCGAGTCGATTAAAGGCATCTGCGTCTTTGATAATATCCGCAAGAGAACCCAGAGAAACCGCCCCGCTCCCAAAGGTGGCTTCTTTCCACACCATCCAAAGGGGAGAAGCGGGGCCCACGCCAATGAGCCCTTCGCATCTCGAGCAAAGGGATTCTACTTTGTACGCGTCTGTGGTTACTGGAAGGCGAAGTCTATTTCCCGAGATCCAGATCAATTCTGATCCTCCACCCGCGGGTGTGTATGTACTGCTGATTTCACTTGTTTGTGGAATGATGGTGGTGACTTTGGATCCTGCAAAGTCGAGTCCAGCACGAAGAGTTTTCCTTGGCGTTCCAAATTTGAGGTCGGCTACGTGCACGCTTTGTCCTCGCGTCTTTCCTTCCAAGCGCGAAGGAATCAACTCCACTAATGTGTCGAACCCTTGGGTAGCACGAGGAAAAAGGAACAAGGCTACAACCAAGAGCAGAAAAGGGTGAAGAAATACTTTGGTATTCATGGATTTACAGGAATAACA
>SDBT01007668.1_pt1 | contig 17734 bp, 20 predicted proteins | sample 2277101 | NCBI WGS metagenome assembly SDBT01 (sample SAMN10404973, study PRJNA504765) | marine sediment metagenome | isolation source: marine sediment core GS10_PC15, 103 cmbsf | place: Arctic Ocean: Southern Knipovich Ridge | collected 2010 | reverse complement strand
AACGTAGTACCAGCCATGCTCGCTTGAATGCCCGCATTGCCTAGCAAGCCCATGGCGGTAGCTGTCTCTTCCAGACTCACGCCTGCTGCTGCTGCAACAGGGGCGACAAACTTCATGCCTTCGCCAAGCTGAAGCATATTCGTATTACTGTTCGTAGTCGTGTTTACTAACGCGTCAATCTTGCCTGTTAAATCCTCCGCCTTTAATCCAAAACCAGACAGAATGTTGGTGGAGATATCAGCAGCGGTCGCAAGGTCAATTTGGGAAGCGGCTGCTAGTGTTAGCGTACCGTCCATCGACTTCATTATATCGTTAGTTTTAAAACCAGCTTGGGCTAGGAAGCCCATAGCATCAGCGGCCTGGGTTGCTGAGAATGCTGTACTAGCTCCGAGGTCTTTGGCTAGGTCGCGCATGTCTGCTAGCTCTTGACCCGTTGCCTTGGTAAGCGCACCGACGCGCCGCATTTGGGTATCGAACTTCATACCTGTGGCTACGATTACCGCCCCGATTCCTACAATTGATGCTCCTAGGCCGGTCATCACCCCGCCTAGCTGTGTTATTGATGCACTGTTATCCTGGATAACCTTGTTTGCGGATTGCACCTTTGTACTAAATGTTGCGAAGTTGTTTCCCGCTTTTGTTGTGAAAGACGCAGTTGCGCTCTCCAATGACTTTATCTTGCCCTTGGTAGCTTCTATGCCGCTTACAGCTAAACGTCCGACAATGCTGAATAGCTCAAAGGCCATGATAAACTCCCCCGTAGGAAGTCCGCCCCTCTAATTAGAGGCGGACTCCAGTTTCTTCTTTTGATCTAGCTCGACAATTCTTGCTGCCGCTGCTAGGCCCCGCTTGGCTTCTGCTTTGTTTAGCCGTCGTCGCTCTTCCAGAGATACGTCCTGCGCTCTTGCTCGTACGACACCGAAGGCTTCGAGATACTTTTGAAACGAAAGATATTCTTCCTTTCTTCCCATAGCCGCCGTAATATTCATGGTGAGTTGCCAGGATAAGTAGCTCTGTTTCGTTTGCCAGTCTTGGGTCGCAGTTATTTTATGCCGCCTCAACGCGTCCGTTATTTCTGCGAGCCTCCAAATAGGCAATGCATTAAGGTAGCAGTCACTCCAGCTATACCTATGCTGTATCTGGTCGATTAGATCAATGACGTAATCGCGCGTTGTCTTGGGTCCGGTTTTCGAGTCACCTACATTTATCGTGACCAGAGCGCCGAACACTTGGAGAAAAAATCTCCTATTCCCTCCTGTTCAGATAGCTGCGTCATAACCTCAATAACAGCAGCGGGCGGGCGGGCTTCAAAATCCTCACGGGACAGTAGTGCTAGATCAGACAACCACACCATAGTTTCGTCGTAGGCGTTGTTTAGTAAGCCCTGGACAATGGCGAATGTTGCGGAAGCCCCTACCTCTAGAATCTTAGACGCTGAAGAAGCGTCCGCACCTTCTAGAGATACGCCTGCGAACAACGCCTTAACATCGTCAACAGTTCCAACGCTTGCTGAGATAATACGAAGGATGGTAAATACATCTTTAGCGCATAGCTGGCGTATAGTTACACATGGGGGTGTTAGTGGTGTTGATGGTGAAGCCGCCGGGGGCGCAGTAGGTGCGCTGTCTGTCGCGTCTAAAGGGCATTCAATGTGTGAGGCTGGGGCGTCGATGCTAGTAACGTTGGTATCATCCATGATTGTTCATCTCCAAAAATTTCATCTATGGTGTCTTTACTCGGGTATGTCGTTTTGCTCTTCGTCTTCGTAAACCTCCTTTATTTCTGTTGATACTGACGCGACATCTTCGACTAATAGAATCTCCTCTACATCGTTAGTTGGATTAGCGAATTCTGATTGGTCCTGTAGTCGCGCGGTACCTTGATGCGTGGTTTGAAACTCATCAACTGTTGCAACACCCTTACCACGTTTGGTTACCGAAGCAACTAACCGAATCCATGCCCCCTCCCGTATCAAAACGCTAGCTATATCTTCCGACTTTATCCTAGCCTCTGATTTCTTGACGATCATTACTGAGCCGTCGCGTTGTCGCTGTACATACCATCCGTCTCCGAGTGATATATAAGCGTGCTGTGCGCTATTCATAGATTGCGTCCTCCTTAAGTTTACTGCTGTAAAACGGGGAGCCGAATTAACGACTCCCCGTTTTGCCCCTGCGTTGTTTATTGCGATAGACTCACAGCCGCAACAGTCAAGCTAGTAACCGATGTGTACGTGACGCTAACCTGGCAGCTTGCGTTATTGAAACGACTAGGCGGAAATGGCCCTATCATGCGCTCTTCCGCATTCGTGACGACCACGACTAGGTTGTGATCCACACCCTGATCACAGTTAGTAAGTGAGTCTACTGTAACCGTCATCGGCGATGCGTCTGCATTTACGAGGTGAAAAAACGTTCGCCCGTCATTCGCGAAAACATCTCCGCCTCCTGCGGCGGATGCGAATGTTTCCTCTAGACCGGTTTCTACTATCGATTGGACTGTAAGAGTTGCCATACTTTTTGCTCCTTTTGTTTTTCGTTGATTGATCTAGAGGCTCAGCTTTCTAGCTCTGCGGCCACTTGATCTCCCAGGGTTCTGTATCCAATGCGGACGAAAGATAGTGGCCGGTCGCTTCCAAGTCGATCGTACCTTCATCCTTATCCGTTGTGGTTAGCGAAGGAGCCGCGTCTAGCAAAGCGTTCTTCACTTTGCATACTGATGCATTAGTCAGCGTAGAAACTTCTGCCACCAACGCCACGTTCGTAAGATAGAAGCTATCCGCTACCGATGATACGATACGAGTAATCGTATCGTAAGGGCTACTCGAAGCGGAAGCGCTTGCGGGTAGAATGTTTTTCAACGTTGTTAGAGTGAACTCTAGCAGCGTAAATGTGAGAACTGGCGTAGAACGTGTGATGCGTCGAAGGCCCTTAACAGGACCAAGCGCGCCGTCTAGCTCGATTTCTCGAATCTCCTGGTTTACAACGAAAGTCGCCCCGCCGCGCGTTGCGCCAATAAGAGCTTGGCCCCCTTCGTCGTAATTGTAATAGAGCGCACCCGAGTCCAACACTAGCCGCGCGGCTGTGCTGGTGGTTATGCCGTGTTGTCTTGCCATAATAACGTCTCCTCTTTTCTCTTTTTGTTTGTTTGCTAATCAGCTAGTGCGGTGATCAAAAACTTCCGGTAGGCTAAGATCGTCATACCTAGAACCGTGTGTATGATATCGTCCTTTTCGTCTGGATCGGTGAAACTGCGTTGACCGTCCATCCAACATCTAGACGCTTCATAAGCGCCATCTGGATCGACGATCAATTGATGCTCATACATCAGGTTAATCTGGCGCGCAATTGCATCTGAACTGGTACGACTATTTCCGGGCACAGAATTCCATATATGGAAGACAACGGCAATGTTTCTTTTTGTCCAATGCTGGTCTTCTCCCGGCGCGCCTTCATCGATATCGAAAACTATGTACGGGTAGCCCTCCATATCCTCAGGCGCGCGGACTGTGAATATAGCTGGGGCTGGCGGTATAACGCCTTTGTACGTCGCAAGCTTATCCGTAATATCAGCGTTCGCCGCTAGTGTTGAGAAGACTGCTCGTTGCATGCTCATGTTATGTTTCTCCAGCCCGACTTCAGAATTGCTATTACACGCTCCTTGTTAGCCTCAAACGTCGGACGCATAAAAGGTCTAGGGCTTGCGTTCTTAGTACCGAACTCCAAAAACTCGGGGTACGGCGGGTTAAAGATTTTAGGCCCTACAAGCGCCGTTAAGTTTACTTTGTCAACCCGAAACGAAATTGCATTCCGTAACGTTCCTGTTCTTGATGCTGGCGCTTCTCCTGGAGCGCTTGCCGTGTAAAATGTCTGCGTACCAGGAACGCGATACACACGCCCCGAACGATCTCCTGTTAGGGTCTTTTGAATCTCACCGCGAAGAAAAACAATTGCAAGCTTTAGTAACGAAGCCGAGTGCGTTGCTAGTTTGACGAAAAGCTCCGGCCCGTGCCATATAACCTTAACTTGACTTTTCTTAGCCATGGTTACGCCGCTGCTGTTGGAGGGCCTTGTTTGCCAGTAATTTTTAAGAGCATAACCTTTTGAAACTCCTTGCGGTTTCCGATATCCTCTACGGTTGTGATCTCGTAAACTACAGGCTCGGAAGGCGTGTCAGTTATTAACAGAGCGCGGCACGTACCGGCCTCTAGGTTGTCAACCGTGCGATGAGTCACTATATCGGTGATGTCAACCTGTAATGCCTGATAGCGCATGCGCTGAGATAACGATAGCGTTTCAATGTTGCAATCAGTTTCGGCTAAACTCTGCCAATTAACTACGAAGCCTCCTGTACCGTCTGAAATCTTCTGCTGAATCTGATAGCTTATGCGGTACCGAAGCCTTCCGATAGTTTGTCTAAGTCTCGACATTGAAGACCTCCTATAGTTCCCAGGCTACCTCACTAAGGATCATTGACAGCGCTTCGGGTGGTAGACTTCTTAGCCCTGCTCTGTCGCCGCTTCCAGAGTTTACAGCGTCAACCTGAACTAAATCTCCTGGGTTCTCAAATAGATATGCAGCTATCATCTCGGTCGCCTGTAGCAACACATACGCGTCACCATTAGACGCGACTAGTTCGGCGGTTGCGCCATATCCTGCAACGAATGTTATCTCAAAGCCTTGTATCCCGCGGGTACCTTCCCACCCTTCACGCGATGTCAGTATATCTCCGACTAAGAAGTACTTCGACGATGCTACCGTAGTCTGAGCGGTTGCGTCTATTGTCGGGTAATACTTTACAGTCGTGATAGAGGAAACAGGAGTTTTGTTAATCGTTATTATCTGAGAGGGCGTGTCATGGATCTGCGTCCAAGTTTGATCAACCATAACTTTTCCACTAAGCTTCTCAACTAGGAAGCGACTAGCCTTTATAACCCTGGTTAGCTTGGCATCGTAACGCACGTTTATAATGTGTAATACATCCTTCATGTGCGCCACAGTAACGGGCTCTTCCGGCGATGCAGTGACCAGCTTAAGCTTGATGCCGCGGAGACTACGACTTGAGGTCTGGCCAAATAGCAAGTTTTTAATATTGATCGACATACACCACCATCCTTCGGAAGCAAGCGTGGGCGCTACAAATTTTAATCCATAGCGCCCAAACTTACAACTTGGCTGAAGCCTTTTCTAGGCGCTCCAGTCTCCTGCAACTGTCGTGTCCTGCCCGAATATTGCACCGCTTGAAGCGTTGATTGTAACATCTTCGTTCGCGGTGTCAACCAAGCGCAACGTAGCAGTACCTGCTGCGGTTGTTAGTGCAAGCCAAGAGTCGTTGGTGATCTTTTCTTCGCTCTCTTCACCGACAGTAAAAGCCGGTCCTGTGGAGTGAGTGTGTGCAGAACCCGAAAGTCCTGTAGATGCATCTGAAAGCCAGATGAAGAGCATAAGGGGATTAGCGATAGCCACCCCGTCAGCATCAAGTGCAGTAACAACTACATCAACCGTATCCGCTGCGCCGTTCGCGGCAACGACTGTAATTGATGCAACCTGAGAAGCAGAACTATTAAGATCTGCCGCGCTTGCTGATACAGTCACGCCTGCTAGTTTGAATGCTCCGCCGGCCTCGACATCAAAGTCTCCCCCGCTGACAACATCAAGAGACGCGCCGATAACTGTTCGGTCTCCGCCTTGCTCGCGGTAATTCGCTACATTAGGCATAAAATTATTCCTCCTTGTTTTTGAAAGTGTAGGGGGCGTTTAACCCCCTACGATTTCGTGCGTGTGCCTTAAGCAGTGAACTGCGAAACGGCTACGGCTGCCTTCTGCGGTTGACCTAGCAACGCTATAGCGCAATATAGGTTCGTACCAGAAGCCGTGCTTGGCGTTAGTACAACCTGAAGATACCTCTTGTCGCCTCGATAACCGATAGAAGCTAGCTCGTTGTCATCAGTTGCGACAGATGCGATATTAGCCTCCAAGTTACCGATTAGGAACGTATCAGCGACCGCAGTCCAAACGCTATCGTCTGGTGAGTCGTTGATAACTATGGAACTAACCATGTCGTTAATAGCCCCGAGGTTAAAAATGAGAGTAACCGCGTCGAACCCTAGGGTGTCAACGGTCGTAGAAGTTAGTGGTGTCGTAGCCCCAATAGTGATCGGCGAGAACAAACGCACCGGCTTCATCAAGCTAACGTCGTCGAATCGTGCCATAATATTTCTCCTTGTTTTTGTGTTTTGAATCTAGGGGATTAGAACCAATCGTCTAACCCCCCTCAACTTGTTACGGCTTAGGCTCCGCAAGTAAGTGACTTAAGCGCCTGCGCTAGTACGACCTTGCCACCGACTCGTTTGCGTGCCGAAAATTCGACCGTTCCTGTAGCTTTGCCTGAGAAGATGTCCGTGATAACTTCCATTATGATACGATCAACAATCGTATACGCTGCGCGGAAGTCACCAAATAGAACACATACATTACTAGACCCTAGGCCGGGCATCTGATCAGCAGCAACGTATGGACGATCTAGAATAGTAGCCGGGCGGGCGTCGCGCTGGAGGCCAGCAGCCCAAATGTAGTTGCCCTCGCCGTCCTTTAGCTGGCGAACATGCTTGATAACTGCTCGCTTCATGAGGAAGGTACTGTTGGCAATGTAACTATCTAGCGGCTCGTAGTAGACAGATATTAGGTCATCTGCTCCGAACGATGCAGCGTCGCCACTGGTAATACCGGCAACGTCAGCGTTAGTTAGCAACCCTTCCGGCTTGCCCGCTCCGCTACCGTCGATAAACGCAACGCCTTCTGCTCTAGCAAACTGCTCAGATAGCTCTGAGCGAATAGTGCTTTCGAGATCAAAGTACGAGTCCTCCATATCCTCCCGCGAAACGTTTACTTGTCCGTGCATTTCATGCGCGGGAATCTCAATTCGACCGTAAGTAATACCCGTGGTCTCCGTCCGAGATTCTAACTCACTAACCCACTGCGCTGTGGGGTGACCAACTTGCTTGGGGACCTGGATAGCTCGCTTTGCAGTCGTTCGAGTTTTAAACAAACCGCGTACAGGGTTTTGCTCCTGTAGCGTCATGATCATTTCTTCCACGAACTCGGGCGGGGCATTAAAACCGCCGAGTACATTATCTCCAACGATAAGCGTCTTCAAGTTTTTCGGCGCGCCATCATAGGATGCATAATAAGCGTTTTCGCGCTTCTCTTTTTCGGTAGTGTTCTTGGCATGGAAGATACTGAAGAACAACTCCGTTCGCTCTGACTTCTTAGAATTATCCGCGCTAGAACCGGTATCGTGCAAGCTCTTACGTGCAAGCTTTGCTTCAAGCGCGTCGAAGCGTTTGGTTAGCGCGTCCTCCTTTACCTGGATTGCTTCGTTGAGAGCTTCTAGTTTAGCGGTCGTTTCGCCGGTTGCTTCGCCGTTCTTGGCGATCTGTGCATCGGACTCGGTTAGCTGATTCTCGAAGGCTCCAATGGTTTCGTTAAGGTCCTGTAGTTCACGAGCCGTAACGATATTGTGACCCTTAGTATCGGGGGTCTTGTCGGTGTCTGGGGTCTCTACGTTGTCTACCATGATGTTCTCCCTGTTTGTTTGTTTTTAGTGACGAGGTTTTTTAGAAACCGCGTTCCTGAGTTTTGCGCATGGGCGAGTTTGCTAATGCAAAGTGCCGCGAAGCGAAAAAGTAGAAAGCTCCTAAAAGTCCCTCCAAAAATTGTTTACGCTTTGCGCTTCCGGCGGAGGCGCATATTGCGCACCTTTGCTCGAATTAGCTGTACTTGTTTCGCTACTTGCTCCACTTCGATTTCTTCAGCAACGATGCGCGCGGAATCTTCGCGGGCTTTCGTTTCCGCAGCAATAGCAGCAGCACCCGAAGCCGCGCTCTCGATATCCGTCTCCGCGTCGTCTTTGGTTTCCTCTACGTCAACCGGCGACGAACCTTCAGATGCTGTGGATGCGCTGTTGTCATCGTTCGCTGCTAGGTCCGACGTGTTAGCCGTATCAGGGTTCTGTTCTCCGCCAAACATAGCAAGGGCCTCTTCAGCTTTCTCGCCGGTAGCCGTGGCGCATGCGGCTTTGATTAGCAAAGGCTCACCCTCAATAACATCAAGCAGCAAACCTGCAAATGCATCTCCACGCGTCGGCTGGGATAGGTCAACGTGCGCAAAGCCGGAAGCAAAGAATACCCATTGCTCATCAGACCAAGAGCCGAGGTTGCTATTGCCATCCGCTACACGATCAATCCAACGCTTTGTAGCAAGGCACTCATCAAATGCGCGCTCATGATCATCACAAAGCTCAAAGCTATTCACGCTCGCATTCTTCACTACGGATATGTGCGCCTTTTCGTTGGCAGGAAAAACCACAACAGAAATCTCCATGAGTTTAATCTCCAGTAGCTCTCGAATCGGCGTTCTCGTTTTTCCGTCGTTTGTTTGGCGATCCTTGACAACTACGAAGCCAATAGAAAGGCTATTCAAAATCCCTTCCTTAATCTTGGTGCGCACCACTTGCGCCTCGGGAACGCTGCTAAACATCGCGCGAAAGGCTAAGCCCTTGCTATCTTCTTCGAGAGAGATTACACGACCGACAACTGCACTAGTTCCCGAGAACATGCGGTGATTATCGATCAGCGGCATATTCTTAATTTTCGCATCGTTAAACGCTTTAACGGTTCGAGTAAATGCACCAGGGCGAACTACGTCTCCTTGCCGGTCGATGTTATTGAACACGTTAGCGTGTCCAATAATCCCCCCACTAGGAAAATCATCGGAGTCATCGGCCTTTAGTTCTAGGTCAGTAACTACAATGTGTTTGTGCTCTTGTCCTGTGAGTGTTGTTAAATCATCGTCCATTTCTGCTCCCGCTATAACGCGCGTGCCATTGTCGGCGCTCTCGGCGGTATCTTTGGAGTTCTTTTTCATTGGTCCCTTCCCCCTAGTTTTATTTGTTATACCTACCGCCGTCTCCGACGTGACCGCCTCTTCGGCGCGAATACCGTGGTACACCTACAATTCACAATCTCGGAAGCAGATGCGCCCATAGATGAATCTCCCGGAAATCTTAAGCGACCACCAGGAAGCGTAAACACGCCTTTATCATCTGCTACTTTTCCGTCTGCTCCAGCGTGCGTATCTCTAACCCGTATATCACGGCTACTTAGCCATGACTTGTCAAACTGATCCTTCGGAAGCATCTTCGAAATAGTGATATCGTTCCCCGCATTACTAGCGGCGACAACTTCCGTTCTGGCGATTCTCCATGATCTCGAAAGGCTAAACTGTCCAGACTCGCCTAACTTCTTTGCGAGAGCATCCGTTGTTAGTCCGTTAGTAAAACCAACGCGGAGTATCTCTTTCACCCTAGCAACAGTTGCTGTTGAAACAGCCGCTATGTTTTTCCCAGTCTGAAGCGTTATCCACTTCTCTATCTCCGCGTCTACATCGGTCGCCTTACTTCCTTGCCCCAGTAATCTGTTACCAATCGATGTGGCACGTGCAGCAAACTCCCCCGTCGTGCGGTTATAGAACGCCCTGTATAGCTTTGGTAGTCGCGCGCTCAGGACACTAGCAACGGCGGCTCCTGCATTCGCGGGACTACTAGACGCCTTAGCCACTGCTGCTATGCGGGCAGCGTCTAGCACAGAAGCAATCTGCTTCTGAAACAAACGTTCCAACGGTTTGCGCTGACTGTCTAAACTCTTCCACACTGCGCCGCGTTGTAGCTCGTTGTAGCGTTCACCCATATCACGCAAGAACAATGGAGTAGCGAAATCATATTGTCTATCAACAAACGCTAGGCCCGATCTTAAGGAGCCCTCGAATACCTTCATCGGGCTAACCCCCGGCTATAGCATTCTGCCGTTCCTGTTTGCGTTCTACTACCCGTCCGCTCCACTTTGGTTTGTTTGCATCGCTCGGTTGATCTTGGTTAGGCTTGTCACCATCCGTCGGGTTATCTAGACTTCCATCAAGAATCGCAGAGATAGGTACGAGCGTCGCATTAACTAACGGCTCCTCACCCCATGGGACAGGATCAAAACCTAAGTTTAGCTTGGCGTTAACCGCATTAAGCGGCCAGCCCATCGTTGTAAGGCGTTCGGCTGTCTCGATTTTCTGAGCGAAAGCCTCTCGCATTGCCGGTACATTGCTTAAATCGTAATCTACAAAAATACGATTTTTTCCAAACAGCGGCGCTACGCGCTGATTCAGCCCTGCCTTTATTTTCTCTAGGAGAGTTATGATCGTCTCTTCCCAAAATGCTAGACGCGCAATGCCATAGTTATCATACTTTGGCTCCGTCACTCCAACCATCCACGGCGGAACACCGAACAGCCCGCATATCTCTCTATCGTTCATCTGGCGCTGTACAGCAAACTCCATGTCACGCTGACTGATGCCCATTTGCTTCCAGTCCATACCGGCTTCCAACAGCATAGGTCTGTGTGCATTCTCTCTGCTGAACTTGGTTTCGATCTGGTCTTTTAGTGCTAGCCGCTGACTAGGCGTTAGCATAACGTCTGGAGGTACAACGAGCGATCCGCTAGGAGTTGCACTGTTCTCAAGTAGTACTTTATTCCAGCGTATTGCTTCGTTCTCAGTGTCTATGATTGTAGCCCCTGCTAGGAAGGGACTCATACCACGATGAGCGTTTAGAGGATCAAGATACTTCCAATGAATAATCTCCGATGGATCATACGGAATCTTTTTCCCCTCTACTTCGAAGATGTATTTTGAAACGAAATCAACCGCATCGGGTACAATCTTCATGTAGTCTGGCCGAAGCGGATAAATCTCTAGGAGAGTATTACCGGATTTTACTAGCTCAAAGAAACTGTTACCTGATAGGGAAAGGAAGATTGACCAAGCTTCGAATAAATCGCCCCCTGTCATGATCGGATTAGGCTGCTTCAAGAGTTGCGTTAGCGGGTGGCCTTCAATGACGCGTTCGTTACCATTACTGTCTCGCTCCTTGACAACCCATGGTACGCTCGAAATAGCTTCCGCGATTTCCCTAACACACCGATAAACCCATACTAGGGACTGATAGCCTTCCCGCACGTAGTCCTTGTATTCAAACGTTGCCCACGTTGGCGTGGCTTTACCCGTTGAAAGAAATCCGTAGCCCTGAGAGCTTTTGGTCGCGAGACCACGTAACCAGCTAATAAAATTCATCGTGCCTCCGCGCTATTCTATTAGGATACCTTAGTGACAGCAGATTTTTTTGCGACTTAGCCAATTAAATCATAAATAGGGCAGTCCAGGAGGTTTAGCCCAGACTGCCCTTTCGATGTGATTCTAAATCTTTGTGCAGAACTACTTACATGCCGAAGGTGCCTGAATCCGGAGAAACGGATGTCTCGGAAGAACATCGCCGCAAGATCGAATGATGCGTGCCTGTACTTGCGCGATAACGATATGGGTGTATTGCAAGAGCACCGAAGCGTTTACGCTTTGCATTGATCCCGCAACCTCAAACTTCGCACGGAGAATCGTCACCCGTTTAACCGCTTCGGCTTCCGCATCCCACACAGAAGCGTTACGCGATAAGTAAAACACAGGCAAACCAAGACCGAATGCACGCGTGGACGAACTTACATCGGAAACCGCATCCGATATAAAAAGGTCGATGTTATGTAGGTTCGGAACGTTCGCATTATCAAGCGGCTCAATAGACCCGTTAAACTCGATTAGCACTTCCATGCCATCGATAAATACGATTCCGACAAAATTGTCCCGCTCTAGTCTCCATAGTTGGCGGGTCGCACGGTATTGCCTGAGCGTTCTAAACTCCTTACCCCTGCCGATATTGGAAACTCTGTCACCGTCCACATTCAAATAATTCGATGCGGGCTCATCTCCAAATAACGACAAGAATTCTTCGCTGATACTCAGACCTACAACAACGCTTTCCTCTTCCTGACAGAGTACTGCATTGTTAATTCCACCGTGGAAGGGTGTCCGCAGTACTTTGTGACCATCCTTACATATGATAATTTGAGCAGATAGGCTAGCGCTTATCAACAGCGCAAGAAACAGAATCTTCAAGTAGCTCATAATGTTCCTCCATAGAACAAAGTGTTTTTGTTTGTTAGTGGTATTCTACTCAGCATCTCCATCAGACGCTAGAATATCATTGTGGGCTGTTACCTGGCCGGTGGAGAATGCAACCCCTGCATAGATGTCCACAAAATCTAGAGCACCAACAATAGAGCGGCTCCACGTCCCACTTAAACGATTCAGAAAAATCCAATCATGAGTACTCGGAAGTGTAAATGTATCATCCTTCACCAACTCGGCCGATTCTGTCGAAGTGTGAACAATGCCGTCCTGATAAACAATCACCCTATTCGCCTCTGTTGCTTGAGTAGTATCTACTACGATAGTCCATACATGGCGCGCTTGGTCTGCTTCCGTAAATGTCTCAACAATAGCCTGCTCCCAGTAGAATCGAAACTCGTTTGTTGAAATCCCGACACAAGCAAAACCAAACTGCGGGTTGTTACCATTAGTCGCGTGCTGTATTACAGCGACCCTAGAATTGTTTGTCGTACACGAATCTATATCCACAACGACCGTGAGCGTGATTTTTGTTGCGCCCTCGATTGCATCGCGAAAAGCGTCTGAAGTATCGTTGATGCTTCCTGTGTCAACGTCTTCGTAGCCTTCCTCCCAGTATTTCGCGTTGTAGTTCTCACTGAGGTTCAATCCTTCCATCTCAAGGGATTTGGGTTTCTTGGATCGCCGCCATCCTCTTAGGGCTCTTATGATAAAAGGTGCGGCAACAGCCACACCTAAGCCAACGATGGCCGTCAACACCCAATAAGTGGCGCTCATTGCCAACAGTCGTGTCATATGAATTCGCCTCCTATTGCCAGCTGGAAAGTCGCAAAAACCTAGAGTAAGAAATCACGTAGGCTTGATTATGGATATCCGGGATACCGTGTCAAGGGAAAAACGGGATGTACTCAGTTCCATAGCCCTCGGCGATATTTGGTCAGGGATATCCAGTCATTCGGCCAGGTCCAGTTTCCTCATTTTACTTTGCAGCGTAGTTCGGGGTACGTTCAGGAGTTTTGCGGCTTTGATCTGTGAGCCGGCAGATAGGCGCAGAGCCCAGCGGATGAGCTCTGTCTGGACGGCATCGGTGAGCTGGGATATGTCCACGGAGCCTTTAGCGGGCAAGTTTAAGTTGAACAAGCCCTTGGCTGGGGGGCGGTGAGTGATCTCAGGAGGCAGGTGGGCTACGGTGAGCCGACCGGCTGAGCAAAAGGCGACGCTGGCTTCGATGACGTTTTCGAGTTGGCGGACGTTGCCGGGCCAATCGTACTCGATGAGGTAATGCAGGGCTTCGGGGTCCACCTTGGGGAGAGCTTTTTTTTGCCGGGCAGCGTAATGAGCGACGAAGTGCTCGGCCAGCAGGGGGATGTCCTCCTTTCGCTGGGCGAGGGGGGGCAGCTCGATGCGGATAACATTCATGCGGAAGAAGAGGTCGGCGCGGAATCGGCCAGCGTCGACCAACTGCTGTAGATCAGCCTTGGAGGCGCAGACGATTCGGCAATGCACGTCGATTTCTCTCTCTCCGCCGACGCGGAGCATCTTGCGTTCCTGGAGGACTCGCAGCAGCTTGGTCTGCAACTCCAGAGGGATGTCATCGACGTCGTCGAGGAAGAGGGTGCCGTCGGTGGCGGCTTCGAATCGGCCGATCTTGCGGCGATAGGCGCCGGTAAAGGCCCCGCGTTCGTGGCCGAAAAGCTCGCTCTCCAATAATTGGGGCGAAAGGGCTACGCAACTGACCGGGACAAAGGGTAAGGCCCGGCGGACAGACTGGAAATGGATGGCCCGGGCGAGCAACTCCTTGCCCGAACCGGTTGGGCCCTTGATCAATACGGTGGTGCTGAGGTCTTTGACCAGGTTGACGGCCTCGAAGATTTCCTGCATTCTTTTGCTGCGTCCGATGACGTTGCCCAGGGCGAAGCGGCGCTCGGCGTCTTGTTGGAGGCGGTAACGATCGGCGAGCAACTGGCGGAGCTCGAATAGCCGTTCAATTTTTAGCAGCAGCTCTTCGGCCAAGACCGGTTTGGGGAGGTAGTCGGCGGCGCCGAGCTTCATAGCGGCCACGGCATCGGAGACCGTGGCATAGCCGGTCATGACGATTACCGAGATCGAGCGGTCGCGCTGCTTGAGCTGTTTGAGAAAGTCGATGCCGTCGGTGCCGGGCAGGCGGACGTCTGTAACGACAAGTTGGGGGGCGACTTTATCCAAGTCTTGCAGGGCCTGGTCGGCTGTGGCGAAGGCGGTGACGGTGTATCCGGCCTCGCTGAGCCGTTCGGTAAGAGCAGCGGTGATGATTGGGTCGTCCTCTACCAGGACAATGATTTTGTCTGCTTTATCCATGGGCTTCATCCGGTGGCTTTATGGCTGGAGCGCGGTTTTGGTTCGTAGCGGGGCAGGGTGACCTTGAAGATGGTGCCGCCGCCGGGTCTGGTGTTAACGGATATCTGTCGGCGATATTCGGCAATGATGTTAGCGCTGACGCTCAGGCCCAGGCCGGTGCCCTTACCGTCGGCCTTGGTGGTAAAAAAAGGGTCGAAGATTTTTTCCCTGAGGTGCTCGGGCACGCCGTGGCCGTTGTCGGCAATACTCAGCAGAAGCGTTCGGTCGTCCTGCAGGGTCAGGGTCAGCTCGACCCGGCCGTCAGCTCGGCCGATGAGAGAGTCCAGGGCGTTGTTGAGCAGATTGATGATCATCTGGGAAAGGGCGTGTGAGTCGGCATAAACCTGAGCGTCGGGAGCTTCGATGGAGCTGCTGATCTGAGCCTGCTGCTGACGGGCTCGAGGGCGCAAAAACTCGATGGACTGGAAGACCACGTTCGCCAGGCGGATAGGCTGCCGCTGGGTGGGGGCTGGCCGACCAAAGGCCAGAACCCTTTGCACCGCGGATTGGATACGTTCGAGGCCCTGCATGATCAGCGGGAGGAAGCGGTTGATTTTCTCCCAGTTGCCGGGGTTGTCGCGGATAATGCGGACCGATTCCATGATTCCGGCAAGTGGGCTGTTGATTTCGTGGGCGACGGCGGCGGCCAACTCGCCGAGAATGGCCATCTTCTCGGCCCGCATCATGTGGCCGGACGAGGCGGGATGCTCGGCTTGATCTTCGAGCAGTACGGCGGTGCCCAGGTAATCTCCGCTTTGGTCGGTGGCTCGGGAATAGTGGGCTGCGACGCTGGAGCCTTGCAAATCGAATCGGCCTTGCAGTTGGGGCGTTTGGCCGTGACGCAAGGCGTCGATAGCTAGAATGGTGGCTTCTGCGAAGGGTCCGGCGAGTTTGCGGACGGACCGGCCGGTCAATTTCTTGGGGTCTTCGGCCAATAGTGTGGCGGCTCGAGAGTTGGCGTAGGCCAGGCAATCGCGGCTGTCCAGCAGCACCAGGCCGTGACTACTGTGATCGAGCAGCGAGAGCAGAAGGGCCTGGTCCTCTGATAGATGTTGGTTTGTATCGGCGGTCATTTTAACTAAGACCCCTGTGATCTGAGAAACTTATCCAGGTGGGCGGCGATTTCGGTCGGGGGCGTGCCCTTGTCCAGAAAGCCCCGGGCTGGGCAATACCCCGGTTCGGCGAGTTTGCTCTTTAGATCCAGGCCGAAGCGTTCGTCGGCGGCGGAAAGTATGAACATTGGTACGGTGTCAAGCCGACCGGCCGCTTTGAGATCTCTGGCCCATTGCAAACCGGCATCCGGCCCGTCGAGCATGATGTCCAACAAGAGCAAATCGATTTTTTCATCGGCAAGAATGCTTTCGGCCTGGCCGGGTGTCTTGGCCCAGAGGATTCGGCCGAGCTGGGCCTCGAGAAACGGTTTGAGTGAGGCTGCGTAATCAGGGTCATCGTCGACCATCAGGATGTTCCACTTTCTGCGAGCCATGTCTCTACCTATTAAAGGAAGGAGGCTAGCTGGTTTCGGGCAATAGGGCTGTGGCGATCCGTTCGACGTAGCGGCGCTGCTCGGGTGTATCGAGCCAGCAGGAGCTAGCTTCCAGGTCGGACCGGGCGATGGCTGGGTCGTAGGGCAAAGTACCTAGAAGAGGCACGGGGTCTAGCAGGGATTCGAGCGAGGCAGTGTCCAAGCCTTGGGGGAGTTTGTTGATCACCGCAGCGATGTTGTCGATGCCGATCTGCTGGGCCAATCGTCGAACGTTCAGGGCGGTCTGGATGCTGCGCTGGCCGGGCTCGGTTACTACAATCATGGTGGATACGGATTTGGCGGTGGCTCGGCTAAGGTGCTCGACGCCGGCTTCCATGTCCAGGATGACGATCTGCTCGGGAGTCAAAAGCAAGTGGGTGACCAGTGCTTTTAGCAGGGCGCTTTCGGGGCAGATGCATCCGCCTCCTCCGGTGGCAGCTCCGCCGAGGACCAGGAGGCGAAGGCCGTCGATTTTGTGGCTGAATCGTTCGGGGATGTCGTCGACCTTGGGGTTGAGCTTGAAATAGCTGCCGTAGCCTTCCTTGGCGTCAGTGCGGTCGAGGATGAACTGTCGCATCTCGGAAATTGGGGTAATCGGGGTGTCAGTGGCGATGCCCAGGGCGCCGGCGAGGTTGGCGTCGGGGTCGGCATCTACGGCGATGACCTCCTTGCCTTTTTCTGCCCAATATCTGGCCAAAAGAGCCGCCAGCGTGGTCTTTCCCGTACCGCCTTTTCCGGAGATTGCCAGCTTCATGATCTTTTCAACCTCTGATTATAAGGTTAATGACGAAAACCAGGGTGATTAGCCTTGTGGAAAGTATTCTAAGAGCCGAACACTGAAAAGGCAACTCTTTTGCCGAAAAACCGGCAGTTTTTCTGGCCGTTCAAACGGATGTTTTACCGTCTAGTGTGTAACTATCTATTATACATTGAGTTATACAGATAACCCTCTTAGCCGATTATCCGGCAGGTTGCCCTTGGCCTAGCGTGGAACGCAGGTGGCGGCTCTGGATTTTCCCGTCTAAACGCCTTTAGGACGGTAGTTTGGGGAAAAGTTGGCGGCACGGCCTTTGCTTATTAGAGAAGGGGGACGGACTGTCTGTGTAGAGTGCGGCCCCGCAACAGCTGTTTGGAATATCAGTAGTGAAGAATCTTCTGCAGTCATGGGAGGCCATAACATGAGTTCGAAGGATAAAAGTATCAGTATCGACCCTGCCACCGAGCAAATGCTCGAATCCGCAGCGTCCCAGGATCTTGAGCTCGCTTGGGATCGCTACCGGGCAATGTTGCCGCAATGCGGTTACGGGCAATTGGGCTTGTGTTGTAAGATCTGTGTGATGGGCCCCTGCCGGATCGACCCATTCGGACAGGGTCCGCAAAAGGGAATATGCGGTGCGACTGCAGATACCATCGCGGCTCGGAACTTGATGCGGATGATCGCGGCGGGGACGGCAGCCCACTCGGATCACGGCCGGGATACCGTTCATGCTTTGCTATCGGCAGCCAGCGATCCCAATTGCGATTACAAGGTTACCGATGAGAAGAAGGTTCGGGCCTTGGCCCAGGAGTGGGACATTCCCACTGACGGCAAGAGCAAGGAAGAGTTGGCCAAAGCGGTGGCCGAGGCTGCCTTTGTCGAGTTCGGCCAACAGAGTGGTGAGCTCAAATTTGCCCAGCGGGCTCCGGAAGATCAGAAGAAACGCTGGCGGGCCAATGGCGTCATGCCCCGGGGGATTGACCGGGAAGTCGTGGAGCTGATGCACCGGACCACCAT
>SDBT01007667.1_pt1 | contig 17734 bp, 17 predicted proteins | sample 2277101 | NCBI WGS metagenome assembly SDBT01 (sample SAMN10404973, study PRJNA504765) | marine sediment metagenome | isolation source: marine sediment core GS10_PC15, 103 cmbsf | place: Arctic Ocean: Southern Knipovich Ridge | collected 2010 | reverse complement strand
ATTACATCTAAATTTCCCCAAATCATATACTTTAAAATCTACTATCATCCATTCCTCATTTTGTGCTTTTGCACCAGTTGGTATATCAACAGCTATACTTATACTTTTAGGCATTACCAAACATATCCTTTTATATGATTTAAACATATTGGAACCATGGATAAAAAGAGGCAATTACCTGAAGAGGCTTTAGGAACTGATTACTGTCCCAACTGTGCCATAATGAATGAAAAAATGAAACAATTAGAAATTTGGGAAAACAATCTAGCCAAGCGTGAGGGTGAATTGGATATGCAAGTAAAATTTATTCATGATTCTAAAATTTAATTATCTACTAGAATTAAATCAAATCCAGCACTAACTGATACACTATCTGTTGATGTACTTGCTTGGATTTTAATATCTGATTTTTCAGGTACTAATAAATATGGTTTAAAGAAAAGTTGTCCGTTTGAACTTCCAGTGGAATTAACACCTAGATTTGATTTTATTTGAAATACTTGGTTTTCTGGTCTTACCACTAATTGTGAATCTATCTCTGTCTCTAATAGTTTACCTACTGATATGGATATATTTACAACAAATGCAGTTTTTCCTGCTGGTACTGCATAAATACACATGTTTGTTTGGTTTGCCCCTATTGCTATCGATGCACTTACTGTTGAATCAGTTTGTGCTGTTGCTGTTATTATTCCGTTATTTTGTCCGTCAGTTCCTGCTGTTAATACTATCATTCTGTTTATTCTCAAATATGCTTGTGTTGTTGGTACAACTGTATCTCCATTTAATGCTATGATTTCAGTAATTTCAGCAAAGTTTGCATCTAATCCTTCTATCAAAAGTGTGTTTGCTCCTACATCAACATTTTCCAATGTTGTGTCACTTGCTGTAATATTTGCAGTTCCTGCAATATCCACTAAATCACCAACACCTCCATCTACATTAATTGTTACAACCGCTGATGCTGGAACTGCTACTACTACTGCTGTTGGTTCTGTAATTCCTGTTCTTATATCATTATTTATTGAATCTGCTAAATCGGCCGCATCCACTGTATCACTTCCATCTATATCGAATAATGTATTATCGCCTCCTTTATCCCCACTGATTGCTGTATAAGTTAAACCATTAACGGTTGCTACATCTGCATTAACACCTCCTGTAAATACAGATCCACTTATTGTAAGTCTACCAGCTTCATCAGATGATGCTAATGTTGTAGCGTTACCACCTGTTCCGCCAACCGTCTGTGTTATAGTTACGGTATCAGTAGCTGATATTGCTGTTACATCGTCTAAAACTCCAGCTCTTACGTCATCATCAATAGAATCTGCTAAGTCTGTTGCAACTGCTGTGTCGCCTCCTGCTACTGTAAATTCTGTATCATTTGCTTTTGCTCCTGCAACTGCTGTATAAATTAATCCATTAACGGTAGCTGTATCTGCATTAACGCCACCTGTAAATGTATTTCCACTAATATTCAATCTTCCTGCCTCATCAGAAGATGTAAGTGTTGTGGCATTACCACCTGTTCCGCCAACTGTTTGGGTACAAGTTACTGTGTCAGTCGCTGATACTGCTGTAACATCATTCAAACTTCCTGATCTTCCATCTTGTGTTATAGAATCAGCCAAGTCTGTTGCGGTTGCATCATCACTTACATCAATACTAAATAATGTGAAATCACCTGCTTTACTTCCAGTTATTGCTGTATAAATCAAACCATTAACGGTTGTTATATCTGCGGTTACTCCATTTGTCAAAGTTCCTGAACCAGATACTACAATTTGAGCATCTTGTGTTGTTAGTGTAATTGCGTTTCCTGCTGTTCCTGCTACATCAGTTGTAACAGTTACTACATTGTTTGTTGATGTTGCAGATATATCTCCACTTGTTCCACTTCTTGTATCTACATTAATTGCTCTTGCTAGGTCTACTGCATCTGCGTCATCATCACCATCTATATCAAATTCACCCTCTACTACTGCTCCTGAAACTGCTAAATATATTAATCCATTTATTGTACAAGTATCAGTTGCGGCCACGGCCGTCAATGTGCATGTTCCTGTTGCAAAAGTATTGGCTACTGGACTAACTGATTGGATAGTTCCTGTTGCAAATTCAATCGCCACTGGACTTATTGATTGTATAGTTCCTAATGCAAATTCAATCGCTACTGCTGATGCTAATGTTAAAGTTCCTGTTGCTACTCCATCATCTTCCCCATCACTTGAAACAATATCATGGATTCTTGCAACTGTTGGATAAACATAAGTTCCACCAGTATCCCAAATATCCTCTGCGGTTCCAGTATCTACATCAAGATTAAATCCAAATTTATTTACGCCTTTATAATCTTTATGTGTGCCTCTCGCTACCGCTAACATAAAATCAGCTTCGTCAATCCAATTAGGCATATCATTTTATATATTTAATAGAATTTAAGCATTATCTGATCTTTTTATCACAGTATGGGCAAAACCTATTTTCTACAAACTTGCCTTTTTTGGTTACTTCCCAAGTTGTTTCCCATAATAAGAGAAAATCACCATATGTATCACAATAATGACACTTCATTTTAACATAACCTTGTGACCTTGGTGTTTTGAGAATGGTGAATCATCTATTAATTTATCACATGTTTTACATATTATGTAAAATCCATTTGGTTTCTTCTCCAACTTGTATTCTTTCACCTTTTCCCAAAATGCATCAGTTCCATATATTTCTCTTTTCACTTTATTCTCCATCATTTCCTCTTGAACTTGGTCTGATATGAATTTTTTAGCACAATCTATCTGTAATCCTAACTCATAATTATCTAATGGTGGTGAACACATTCTTTTGTTTTTTGCCTCTACAATATCATTAAATATTGAATCCTCTAATAGAACCTTCCCATTGTGTAGTTTTCTCAATATTGATTCTGCATATCTCATTATTGCCTCATGTCTATTACTCCCCTCTAATACCCTCGTATCATCTTTTATCAAAGTATCCATAGTTACTCTATTATCATTCCCTCTCCCCAAAGAATACTCATCACATATTTTGTTAATAACACTACCAATATCATCTAATATCATAGGCTCTAATCTATCAAGAATATGGTAATTACTACCATCTTTATGTGGACTTGGTGTACAATACATTATACCATGAGTTCCATCACCTTTCATTTCTAAAGCTGGTAACTCATTTCTGTCCATTTTTTCAACGTAATCTAAATTAACCGCATCACTGGATTTTTTAGGCATTGGTTTATGTGTGTAGAAATAAAAATGTGCCTTTCCCTTTGTATTATCATGAACCTCCACCAATGTTTTTTGTGCTATTGCATCTATACCCTTTTCAGATAAAACATCTATACCCTTTTGATTATCAGCATCTACTGCACAAAGGTATAGGTTCTTCTTTTCTGGATTATGCCAACATCTACCACAAATAACTGCAATCCCATCCTTGAATGCATTTGTATCTTTCCAGTTATTATGAATGTCTTTTGGTATTGGTTCTATTTGCCAATTTCCTCTAGGATCATCCTTCCATTTGATAAATGTTCTTTTAGTTATACTATTAGCTGGAATTACATTAACACCTACTGTATCTCTCCAGAAATCAGCATATTCATTGATTTCCACAGTTACCCTAAATAACACTCTAATATAAATGAATAGTGAGTTTGGGTGCGTCTCACAAACACCTGAAAACAGGATGCATAATGTACGTTACACCCTTTTACCCGATTTATATAGTTTTTAACGTAATATAACCTTTTGTATTACACTAATTTACAAATATTAAGTATTTCTGGATCTGTATATATTCCATCTTCGCATTGTTGCCTGAATGTTTCAACATCTATATCATAGCCTTTTTCTTTCAAATAATTATTGATAATATTATCTCCTTGGTGACCTATAATTGTACCAAAGTTTACATCACCTACTAGCTGTGATCCTCCAAATATTGCTCCAATTATTGTTATTATTACTATTGGTATAGTAACTTTCTTTTGAGGCATGTTATCATATGGTCAATGATACTAATAAAGATAAAAAAATATATAGTGGTGCTTACACGTCTTACAACGCATAACCACCTGTTTTTTAAGGTTCCTTTGCTCGACCATTGTGTGGTCATGTCCTCGTTTTTTGTCACGTCTAATTCGCAGTGTCACACTATGTCCCTTAGTTCTGCTACTCTTGACGGAGATTCTTCCAATCATATATTGGACATAGTATCATTAATACATACTGAAATATAAAGTGTTCGGTTGAAAAACCTTACATCTATAAACTATCTTGGTGGAATGCTCTTGGTATGTGATCATCATATGCCTTTTGATCCTTTGCCACAAATCCACAAACATCACATTTAAACACCATTATTTGTTTATCCTTTAAATTCTCTATAACTTCTTCTGCTCTTTTTTCAGGATCACCTAACTCTTTTTCAATTTCAATAAGTGTTTGTTCAGTTAATGCATCCGCCATTTCATCCGCTTTTTCATATGTGTGTGTTTCAGGCTCAATACCTAATCTACCACATGCTATTTTATAGTATTCTTCCTCTCGCTCAATACCAATATATTTTCTATTTAGGTTTTTAGATGCCAAACATGTAGTCCCACTTCCCATAAATGGTTCTAAAACAATATCACCTTCCCTAGATCCTAACGTAATTAGGTATGACATTAGTTTTAATGGTTTTACTGTTGGGTGTGAGTTTTGCCTTGGTAATCTTCTCCTTTCAGTTCCTTTTTCAATAGCTCCTGCTAGCCCTGCTGGTTGAATATCTTTTTTCTCTAAATGATCAAGTCCTGCATTTTTCTCTGCTTTTGATGGTTTTGGTGTTATGATAAATTGAGCCCACCACTTATCAACATCAAAATACCTTGAAAATGAACCCTCATCCTTTGGAGTTGCTGTATAAACATCCTTATCAAACTTACCATATACTACATTTGTATTTCCTGCTTTAACTACACCTCCACTTGATTTAGTTATCTCACCTGTATCAATTGCATCATCACTAACTATTAGGTTAGCTGGGAATCTACCTCTGTCATCAGGTGTATAATCTGGTGTATTATCACTTGTTATCTTTGTTACTCTTTCTGAATAATGGGCTTTAACTGGTTTTGGTGCTCCTTTAATATTAACTGCATCATCACTTACAATCAAATTAGCTGGGAATCTACCTTTTTCACTAGCCAATATGTTCTTATCATCAATGTTTTTCTTTTCAGTGTTAGCCCAACCATAAACATTACTTGGTGTTACACTACCATATCTAGCACTCTCTACATCGTTATTACTTGTATATGGCACTCTGCAATTATCTAACCATGTTACACCCTTACCATCTTTCATTGCTTGTTCAATATAGTTTTTCTCTTTTAGTGGTTTCATTACTACTATAATTACTTCTAATGCTGGTTTTGGTTGAAATCCTAAATATGAACCATCCATTTTCTTTGCCTTATCACTTGTTGCTTTTGTTATTGGTTCATCACCATAACCCATCATTTTCTTGTTATTCTTATTTGCCTCATCCGCCAAAAATCCTGTTTTCTTTTCTAATGCCTCCTCCAAGTTTTTTGCATGGGTTTTAGTTCCAACAACATCAGGTTTTACACCAAGTTTTTTATCAATTAGTTTTGAGGTATTACTTGCCTTTGGAAATCCACTTGCGTAAGCCCAATACATTGAGGTAAATCCAGTATCAAACCCTGCATCCTCTAAATCTAATATCATTCTTGATAAAACATCCTGTCTTGGTGCAGACATTATGAATGCAAAACTACCATGTTTTAAAACCCTTAAACACTCTTTCCATATTCTCTTATCTGGTAATACTTTATCCCACTCCTTACCCATAAATGAATACCCATAAGGTGGATCTGTTGCTATCATATCTACTGAATTACTGGATAATTCCTTTAATTTATGTAGTGAATCACCATGTATTGCTCTTGATTCCAATATAAAAAAGTAAAATTTGTTAAATATAAACTATTCGCTTAGTTCACTCATTGCTTGTTGGAAAAACTCATCCCATAATTTACCTACATGTGGAGGTAATGGGTATTTTGGATTCCAAATATCTGTTGGTGTTATTCCAGTGTCTTTTGGCATACCACCATTTTACTGATGGGTTATATTATTGTTTGTAAACTTTTAGGTCAAACCTATTAAGTCTTACGTAATCTGATAGTTGCCACCTACTAGCCCATGAATAATGATCGGTGATTCTCCAACAATCCTTACACATCATCTTATCCCAAGAATCACCTTTAGCCTTTCTCCTAACCCTCTTGCAATATTGGCACATCGCCATTTATGTGTAACCTCTCTTTTGAGCATAACATCCTTTACTATAATCCAAATCAATAATAATCATATTTAACTATTATCTTTTGCATCTGTTATATAAATGTACCTACTTTATATACTACAATGTTGGTGAAAAATAATCCTTGTGGTATTATGGTTTAGTTGAAATTGTTCTTGCCATGTATAATTTGCACACCAATCAATATGATATCCCCATTTTCTATCCTCCATTTTTGGTGTAAAATTATCATCTGTAAATTGAACCATCGAAAATAACATTATTATAAATATAATTATGATCACATCTCTCATATTCTTTCTGATATTATCAGATTAAAAAGCATATAATATCCAACGTGATAAAGTTCCGCTAAGAACCACCACGTTTTCGGGATTCGTTCACCAACGGTTAGTACTAACGGTGTTGGTTAGGTTATCCATTCCTCTAATACCCTACATTATTCTTCTTTATAAACCTTGCTTATTTCCCACGTTCTTTAGGATATGGGTGAGATTTTGAATTTTTTTCAAATAATTTAGTTAATCTTCTAGTTTCTGACTTATCTTCACCCATAATGTAAAGATATTTATGTTTTGGTTTTGTTATTCTTTCCTTACATGTTGAACGATATTTTTTAATCTCTTCCTTAATCTGTTGAGTCATTAGTGGTGGTATTTTATCCCAATCTGGTGAGTATTTTTTCATATATTGCTTCCAATTGTCTATGTTTAGTTTTTCTGCATATTTACTATACATTGATTTATGTCTGAAATGCCTATCACTAAACCATCCTATTTTCTCATTTCTAGGATCTAGGTATTGTTTCTGTGCTCCACTTTGTTTTCCCAAATAAATAAAACTACAAGCCTGATATATAGAACCTAATTCCCTTGCCTCTGGATCTGAATAAGCTGTAAATAGTCTAAATTGTGTGTTTTGTACCATCCATTTCATTGATTTCATTATTAACCATGAGCCTAGATTTTTTGGTGACCAACTAATACAAGCTCCCCTCGCTATTAGTTTCTCTAAGTCTTTTGTTTCATCACCAATTATTTTTGAAAAGCTGTTTGGTGTTGTCATTATTATTACTCCAGCCAAGAGTCCTTTATATCGTGCTGTAAAACGATGTGTAGGTCTTAGTGGCATTTTACCCAACCATTCATGTTTTTCAATAAATCTGACTATTTCTTGGCATTTAATTTTTTGATCCTTATCTACAAATTCAAATTCAAAATCCTTGGTTCTCATCCGTGTTACCTCTGCATGTCCTAAAAATACAGATTCTATCATATCCTCTTGCAATCTGTTTTTTCTAATATCATATTGCCAACAATGGTCTTTATCATAACTAACATAAAGTTCATGATGTTTCATGAATTATCATATACCCATCCGTATATATACCCATCGGTATATAGAAACACTTATATTCTCTTTACCCTAAGGTATATCATGAAACAAAAGCATAAATTCGTAAAAGTTGTACTTTCTGAAAGTACTGCCGATGCCACAAAGGATTGCCTGAAAATTTTAAAGGGTGTCTTTGTTGCAGTAGGCGATAGAGGACTTGAGGCCGATGGTATTCAAAAACTAATCGACAAACTTGGTCACAAACAAGATCAAGATGGTTCTGCTATCTGTATGTGGGATTGATGGGTGTGTATAATGTTACCACCTTTCGATCCTTCTCTTTTTTGTTCTAAATGTTTTCATGATGAAAGATTAGCTCAAACTGGTCAATGTGATTGTAGATTTTGTTGGAGATGGAGTTTTAGTAGAAAAATAAGACATAAAATGTAAAAATAAAAAATGTAAGGTTGTTAGCCTTTATTTGCTTTTACTTTTGCTATTAAAGCTGTGATTCCAACTATAACCAAAATTCCAATTATTGGAATTATAATTATCCAGAACCCAACGCTGAATAGGAATGCTCCTAATGCAACATCATAGCCACTTGTTTCTGCAATGTATCCAGAGATTAGAGCCACAAAGGCTATAATTGCTAGAACTTGTACAAAACCATTTGCTCGTTCTTGTGCCATTAGTGTATGTCTGAAAAAGTTGTCTATATAAACTATTCGACTTGTGCTAGTAGGCTAAACCAATACCATATTAGCCCAATATACCAAACTAATACTAATATTCCATATACGAAATATCCTACTGCCTGATTACCAGTTATCTTATCGGCTTTGGTTTTCAACACCTGTGCCCCAATAATTACAACGATTCCTATTAAACCACTTGCAATTAATCCATATAGCATCTTTATGATTAGTGGATCTGTCATGGTTTCACATATATCATCCGATATATATATCATTCGATATATGATTATTAATCCAATATTTTAATTAGTTGAGATTTTATAAGAATTTTTTCATTTGGTTTTGAAATACTCTCATAATATCTTGCCACATCTTTATGTCTCATGTTATTTTTACATGTTACACTCTAATATATACCATCCTATTTGATACATTTATATTAAGTAATCTAAATGATTGATTATCAAGTACGTAGGTTAGTGATTGGAAAGTTGAACGTGATCTGGATGAGTTGAGATACTTGTTTGAATGAGTGACACAAAGACCTTGGACTGACGAGTCGAAAAATCACTATTATCTTCTTGTTTTTGTTAGTTTTCTAGCCCTTAATAGTTTATTTAAAATCTTATCACCATATCTATTTAATCCCTCCAATGCCTGATGATGAGTATTGCATAAATACATGAATCTTGTTGGTATATCTTTTACTAATGGTATTAAATCCTCATAATATCGTAAAGTTGTTGAGTCATTTCTTGGTTGATAATTTGGAGCTGATCTAACCACATCATTAAATATGTATTCTAAATGATGTATTGTCATTCCCTTTTTAGAGACCTTACATCCACAAATATAGCACTTACCTTTACCTAGTGATATTTTACCTAATTTGGTTTTTAACTCTTCTGCTTTTAGCCTTTTGTTCACAATATGCTATAAGTTTTCTTATATATAACTAATCTTATACGCCACAAATGTCACAGTTTCCACCCTCATTTGTATTTGTGAGCATTCCACATCCTTTACATTGGGTTCCTTCCGCATCTAACATCCAAGGTTGATGTCCAACTTTTCCACTGCCTCTACCACCTTCTGTTGAAAATCTGAATGGTGGATCATCTGGATCATATCTTACAATCTGTCCATCTAAATCTCCTCCACCCTGATTATGTAAATATCCATTTTTCATGAACCATATACCAAGTCTGTCTTTAACCCATAAGGATAAATCCTCCCACTCCATATTTGGGTATTTATCTTTCATATCATAATCCTCATCCTCTGGATATGATGTATCGTTTATTGCTCTTACCTTATCATATTCTGGAACTCCATCCCAATCCATTTTACTTTCAGTGGAACTTTTACTCATCATATCAACTACATATGGTTCATTAGTTCCTGCCTCTTGCTGTGCTTTATTGAATGCTTGAATCTTTTTTGATTTTCTCCTCCATGCCTCATCTCTTAACTCTTGTTCATAATATTCATCCCCACCACCACTATATTTATCAAATTGGTATATTGCATCATTAAGTTCTTTATCACTCATATTAGAAACACTTACTTCATTTGCCTTTTTCTCAAATACCATATCATGTTGTAATAAATGTGATTTACATAATGGCTCTGGATCATCCCATCCATGATTGTTATTTATAGGTTCATCACATATTTTACAAGTGATTTGATTAATATATTGAGGACTTGGCCCACCCTGATGTATAACATTATAAGAATATGTAAAGTTTTTCAAATAACTACTTTCATTGGCTTTTGATTCTCCAAAATACTGTTGGTGTGTTGCACCACCATGTTCCTCCATATGTTCTTCCAAGTCAACTTCATCTTTTTCATATAAATCAAAAGTTTCACCACAAGTATCACATTTCATTATATGATCAATATCTGTACCACTAAAATCACTATAATAACTTGAGCCTATATTGTTGTAACCTCTTTCATTTGCTTTTGATTCAAGTCCAAGTTTTTTACCAGCTTTTCCAGCTAGTATCTTAGCTGTTGCATTTAACAGTTCATCTAAAGAAAATTCTCGTTCTTCATTTTCACCATAATATTCATCATCATATTCCTCTAAGCCAAATGCCTTCTCTACAATATCAGTTAGCATTGGTTGTATATCATATATTCCCTCACCAGCTTTTTCTTTTTCTTCCTCGGTTCCCTCATAGATATAAATTGTTTGATCCTCATATTCATTTGCTACCTCATCAGCTTCTTGAGCTGTATCTACATGTGCTAAGATTACAAGTTTTTCTCCTACATCCTCATAGTCATCAAATAAGCATACGTTAAATCCATACTTTGGTGTTTTCTCTTTAACCTCTTTTAATATATCTCCTGCGTAACTCATTATTGCATACACCCTACCTCTTCCTCTATTGCTGGTGGACAATCTGGTCTTAATGGATGTAATCCACTATCTAACTCATAGAAATATTGAGACATTGTACCACTATACATATCAATTGCACCTTTATTAGTGTTATAGAAATCTTGTATTTCTTTGTTATCTGGTTTGTAGAAAGTGTTATGATACCAATTAGCCCATGTATCCTGATTTGCAGTTCTTACCTGAATTTCTGACTTTATGCCACTTTTATCCTTTACAATAACATGGTAACTCCTATATCCATTCCTATCTTGATCAATGTTATCTTTTTCGGTTATTATATCATAGTTTTCCTTAATATAATTAACTGTCGCCTGAACACCATTAAGGTCTTTTGCCATTGCTCTTACGCCACTAACATCATATAATTCAGAAACATCCCTATATTCCTCTGGTTTCCTGCCGATTTTTCCTATCATAGATTCAATCTCTTTAATTCTTCCAGTAACCTCTACATTTTTAATTTGTTTCAAATCATCCTGTATTTTTTGGTTTACTGGTTCCGCATTTCTCCTAGTTGATTCTGATTTTTTGATTTGTTTATCTACAAAGTCACCTGTAAACATCTTGTATTTACCTAATAATCTATTCTTAATTGATCCTTTTTTCCTAGAATTATTTGAACTACCACCTTTTGATGCAAACTGACCAGCATTTTTAGGTTGACCTCTTGGGTGATCCATTTCCTGAAATGCCTCAAGTATTAACCCTGATTTTATCCTTGGTAAAAGATCTTCAATTGGCATTTTTAGTGAATCAATTACATTATACCCTAATTCTGCTAACATGTCATGCATTGGTAATCCTATATGATGTAATAAATCCAACACAGTAGGATCTGCTAATATTGATGGATCAAATTCTTTTGCAATAAGTTTGGCAATATTTACAATTGGAGTAGATTCTTTTGATTGTCTTTTATGAAGTATGTATTTTATAATTGATACATCTTTTTCTATACTTGATAATTCATCATAGTCTATTCCTTTCATACTCAACCATGATTTAGTCTTTGTTTCATAATCCTCATGGGATTCTGATGTTTTTAGACGATCAGCAAGTGCATACCATTCACCATTTTCCTCATGTAATGACTGTCCGCATTTAACACAAACATCATTACTTGTATAAAACCTTGGTTCATGATCCATCTCATCTACACAGGATGTTTTAGATTCCATTGCCTGATGTATTCTCATATGTTGTCTATATTCATAGTTTGGGTTTTCGTTATATTGATCAAATAATTCTCCACATACATCACATTGGTAAGATCCTGTAACATCATTATATGCCTCTCCAGCATGTATTTGATCAAAGTTTTTCAAATCTGCTTTGCCAAATGGTACAACCCATTTACACTTACAATGTGGATGTGTGAATGGTCTTTTACCATCACCTTTTTCCAACCTTGGTATTACTGGTCTATTAGGTGAATCTGTTGCGAATGTCATTCCATCGTATTGTTTGCATATTTCACAATCACTTTTTGAAACATAAACATAAGATAATAGTGGTCTTGGTGTTTTATTTGGATTTAATCCTCTAGTAGATTTTTTAACACCTGTTCCATCTTTATTAAGTGATTCATATCCTAATTGTTTCCATACAGTTTCAAATCCTTTTGGTTCGTTTTCACTATCCATGATTTTCTTTACGATTTCTTTTTCCTTTTTAGTATATATCCAATCACCAGTTATTATATCATTAACCGTATCCATTATTCCCTCGCCAGCATCCTCACCCATATCAATATCCATAAAGTCCTCACCAGTTTTTGCGTCTATTGGTTCAGCATTGCTTAATTCGGAGTATAATGCTTGAGGTGCGTCACCTATTTCCTTATCTTGATCGTATGTCGTATTTATCTCTTCGGAATACTCTTCGTCACCAATTTTAAACTTTTTCATGGGTGATCAATCCCACGCATCACGTTCTGATTCTTTTTGATTAATACCTGATTCATTGTGACAGTAATCACATAATCCATCTTCATTCAAATCTTCCATATCACCACAGTTATCACATGTTTCATCCTCATCTACCTTTGCCTCTGTCATTGGTGAGGTATATGGATTTCCCTCATCTTTTGAGTATGGATTATAATCTGGATTTATATTTTTCATTGCTACTTGTTCTGGTTCTAATGCTGAATCTTTTTGTGGGCCACTACCTACTCCACCTTCACCAGATAGTTTATCCCATTTTGAATCACCTGATAAAACTGTTGCAAAACCCATATCATAATGTCCAGTTTCTTTTTGGTGTTGATTTGCGGCCTCACCATCTGCTAAATTCATTCCACATTCATCACATTGCCAAGCGTGTTCTTTTGCTATTGACTCTACTGATATATTTTTAACTCCTAAATCATCCATACTTTTAAGATTATCAGCCCATTCCTCTGCATCATTTTTATTACTAAAGTCTGCCATAAATGAAAATTCACCTGTTTGAGTGCTTTTAAAACTTGCCTTCATTTTACCATTGTATATTGGTATTAGTTGTCCAAATTGCCAGTCTGCATTTGTTTGGCTTGTATTACCATCTACATCCCATGATACTATTGATTCACCTGCTTTTTCTAATGCATCAAAGTCTGTATCTCCTCTACTTGGATCATCGTGATCCATTCCACTTTGCGTATATTGACTAGGTTCTACTTGATCATCACCTACATAACCTTGATAATCTGGATCTTTTTTAAAGTCTGGATCATCTTCTATTGCTATTGATTCTTGAGTAATATATTTTATTGGTTCCCCACTAAATGAACTATTCCATTCATTTACAGTATCTTCGGCCTCTTTCTTACTATTAGTTTGAAAACCATAATCCTCGCCAGTAGTATAGACTAGTTTATACTTCATTGCCTCTACACCATCATCAAAGAAATCCTCACTTGCCTTTGATTCTAATCCACTAACATCTGCACCACTATAAGATAATTCATCCCTAACTGTCTGTGGTGCGTATCCTCTACCAATTAATTCCTCATAAACTGCCTCAACATCATCTGGTATTCCATCCTCATATCTATCAAATATTTCATCTAAATCTTTTACTATACCTTCATCTGCAAAGTCTCCGAATTCTTTTTTAAGTTTTTTCTTTTGTTTATTTTGCAAGTCGTCCCATTCATCCTCATTTGCTTTTGATTCTCCTTGAAATATATGATTTACATTATCATGTCTATTAATATTTTTTCCACATGTTCTACACCAATCTGAATCTGGTGAATCATCATATTGTAAATCTGCTAACCCATCAGCCATTGCTGATTGATCTTCATCATCGAAATCTCCCCATAAGTTATTTGTATTTACATCTTCATTTCCTTTTACCTTTTCGTTTACCCAAAAATCCTTTTCCTCATGTGTTTCCTCATGATCAAATTGTTTATCTTCATCCTCAAATTCTTTATCACAACTACCACATTTATATGATTCTACACTAATAAAATTACTCTCATCTACTAAATCTGGTCTAGCCTGATTTCCAGAATTAATAACCCAACCCGCTGGGCCTTTCATTACCGCATTACCAGTTCTTTCGTTACCACTGTTATCGGTAAATGTTACTTTTCTTTTTTCTCCACCAATGTCTGAATAACTATTGCTTACTTCTAGGGACTTTTTTTTTATTTCTTTTGCAATGTAACCATGCTCATATGCTAGGTGTTCTACCATATGACTATTTGATTCGCCACAGATAAAGCAACCACCACTCTCAAATGATTTGGCGTGAATATCATTATAGTGTATTATTAAAGACTCATTATTCTTAAATCCACTATTACAATGCTCACATTCATAATTTGTTCTACTGGTTTGTGATTCACCTATAATATTATAATCTATACTATCACTATCTACTTGCATTTGTGGAACGTCACTACCATCGTCAAATGCATTTTGTGAATCATCTCTCTTTTCTGATTTTTCTTCCTCTTCTATTTCCAATGCTTTTCTAACCTCGGTAGTGTATTCATACCACGTTATATTTGCCATTTTTATAGCATCCCCTTGTTTGAATCCCAAGTTTTCAAATGTTTCTATTTTTTGATAGTATGGTTTTCTACTCCACATTTCATCTCCTTCTTTCTTTGTATCTGGATTATCTGGATCATGTGTCATTTCATAAATATCACTTGCTGTTTCATCTGGATCTCCAGACATAAATTCTTCATTATCATCATCATCTGATTCTGCACCTATTTCTTTTTTCAAATCTTCTAATTCTTTTTCCCATTCATCAATGTTACCGTGGTCTTTTTGTGGATATCTATCTGCTTCCCCTGCTGGATCTAAATTAGGGTTTGAACTACCTAATGCGTCATTCATTGTTCTTTGTAATTCTGGTGATGCTACTATTTGATCTACCTCTACTCCATCGGCATAAGAGGGTTCACCAGTTGTGTCTTCTTTCATAGCATAATCTATTGGTGTTATCAAGTCATCTTTTTCACTACCAGTTAGTTGTTTCATCCTATCATCTATCCATTCTTTTTTACTTTTACCATCAAGTTCACCTTCTTTTTCAATATCTTCCCAAATATCTTCAACCTCTACACCAATTGTTGATGCTAGTTCATTTTTCAAATTTGCTAATTCTTCAATTTCTTTTCCTAGATTCATTGGGTTTTCCATACTTGCCATGTTTATGAATCTTTCTAATTTTTTAATCTTTGCTTTAAGTATATGGTCTTCTTTTGCGAATGATTCACCTAATCGTGATTCAAATGTAGTATCTCTCATTATTTCTGTTTCATCTGTATTACCACAATTATAACATGATGTTATTGGTGTATCTGAATTTGTACTATGACTACATATATTACAAGAAAAGTGGTATATTTTATCTGGTTCATCACCTGCAAATGTTGTATCTTCGTTTGCTTTTGATTCTACAACACCATATGGATCACCGTTAAAATAATCTACTTTTTCATCAGGATCATTTGGATATCCTGCAAAGCCACCTTTTTTATCTGTAAAGTATAAATGATCATCACTACCGTTCATTTTTCCACCCTCGAAATAATGGTCTGTTTCTGGTGAATCTCCACGCATTCCTCTATAATCTGTACTTGGGTTAGAATGATCACTAGTGCCTCTACCACAAACTATGCATTGGTCTGCATCAGTTGTATTTGGATCAGTACCTTCATTTATTTCTTTCATATATTCTTCATCATCTGCACCAATATCTAAATGGTCTTCCTCTTTATCAGAGATATAAGTTCCACTATTCCCTATTTCCCCTGTATCATTATTAATATCATTTTCACCAACTGTATCTTGAACTGATTGTCTTGCCTTTTGTGTATCTCCATCAAAAGCTGATACTAAATCATGTTGGTCTTTGTCAGACATATTTTTAATTTCATCTTGATAGCCTTCCATAGCCTCATGAAATTGTGAAACATGTTCTGAATAATTATCTACATCTTTGTCACAATATTTACATTTCATTATTATTCAGATCCTCCATACAGTGCCATTTCTCTTTTCTGTGCTTCATTACACTCGGAATATTTCTTACCGAAAAATGTCCATGAAACTTTGTCATTAACACTAACCTCAACTGCTCCAGCTTTTTCAAATGCTTCCTCCTGTGTTATACCATACTTTATCATTAATTCTGATGCGATAGATGTTATTCCATAACCATTCATTTTTCTATCTCTTATCACTTCAGTTACCTCATCCTCATCAGAATCAGTCATTTCATCTTTATCATAAATATCATCATACACTTCAACAGGAATTTCATCTTTTTCGTCAGCTTCTGTTGCTTTAGTTTGGTATGGTTCTGCTATATCATATTCAAATGTTACACCCTCTAATGCTTTTGGTCTTGATTCAGCTTGTTTAATTGTTCCACATATCTCACAATATTCATCTGCAACACCATCTGGGCCACTACCTGCAACCCATCTATGATCTCCAGTTTTATTTAAAACGTGTTCTCTATCATCATTTTCATTTTCATTTGCGTCATTTGCATCAATCTCATCTTGTGTTGGTTCTGTTATTCCATTAGTGCTATAATTATTTGTAGTATTCCATTCTGCACCATGAGACATTAAATCACTACATTTCATACCATCTTGGCATATTGGGCATAAGTCTAATTCATTTTCATTTGCTTTTGGTCTTGATTCATTCATCCTACTTTGTAAAATATCCCATTCTTCTCCATCAGGTAATGTCATAGACATTGTATTACTAATCATATCCTCACTATAAGATTTAACCAAATCTTTCATATTTTGTGGTAATTCATCAAAAGATTTTCCACCATGATCTAGAATCTCATCTTCATTTCCAAAATAATGTCCTGATATATCACCAGTAATATCTCCACTATCCCAGTTAGTTCTTGCCTCATCCCAAATGTTTTCAGTAGATCTCAATTTTGACTCATTAATTCTTTGTTTTTTATCCTTTATTAGTATGTTTTCATAGTTATCACGTCTACCAGACCAATGCCAATTAGATTTTGGCACTGTCCAAACACCATTTTGTTCTAATTCTATTGAATCCCAAGTACCCCATTCCTCTGAAAAACCTTGTACGAATCCATACCATGCGTGAGCTGTACCACCATCAGCAGTTTCATATTGACCTTGATCCTCTATTGCGTACCAATACCAACCCTGCATTGATTCCCACATTTTAATTACATTTTTACCTTCAACTTGTAAACCACCATCATCTTGGTTCTTAATTGATGCCTCTTTTGACTTTGATTCACCCCACACATCATCAACAAACGCATGTCTTAGAATATTATCTTGTAAATCCTTTGGTAATTCAGACCATTTTTTAAATCCATATTCTCCATAATAATCAAACTCTTGAACTAACTCCTCTTGCCATAAGGCTCCATTTTCAGAATCCCAATAATCTGAAAACTCTTTTGTAGT
>SDBT01007666.1_pt1 | contig 17735 bp, 13 predicted proteins | sample 2277101 | NCBI WGS metagenome assembly SDBT01 (sample SAMN10404973, study PRJNA504765) | marine sediment metagenome | isolation source: marine sediment core GS10_PC15, 103 cmbsf | place: Arctic Ocean: Southern Knipovich Ridge | collected 2010 | reverse complement strand
CTCGCCGGTCACCAGTCCCTCTGACGAGGAAGCCACATACTTGGTCACCAAGTACGGTGGTACTGAGGACCTGACGATGGAGGCCATCGCCAACGACGACGTTGGAGCGGTCACCCGCATCCCCGGACAGCTGGCCGATGCACAGAAGCGCACCATCTACGAGACGGTGCTGAACCTCGTCTACCTGAACGGTGCTGTGACCTATGACGGTGTTGCTCTGTTCGAGTTTGGTACTCACACCAACGCGCTCGTCCTGGGCACCAACGACACCACGCTTCTGGGAGACGGTTCGCTGGCAATCGCCAAGCGCCTGCTAACCCAGCAGACCGAGCTGAACTCTGCGAAGAAGCTGGCACTGAAGGCCAAGATGCTGCTCATCCCACCGGAGCTGGTGCCAGTCGCCATCCGGCTGCGGGAGAACGAGTTCGCGGCATCGGCTGTCGGTGCTGAAGGTGAAGGCGCCGCATCGCCTGCCGCTGACCGCATGAGGGACGTGAACGTCCACCGGAACTCCTTCGAGATTCTCGAGGTTCCGTACTGGACTGACACCGACTACTGGGTGGTCATGGGAGACCCGAGGCAGCTTCCGACAGTCGAGGTTGGATTCTACCAAGGCCGCGAGGAGCCTGAACTCTTCGTACAGGACATGCAGAATGTCGGTAGCATGTTCGACGCTGACAAGCTGACCTACAAAAGCCGGGTCATCTTCGGAGGCGTCGTCCTCGACCACCGAGGATTCGTAGCGTCGAGCGAAGCAACTCACACCGCGCCGTAACCGTAATCGGTTGAGTGTGCTAAGGTGGGCCTGGAGCAATCCAGGCTCACTTTGGATCTAGGAGGCAATCATGGCTGAAGGTGTAACTAGTCAATTCGGAACAGTAACCGGAACCAATGATGCGGTGGTCACCACAGTCCCGACGATCCTGAGATACGTCTCAGCACTCAACGAGGCTGCGATCGTCAAGGACGCTGCTGGTGTTGTGAAGTGGAAGCAGCCTGTCGACTCATCGCAAGAGCTGAACCTGTCGCTTGCGGGGCTTACGATTGTCAGCGATGGACTGACTGGAGAGGTCTTTATCGGCTACGAAGCCTCAGCATAAGGAGGGATCCTTTGCGGGATACGGTCTACAGGCTAGCTAAGGGCTACGCGCTTCCTACCTTCCCCCCACCTGACATGCCGTTCACGGTGACATTTGTCCGGTTCGATCAGGGCAATATGTTCGCCTACTACAGGCAGCATCTTCCTGGCATGTATCTGAGAAGCTATGGTCTCTGTGGAGTCATCCTCGACAGCGAGATGGGCGACGACAGGATCAACAAGGCTGAGATCATTGTTGTGGCTCGTCCCTACGAGGATGCGGCGCCTAAGGCCATCAGTAATCTTATGGAAGCTGGCAGAGTCGTGGTTATCGATACCGATGATTACCCCCATGTCATGCACACCCTCGACGCTAACCTAGCTGCTCACTGGACCCCCCAAGCCCTGACGAACTTCGAGGAGTGTGTCCGTCTAGCTGATCTTGTGACAGTCAGTGTGCCTCTCCTCGCTGAGCGTATGAAGGAGCTAGGAGCTCGCAGGGTTTCGGTGATCGACAACATGCTCGACACTACGTCCCGGCGCTGGGACGTTGAGAAGCCCCCTGACGACGGCAAAGTGAGGATCCTGTGGACAGCAGGGTTCACGCACATCAAGGACGCTGAGGTCCTTCGTGTGCCCGTACAGAGAGTTCTAGAGAAGTATCCCCATGCGATCTTCCGTAGTGTGGGCTACCTCCCTAACTGGGCAGATCAGATAAACCCCGGCCAGCTGGAGATCCTACGGGGTGAAGAAGTCGCTGAGTACCCCAAGTCGATTGCCGGCTGCGAGATATCGCTCGGGCCACTTGAAGAGAACAAGATGAACCTCTACCGGTCCTCGGTGAAAGGCTGGGAGGCGACCTGTGGCGGAAGCGTGTTCGTAGCGTCGAACTATGGTGCGTATGCTGACGAGTTCCGACACAGGAAGACCGGGATGCTCTGCTCGACCGACGATGAGTGGACGGCTGCTATTTCTGAGCTCATAGAGAATGAGGCGATGCGAGACAAGATCTGGAATGACGCATCGCGTGAGCTGCTGACGAACCGTTCCGTGGAGCGCAAGGTCATTCAGTATTACTGGGCCTACAGGAAGGCTGTGATCCAGCGGTTCGGATTACCGAAGAATGGAGTCCCTCAAAGTAAATTGGAGATCGTAAAACGATGACGAATTTCGACCCAGTCGTTTTAACAGTTTTCAAAGACGAGCCGGCGGCGCTGGCTGAGCTACGCATCATGCTGCAACGCCAGGCACTGACGTTTAGGTGGTGGATAATCGACCTGTCGGAGAAGGAAGAGAACAGGGAGATCGTGAGGTCTTGGAGCGAGGTTCCTTTCCTCAGTGCCGTGCAGGCAGACGGTGATCCAGCTGAGACTTTGGCTAAGGTCTTCAAGCTGATCGAAGTAGGTCTGCTGATGCTTATTGACCCTGGCTACAGGATCGATGCTCAGCTTCTGCCGGTGCTTGTGCGTTTCCTCAAGAACAATCGGGACAAGGCCGGCGCCTACGTGCCTATCGGGCTAGACTGGCCAGTAGGAGATCCTAGAATACCACCGCACACGAGGTTCTACGGACCGGACACAGGCTGTGCTCTACCGGCTGCGTGTGCAATGCTTCGCGTTGATGCTATAAGAGAGCTAGAGAATCCATGGGATAACTTGATAGGAGAATTCTGCAAGGTGCATCGGCTCTGGCCAGCAATCACAGGGGAATCTATGGTTCGCTACAGGCCTGCTGATGCTCTGGTAGACTTGACCCCAGTGGAGGTCTAGCTGTGAACTACAACGAAATCCTGGAAGCCACTAAGCGCAAAGTTGCAGATCCATCTGATGTGCAGGACGGCAAAATCTGGGAGACGATGATCAATGAGGCGGTTGATCGCTACTCGAGGCACCGTCCGCTAGAGAAGGTTGAGGACATCCCCGGCGCTGGTACATTCAATGTCGCCCTGCCGAGTGATTACCTGGACGGCTTTTCGTACATCAAAACAGTCGAATATCCTTTTGTTGCGACACAACAGAACCCCACGATCATCAAGCAGGGCCGGGACTACAAGGAGTACCGTGACGCATCGACTGTTGTCTTGCGGATGCTCAGAGCTACTCCGACTGCTTCAGAAACAGTTCGTCTGACGTACACCACGGTTCATGTTCTCACCACTTCGGCGACAACGATTCCGAGAGTCGATGAGCAGGCTGTGGTGAACCTCAGCGCCTCTCTCATGTGTGAGGCTCTAGCAGCTGAGTTTGAGAAGCGGACTAGAAGCTCCATGCCAGAGACCACCTTCGATCTTCGGAGCAAGGCTAACGAGTACCAGACTCAGGCCGATCGCTACAATCGGATTTGGATGGAGATGATGGGTATCTCGGCAGACGGAGCGCCGGGAGCCGCTATAGGTGTCGCTGACTTCGATATGAGACTCTCAAACAATCAGGAGCCTCTGACCCATCCAACAAGGAACCAGTAATGGTCGTAAGCAATACTCACACTCAAATCGTTACCTACATCCAGGAGGTGCTACAAAGCGTCCCAGGGATCAACAACAACGGGAAGATTCTTACTCGTCCGCGGGACATTACAGAGCTGGGGAAGATCCAGGAGATCTTTGCTGAAGAAGGGACGACCGGTGAGCTGCTCTTCAACGCTTGGGTGATCGAGCGTGACGCAATAGATTCTGTTCGTCAGGGGGCTCCTAAGGGTCAGGAGTTCAGATTCTCTCAGTACCTCGTGCGTGCCTATCACTCGATGAACGACGAGCTCAACACAGAGATTATCTTCCAGGATCTTCTGACCGAGGTAATGGATGCTTTCGTACCTGCGATCCAAGTCTCCACAGCAGGCGGCACCGCTACGAATATCGAGGCGCTTGAGCGTGCTCGGGTTCGTGTGATTACCGTAGACGATTTCGCTGGGCATGTTTGTCACTATGCTGAGCTTGAGCTTCTAATCCGTGAGAGGATGAGGGCATTCGACTATCACCAGCCAGCATAGAAAGGAGACCGTATGGCTCTTGCTAGACCACTGAGATTCGACAACAACGGTTGGCTTATCGGGGTCCATAGAGTTCCGGGACCTAGCTGGAAGACGAGCGGCAGCAGGCCTCGGACCACAGGCGGCGTATCACACAGTATGGAGGGATGGAAGGCCGGCGGTCTGGCGGTACTCATGGGATCGAGAAATGTCTCATGGCAGGGAAGCATCTATCAGAACGGGGAGATGGATCAGCACTACTCGATCCAGACATACTGCTGGCACGCGAAGGGCGGTAACTCATGGCTGTTCGGTTTTGAGTACGAAGGTCTCACCGGGATCCCCCTGACTCGGGCTCAGCTTCTGCTGGGCGATGAGCTCTACGACGCCTACCAGGATTATGCTCTGCGGAGCCGCTTTCCTGGCTGGGAGTTCTGGAGGAGCCACACACGGACTGGTGCAGGCAAGAATCTCTGGGAGCATAATGAAGTACCATCCTCGGCCACAGCCTGTCCCAGCGAACGTATGCGACCGCTCTGGCCGCTTATCATATCACCGAGAGTACCGAGTCCGATACCGCCACCCGATAACGGAGAGGAGGACACATTGTCTAGCGCAGAATTCCAGCTACTGTCCAAGAGGATCGACGGCACGAACAATCTGCTTGGGATGGTTGGTAAGCTTGCTAACGAGAATTCCAAGTTCACGAAGTCCCAGCAGGCGCAGATCAACTTCCTGATTGTCGCGCTGACCGGCCATCACAACAATGGTGAGCTGCACACCGGAAGCGGAACTCCTGAAGACGTCACCAAGGAGCTCGAAGAGATCAACGAGAGCATTGAGGAGATCGAGGCGAGGATGGATGCTGCCGCGCTTGCTCTCGCAGGGGCAACATAATGGCCGGCACCAAGATCATCTTCATCCACGGCATCGGTGGCAAGCCTCCGAAGGAAGAACACCTTGTCGAATGGCGCTCGGCGCTCAACTCGCTCTTGCCCCCTAAGACGTTCGCTATGGCGTACTGGGCCGATCTGCGTGGTGAGGAGCTGTCGATCCCGACCAAAGGTGAGGCGAAGGATATGGTCCGCGGAGTCCTGACGGACGAGCAGCAGGACACCCTGTCTCACACCGATTCCTACCGCACACGATTCCTGCCCTGGTATCGTCGGTGGTTCAGCTGGGTCCGGTCCGGAGCCATTTCCGTATCTGAGCCTATCGTCCGCTTCATGCTCGACCAGTACCTCGACGACGTTTACAACTACTTCTACCGTGGCAAGCGCAGGGAAGAGATCCTGGAGCGAGTCTTCTCGGAGTGGCGAGTGGCTCGCCAGCAGAAGCAGGATGTCATTCTCGTCACGCACAGTATGGGGACCGTGATCGGGCTTGATGCTGTAAGTAAGAAACGAGACTGGGATGTAAAGCTCTTCATCACAATGGGGAGCCCACTCGGCCTGGACTGGATCAAGGACGCCCTCGGCAACCCTGTGTTCCCTTACAACGTGGAGAAATGGGTCAACGTCTTCGACCGGATAGATCCTGTTACCCGGCCTGACCAGCGCATCGCCAACGACTATCCTTTCGACGGCAAGGATAAGGTTATCGACAATCAGTGCCGTGACAACTACAGGGAAGACGGTGAGCGATATCCCCACTCCTGGTATGGCTACCTGACGTCGATTGAAGTGCAGGGAGCTGTAGACCGAGCACTGGGGCTTACGAAGACTCGCTAGAATCGCCTGAGTAGCCGTGAGAACGGAATCTGAGAGGCTAACCATTGAGTCCTAAGCGACACACACCCCCCTCTAAAAACGGTGGAGGAAAGGGCTCTAGGAAGCGCAAGAGGGTAGCGAAGAAGGATTTCAAGCGAGGAGTCGATACCCTCAATCAAACATTCGGTCTAGCTCTGATGCAGAAAAGAGTTCAGGTGGCTCGGCCTGCTGTACCGATCAAGGTCATAAGCATCGGTCACGATAACTGGGCTGTCGGCTATTACAGGATCGGGATTCCCGCCTACTATCTGAACAGCACAGGGCTCTGTCAGTTTCTTCTGCGTGAGAACATTCCAAGGGGTGATACGACTCGGGAAACACTTGGGATCTTCTATAAGACTGTTGCGGAGTCTCAGTTCGTTGTGATGCAGCGAACATCATCCCCTGTAGCTATTCAGTTCATGGAGGCTGTTCAGAAGCAAGGAGTATTCTGTGTTGTCGACACAGATGACCACCTAGAGGCTGTGCATGAACTAGGTCCATGTTCGATGACGGAGTGGTGGGATGCCGGCAACAGGGCGCCTATTTACATCGAGGGCCTTGAGAAATGCGACATGATTACCACGGCGTCTGAGAACCTGGCGAACTTCTATAGGGAACGCTGGCCGGACAAGGTCTACTATCTCCCGAACCCTGTGGACACTCGCTCCGATCGTTGGAACTTCCCCCACAGGAAATACCCGGACACACCACTGACCATCGGATGGCTTGCTGGCCCTACGCACGCTCGGGACGCTGATCTGATTGCTGGACCTGTGAAACAGATCATGGAGGAGTACCCGGAAGTCCTCTATAAGTCTGTCGGCTATCACCCAGAATTCATCAAGACTCTTCCTCAGAATCGTGTGATCAAGGCTGAGCCGGCTCCGCTTGAAGATTTCCCTGCACTATTAGATAACATCGACATCTCTCTCGTACCGATGGTTGATCACGACTTCAATCGAATGAAGACTGACACGAAGGGATTTGAGTCTGTGATGTCCGGCTGTGCTGTGATTGCTTCTCCTCTTGGGGAATACACGAAATGGCGAGAGCCTGAGACGATTCTGTTTGCAAAAGATGAGCAATCGTGGGTAGACTCTCTCAGACGCTTGCTTGACAATCCGGAACAAATCAGGCAAGTACATAGAGAGGCTCTGCGATATATACTAGGATTCAGGAGCGCAGACATTGTGGTGCCGCGTTGGCATGAAGCGTACAAATCAATCTTGATAGGGAACAGGCGTCCATCTAAGGCGCCCGAATAAGGAGGCCATAAATGGCACTGTCTGTATCCCAGAAGGTCGTCCTGGCGCGTGAGGACATCTACGGTGTTACCAACACCTCGTCTCCTCCAGAAAAGGCTATCCCGGTTGAAACAGCGAACGTCAACCTCATGACGGATCCGTTCCTCGATCAGGCAAAGCGTGGAGCTGCGTCGTTGGACGGTGAAGTCTATGAGACTGTGAAGCACGCGGAGGGAACCATCGAGGGTCCCTTCTTCGCCGATGAAGCCGCGTACTTCATCATGGCCCTCATGGGTGATGAGGAAACCGTGACAACCGGTGTGACCACAGCAGACCCCAGCACCCACTCGTTCGTTGCAAAGACCGACTTCTCGGACCCCCAGGCAAACAGCCTGACCATCGACATCATCGATGATGCTCAGGACTTTGCTTACCAGGGCTGCTACGTCAGTGCGCTGACCATGCGGTTCTCGGCAGCTGAAGGAATCCTGACCTACTCGGCCAGCATCTTCGGCTCCACGCAGCTTCTGGCTCAGGAGCTCAACAACCCAGCCTTCGCCGAAGTGCCGGCACTCTTTGGTTGGACCGGACAGGTGAAGCGATCGACCGGTGCTGGCTCGAAGACCGCGGACGACCAGAACGCCATCTGGGCTGGAGGTCAGGTAGTCACTGCGCTGATCGATGCGGAGTTCACCTTCAACAGGCCGACCGCACCGACATACACAGCACGGAACAACCAGAACCTCTTCCGAGCTGACCCAGGTCCTCTCGAAGTCACAGCTCGATTCACGATGGACTTCGACTCGACTCAGGTGCCGACAGCTGCCCAGCTTGCCACGGAGTACCGTGACAACACACGGAAGGGCTGGATCTTCCACCTGACCAACAACGCTTCAGGAGCTCTCTTTGAGGACAGAGAGATCCTCATCTACATTCCGATTGCTGCCATCATCGACCAGCCTCTGGAGGTCGACAGAAGCGAGACAGCAATCCGCCTGAACTTGGGTGTCAGGGCGATCCACAACAGCGCCATGACCGGGCCACACGCAAGCGCCACAGGAGGCCCAGTGCGCTTCCGGGTGACGTGTAAGTCCGACATCGGCATTCCAGAGCCTAAGTACGCGGCTTAAACAGTAGGACGGTCGCAACCTCAGTGGAGCGGTCCTAACGGGCCGCTTTACTGATTCTGTGGGATGTGTATATAGTTGGTCGATGTCCGTTTCGTGATAAGGAGGTAGAAGGAAATGCCAGGTTGGTACAAGCCCGATGTAACTAAGGTGACCATGGAGAAGTTCGGACAGCCCGACTTGTACGTCGTGTTTGCGAACTTCGACGGCAGAGCGTTTGGCGAAGCGGTGAACTTCGTGAAGGAATACTCCCAGTTCCAGTCAGATGGCTCCAATGTCGACCCCGAGCTCTTCAACAGGCTCGCCAAAGACATCGTGGAGAACATCATCGAGTGGGGTATCCCGACACACCCGGTGACAGGTGAGCCGCTTGAGAAGCCCACGACTGTCGACGACCTCAGAAGCCTTCCGTTTGCCATCGTCATGGAGATCGCTAGTGGACTGACGACCACGGAAGAGATCCCAAAAGAGAACTCGACCAAGCAAGAGCAGCCCTCTTAGACAAGTCGGGGATGGCATCTCCTCCCGATTGGTGGGGGGAGGTGGCCATCTGCGAACAGTTCGGATGGGACGAGGAGACAATGAAGACGAAGAACTCCCTCGGGTTCATCCGCAAGGTCTCGGCTTACAACAATGTGAAGAACAAGGTTGAGAGGGAAGAGGAGCAGAAGCGAGAGCAGGAGGCCCGGAGGAATAAGTTCCGGTAATGGCATTTGAGCTCAGGTTCAAGGTGGACTTCAGGTCCAATACGCTTGGGAAATGGCCTGGACTAGAAGCGCGGTTTCCGAACGAGGTAAGATCGATCTCTTTCCAGAGGGGTAGTGCTATAAGGGTGAAGATTCAACAGGATCTTCGACAGCTACTCACACGGAAACTTACAGGGCGCCCATTCACAGGTCGTATGCTGCGTGCGCTCGATGCTCGTATCGGTCCGGCTGGTGGGCCGGCTGCACACTTCCCCTGGATCTCCTGGGGCTACTTTGTTAAGGGAGTGTCAGGTGGAGATAGTGAGGATGGTCACGTACGCGCTCTAAAGAACTACGTGTCCCAACGTGAGCATGGTTGGACCCGCGGAGACATCGAGAAGCCTGGTGAGATGATCTCCAGCCGTCTAGGATTCTGGATCGTCTCTACAGGTAGGGGTGTCCAGAGCGATGGTTGGTGGATGGCTAAGAACATTCGGAACAAGCAGTTTGAAGGTGCTAACGTGCTCAACACGTACAGGCACTCATCGGTCTATCAGAGTAGGGTCAAGACAGTGACTCGTGGTCTAGCCCGTGATGCCTTCCGTATGGCAATGGGACGCTCTCCTACCGGTGGTGAGTTCCAGGGGCTTGGGTAATGGGTACTGGTGCCTTCCAAGACCAAGTAGACATTCTGGTTCGAGCTCAGGGCGGTGCTCAACTTCAGAAGCTGGGCCAGCAGATGGCTCAATTCCAGAATCAGGCTATCAAGCTTGCTCGTATTCCACTGTTTGAATTGGGCGGTAAGTTCCAAAGTGCGTTCGGCAAGATCGATGCCGTTCTCAACAAGAACAACCAGAAGATGGCATTTGCCCGATCCGAGATCGACAGACTCGGTACGGCTATCCAGAAGATGGGTCTCAAAGGCGGTGGGAACTTCGAGGAGATCGCCAGGGAGCTTGAAGGTCTTGTGGTCCTGTTCGAGCGGCTGGGGAGCAGTGATAGTTTCCGCAGAGAGATGAATGTGAGCGAATCAGCAGCCAACAGGATGGCTGGAACGATGAGAGTTCTCAGGGACGAATTCCAGAAGATCAAGACCGTTCAGGATGATTTTGCCCTGAGTGCTGGCCGGTCGAAACAGGCTACGATAGATAACGCCAATGCAACCAAGGCGAAGGCTGCTTCCGACAAGGCCGCAGCGGCGGCTACTACCCAGGCTACCAATGAAGCGAATAAGCAGGCGACCGCTCTCATGAAAGTAGCGGCTATCCGTGATTCCACTGCTCAGCGTGCTCAGGTTGCCGCTGATAAGGAGGTGCAGGGGGCTCTGAAGGTCGCTCAGGCTGAAGAGGCCGGTGCTAGGAAGGTGATTAACGCCAATGTAGAGAAGGCCAACGCTCGGAGAACAAAGGGTATAGCGAACGTTGCTAAGGAGGCGGGTCGACAAGAGGCTCTAGCTGCAAAGGAACAAGCTAGGGCGCTCAAGGTGGCAGAGAGGGCAACTCTTGATGCCGCCAAGGCTCAGGCGAAGCTGGATGCTTCTACCCGAAGAACTGCAAAATCAATGAACCAGCAGACAGTAGCCCTGAAGCAGGGCGCTAACTGGATGCGTGGATTTGAGAATCGTACCGACGCTGCCAACCTCTCTCTGAACGTTTTGTCCGCGGCAGGTGCCGGTTTCCTTTCAGCGATGTCGCTCCTTCAGGGGTCCGTCATCGGTGTCGCGTTCTCTCTCATCTTCCTCAAGTTCGCCATGATCCCGGTTGCTGTGGCGACAGCTGCTGCCGTGATTGCTATCGGGTCCTTTGTTAATGCTCTCACCAAAGCCATCACAACGGCCAAGAGCGCCGGTGAAAGCCTCTTCCGGCTCACTACCCTGTTCGGAGACATGGAGGCCGCTGCTGGCGCTCTCCTGGTCGCTGACAGGCTTGCAGTGCGCTTCGGTCTGGACCTAGACGAGACCCGGCAAGCTGTTGAGAAGATGGTCGCCTCTGGGATCCCTGGTATCGAGGGCTTCATTCCAGTGTTCACGGACCTTGCTGCTGCTGTTGGTAGCCCGGTCACAGCCATGCAGATCCTCGATCAGGCAATCGGTAAGGAGCGTGGAAATCTTCTCGCACTTCGCCAGGCAAATATCAGAGTTGATGAGGCGATGGCTTCTGTTATCGACGAACTCGACCGTGAGAACAGAGTGCTTGCGATCAACGAGATCGTTCTCGGTCAGGTCGAGGGAGCTGCTGAGCGTCTGACAAAGACCCTCGGTGGCGCCATGACGCGGTTTGCTACTGCCTTCAAGCTTCTCTTCCAAGCCCTCGGCGCTCCAATCATCGAAGACATCCTGGTACCGCTTATCAATAAGCTGGCGAGCTTTGTCGACTCGCTTGGTGTCCTGGCCGGCAACTTGGTTGAGTCAGAAGGATTCCTCAGACAGTGGAACCAGCTTCTCGCAGCTGCCAAGGAGCTCCTTGAGGCTCTCGGGCTTACCAGCGAAAGTACGGGAGATTCCATCAGGGATAAGTTCGTCTCAGCTATCCTGCTGACCACGCGAGCTGCAACGCTCCTGATCATCGCTATTACTAGGCTGGTCCTATTGATCAGGGCGATTGGTGCAGCTCTCAAGTTCGTCCTGCCGTTCTTCAAGGCTTTGATCGATGGTATCCGTCTGGTGGTTGCTTTCATCAAGGAACTGCTAGACAGGCTCCGAGCATTCAAGGAGGACGTTCTTGACATCGGGGCGTTGCTTGAATCTGCCCTGATTCGGGCGCTTCTGCGTTTGGCTGCTCTACTCAGAGGCCCTATCCTTGCTGGTCTGGCTCTTGCTGGTCGTGGCCTAAGACAGCTCAGCAGAGGTTTCCTGCTTCTTGGTACCTTCGTAGGCCGCTCCTTCCTACGGCTGCTCTCGGGCGCTAGGCGCGGTCTGGGGCTGCTTGGGGAGGCTGGTCTTGCAGTAGGACGAAACTTCCGGGGCCTTGGTAAAGCCATCACCGCCCCACTTCGCTTGGTCTCCGCAACCTTTTCTAAGTTCCTAGGCACAGTTCGCGGCTTCGCCGATGATGTGCTTAGGGAGTTCAATAGGGGCTTCCGGCGCCGCGGTCTGAAGATTGCCTCTAAGCTAATCCTTCTACCAGATGAAGTGACGATTGATTCCCGTATCTTCGGCAAGCGGCTTATCGATGGACTCCGGGCTGCTTTCCTGGAGGTGAGGGGACGTGTTGGACTGGCAGTTGAGAGGCAGTTTGGGAACATCTTCCGCAGCGTGAAGAAGTTCCCGAGGATCGTTCCTCGTGGACTAGACGATGCTATACGTGAGCTGGTAGCGACATTCAGCCGGCTCAAGAGGTCTCTGCCCGGGATCGCTAGAACCATCACCGATTTCGAGGCGACCCTGGCACGGATATCGCAAGCCGGAAAGAACTTTGTTGTCGATGCTAGTGCTACTGCTAAGCGGCTGCAAATCGGTCTGGCTAAGCTGGTCGATCCGTTTATTAGGTTCGGCATTGAGTCACGGAAGCTTGTACGGAGGTCCTTCAAGCTCTTCTCTGAGGCATTCGCCTCCCGGAACCTTCCTGAGATTCGTATCCCTGATAGAGCTATTAGGCTTCCGGCGATTACTATCGACTCACGAACCTTCATCCAGCGGCTAGACGATGGACTTAGAGCTGCGAAGATTGCTGTCGACGGTGCAATGCGCCGGCTGGTCAGGGCGATTGACCCCTTCGCTCAGGAGCTCAAGCTTCGGTTCAACAGGGTCGGTACAGATCTAGCCGACGACTTTGGTCGTGTGTCTACCAGGCTGCAAGGCAGCATCAGTAGCCTAGCCGATGATCTTGCTCGGGTCTTCACAGGCATCGGCGCTAGTATTGGCGAGGGCCTCAGCAGGATGGGTGCTCGAATTGATACAGGTAGAACTGCTCTTCGTACATCACTGGACGCTCTTGAAGTTCGACTAGGAGCGATTGATCGCTTTGCCAGGAGCCCTGCGGTTCTTGGGTTCTCTGAGGCGCTAGAGGCCATCACACAGCGGCTCAGCCGGGGCCTCTCGGGAATCACCGTTCCGATTAAAACCTTTGGGCTACAGATCGCGGATGATATTGGTAGGGCGTTCAATGCCTTCTCCAGAGCGTTTGAGAGGGTCGGAGCACTCAGGGTTACGGTTCCTGAGCTCACCTTCCGATTCGAAGGACGGAACCTTGGGCAGAGGATCCTAAATGCCTTCCAGGAATCGATCCGTTCGTTCAACTTTGATCTCAAGATAGCCCGTGTCGGGGTGACGATCACCGAGATCGTTACCAATGTCAGGACATTTGTAGCCAAGCTGCGTCTCAATCTCGCCCAGGTTGCTCGTTCCGGCACTGCACGGCTAGAGATCGTGGTACCCAAGCTCGCAGTAAAGCTCGAACAGATTCGTGTCATCCTCCCTCGGTCTATCGGGATTGAGGGCTTCGGGAAGATGGTCACCAATCTTGGAGTGAGGTTGGGGGCACTCTTCAGCAGGCTTCCGCTTGGACCATTCAACCTGACCAACATCAAGATCAATGTGGGTAAAGTCTCAGCGGCTCTTGGTAAGATTGGTCCAGCGTTGGCGAGGGCCTTGGGAGTACAGGTCGATCGTGGTCTTATCGGTGCGCTGGCCCGATTCAACATCATTGTCTTCTGGGAAGAGTTCGGGGTCAGGGCAATCAAGGGCGCTGCTGCTCTACCTAGCGCAATAGTCGCCGGTCTCCAGAAGATTTTGCTCAAGATTCCTATCGGTGTCGTGAAGGCTATCTTCTCTGGTCCATCTCGTAACCTAGCTGTGCGGGAAATATCAGAGGGGATTGGGAAGATGTTCGGCCTCGCTGCTCAGAAGGGGGCCACTCTTGCAGCTCGTGGACTTATTCGGGGTCTCGGTGGTGTCGTCGGTGCGCTCATCACTGAGTTGATCCTCCAGTTTGGTATCGCGCAGCTGCCTATCTCTGAGGCTCTAAAGGAGAAGCTGGGCAGCGCAGTCGAGCAGGGAATTACCGGCGCGTTCCTCGGCTTCGCTCTCGGTGGTCCGATCGGTGCCCTGGTCCTGTTGATCACAGGAGCTATTGCTGGCCTCTTCGGTATTGACCTTCAGAACTTCATCAAGGATATGGTCGTGGGAGCCTTCACGGGAGGCTGGAAGGACGGTCTTAAACTGTTCGGTCTGGTCCTGTTTTCAATCGCGTTCGCGGTTATTGCCGCAGCCCTCCTTATCCTCTTTGGTGGACCTATTCTGATAGCCCTCGGTGTTGGTCTTATCGCGTTCTTTGTGGGTGCTCTGATCATCGCCTTGATCGACAAGTGGCATAAGGGCATCCTTGGTGCGTTCGCTAAGGTCGGAGACTTCTTTGTAGATGGCTTCAACTCAATCAAGAACTTCGTCAAGAACAATTGGGTGCGGATCCTCATTGCCGGGATCCTGCTTCCGCTATTCCCACTCTTCATTGCAGCAGTAGCAGCTCAGATCGCGTTTGCTTTCAGGGACAAGATTAAGGGTATGTTCGTCTCTGCATTCAACGCGGTGAAGGGCTTTATCACAGACAACTGGAAGACGATCCTGATAGGTATGCTCCTGATCGCTTTCGGGCCTGCGACTATCATTGCTGGCCTCGCCTTCCTCGGTGTCACGATCCTACGGCAGATGAGCTCTACCTTTGATGGGTTGGTCAGTGATCTAGGAGACCTCGGTAGACAGCTCTGGGACTCAATTAAGGGCGGATTCTTCGACGCGGTGTCCGGTTCAGCCGACTTCTTCGCCGATGTAGGTGGCAAGATTCTCAAGGGGTTCAAGTCAGGTTTCGGTCTCTTCAGTCCGTCTGAGGAATACATCGCTATCGGTAAGGCCCTGATAGAAAGCATCGAGCAGGGAGTCGATGAGAATGTTGCTGAGAAGGCCAGTGCTATCGCTACAGCCGTCACCGAAATTCTGACAGCAATTCAGTCCGCTCTGGACATCACCCCGGGCTCCTTTGACAGGCTGACCGATATTAACCTGGAGCCTTTGACTGACTTTGTGACTCGTCTCGTTGGGGCTATGGCGGATGCTGAAGCGGACCTTGATCAGGATGCCGCTGCCAGTTTGGCTGATAAGGCCGGCGTGGTGCTCGGTTTCATCAATGAAGCTGTTGAGTCTCTTGGAACGATCACCACTGCCAGTATTCCAGACTTCAGTGCTTTTGCGACTGGTGGTGAGGATGCCGAGAAGCCGATTGCAGCCCTCAGGGAGAACATCAGCAACATCATCATCGCCATGGAAGAGATGGCTACACAGCTAGAAGGGGCTGCACCGATTGACGAGAAGGCCGGCGAATTCGCGGATAAGGCCGGCTCCATGCTCAGCCTCATTGGGGAAGCTTCGACGTCCTTCACTGACCTGACTCCTCTGACTGCCAACATTCGGGATCAGGTCGATGCTTATGTGGCTTTCATTACTGGAGGGGACGGCATCGTTCAGAAGTTCGCCGACGCGGCTGCTGGTATCAACGGCTCCATCGCAGACGCGGAGTCATTCGCTACAGCAGCGGACAAGATCTTCGACGCTATTGGTGGCGCCGCGGATGTCGTCGAGAAGATCAAGGATCTCGGTATAGACCTCCAGGACAACTTCGACAAGTTCGAAAAACACATCACGAGCGCGATTGAAGTCTTTGCGAACCTCCAGAGGGACAAGGTTACGCAGAGTCTCATACCGGACGCTAAGAAGTTCCTCACGTCGGCAAAGAATGTGTTCCGCGATATCCAGCAGGCAGCTGAAGCGATTGTGACCCTCGACCAGCAGGGCGAGATCGTGAAGGGTGCCTTTACAGGTCTCCAGACAGCTGTCACAGAAGGTGCCGGCATTCTGGCTGCGACTGCCGCTATTGCTGGACCAGGCGGTTCGATTCCACGGAACTGGCAGCGGCTTCTCGACAACCTCGAGACCGGTCTCAAGACTCAGGGCATCAGTGTTGGTCCTGCACTCATCAGCGGTATTTTCCAAGGAGCTCGGGACTTCATCCGCCGAGGTGGTCCTGTGGCTCTCATGAATCAGACGAAGAACAGTATCAAGGACAGGTTCCAGAATAGGGTCAAGGACGCTGGTTGGGGTATCGGTGACGACCTAATCAAGGGAATCATTCAGGGCGCCAAGGACTACCTGAACCGCGGTGGAGCTGCCGCAGGTCTGGCAGAGGTAGCACGGCTCCTCCGTCAGGGCCTAGAGGATGCTGTTGAAGGTGGATCGCCGGCAATGCTCTTCGCTCCTCTCGGTGAAAGTATCGCTCAGGGTATCGAGCTCGGTATTCTCAGAGGAGCCAAGGGAGTGCAGGATGCTCTCAACAGCATCATCCCGGAAGGCAATCTCCCTCTCGGGCTTGTTGGTCCCTCTGGAGGCATCGTTGCTGCCAATAGCCAGGGGGGCGTCTTGATCCTCAACCTCCAGGGTTCCGTCATTGCCAACGACGCTTCAATCGACCAGCTGGCTAGGAAGGTCTCAGAGCACACTGGGCGCAACCTTGGACGCCGTGTGGTGTTCGATACGATATAGCATCGCTACGGGCTCAGATTTGAGCCTGAGAGCTTGTGAGAGGATTCTATGGCAGTCGACGAGCCAATCTTCACCATAGGTGGGATCGACTTCACGGACTTTGTTGATGTCCTGAGTATCGTGGTCACTGACGGTGGCTCGTCCGACGAAGACTCGATGTCGTTCAATCTCGTTATGAGCGCCGCAGATCTGGACGGCGTACCAGGCGTTCCGAAGGGCGGTGAGATCGTGTCGCTCTCTGTAGCTGTCTCGTCAAGCGGCGACCTCGTGAAGCAGTTTGAGGGAGTGCTGGCCAGTATCGATCAGGCTGTTCACCAGTCTCGTGACAACTACACCTTCCCCTGTAAGGTGACGAGCTACACTAGGATGATGGATAAGCTGGTGATCGAAGAGATGGGCGGCGGTACAGCTGGCTCCCGGGTACGCTTCCTGATCCGAAAGTATCTGCCAGGCTTCGGGACACGGTTCGTGCGTGAGGGCTTCGTGGTGCCGGAAGATGATTTCGACCATGTGCCGATCACCAGCGTCTTCAGCAAGTACGCTTCGGCAATCGGGTTCATCTGGTTCGTCGACTTTGATCGGGAGATCCACTTCAGCGAGGGTGAGGTCTTCCAGGGTCCTATTGACTTGATCGACCTGGACACTAATGACGACTATGGGGATGTGCTGGTAACTGAGGACATTTCTCAGCTCAGAAATCGTGTCTACATTAAGGACGCTACGAGCCGTTCGGCAGAGAGCCGGCGGGACACATTTGTAGCCGATGATAACCAGAGCTTCTTCAAACTCTTCAGTCCTCCATTCGACGAGGAGGATGTGAAGGTGTTCAAGAACTCTACAGGGATCGATCTGCTTCCTGACACACTGACCACACAGGACGGTGAGATCGAAGGCGGTGAAGGTCTCTGCTTCCTCTGCATCCTGAACCAGGGTCTTCGCTTCCCCCTGTCGGACCTTCCAAAGGAGGGCGACATTATCGACATCGACTACTTCCCAGAAGAGGCTGGCGGTGACGGTGGGATCATCGTTGTCATGGAGGACCCAGACTCTATTCGGATGATGAGGAACCGGGAGAGCACTACGGGCTTCGTTTCTGATGGTGTCCATGAGCACATCATCTCTGCGCCACAGCTGAGGGTGCGGAACCTGGACCCGTTGGCGTTCTTGGGAAGTTTGGTTCTGGATAGGTTGGCTTGGCCTGAGATCAGAGGCCAGTTCACCGTCAGTACCATGCAGGCGGTAGGCTGGCGACCGGGCCAGTCGGTGATCCTTCAATCTTCGAAGAGGAATCTGTTCAGCTCACGAACTCTTTGGAGAGAAGGTCGATTGACGGACGTTAGGGTCCATGTCCAGA
>SDBT01007665.1_pt1 | contig 17735 bp, 25 predicted proteins | sample 2277101 | NCBI WGS metagenome assembly SDBT01 (sample SAMN10404973, study PRJNA504765) | marine sediment metagenome | isolation source: marine sediment core GS10_PC15, 103 cmbsf | place: Arctic Ocean: Southern Knipovich Ridge | collected 2010 | reverse complement strand
ATGCAAATCTGATGTTTGTACTTCTGCATTAAGTGTTCCATTAACACCTCCAACTAAAGCACCGAGAGTACCTGTAAAAGAAAGACCTGTTCCTGCTGATATTGAAGTTGTTGCCACCTCTCCTAAAGTTGCAGGTGTTCCTGAAGTGGAAGTCCAGTAAGATAGTCTGCCTTTAGTCTCATTTGTTGATGTTGCTATTGCAGATGCTCCACCACTACCACCAGTTGAGGATATAACTATATTATTTGCTGATGTTGATGTTGAAAATGATATATTACTTCCTGCTTCTAGTGTATTGAAGCGTAAGTCTACACCTGATTTAGAATCAAATAAGACTACTTTTGTAGGGTCTAAGTTAGATGCAGTGTTAGTTTCACCACTACCTGCTGACCAAGTTGTTTGACAGTCTCCTGCAAGACATATTTCATCTGTAATTAAATTTTTCCAAGCGATTGTACTCGGAGTTGTTGTTCCTAAATAATATTTTGAATCAACAAAAGGAAGTAATGACTGGTGTGATGAAGATATTGCAAGTCCTAATTTGGGTTCTTGGTAAAAATTAAACAAACCTAAACCACTCAAAAAGATAATTGAGGGTAAAAGTATTATTCCTATTGTAATTAGTTTATTTTTCATATTAGTTAAACATACCAGAATATTGATAAATTAGTTGTGCTCCATCACTAGGAGCATTGTCGGTTGTAATTGTTATCTGTGTACGTGTTGCATTGATAGTAAATCCACTATTCTCATAGAAGACACTGGGGAAATCAGAACAGTGTAATATAGCTGCAACACTTTTAGGTACTGCAAATATTTTAGTAGAACCATCTGCTGTAAGTGGGTGAAATTTAGTAGCATTACTTGCTCTAGCTGCAAATCCTCTAGCACTACCCACCTCTGCTTTCATGTTATCTATTACTTCATCAATCCCCTCTATCTGTTCTTTTTTAATTTTTGTTTTAGATGTGTTTACTTTTGAGACTATTTGTTCAGATGTATCTGGTGAACCTTGCTTACCTACATCTCCTTTATCGCCCTTAATACCTTCCCCTTTGTCTCCCTTATCACCCCTTTCACCCTTTCCTCCGTCTTTAATTTTTCGTACTTTGTCTCTGATGAAGTTCAAGCTATTTGTTTGTTCATCTAGGGCTTTGTCTACTTTTTTTAGTAAGTCTTCTTTGACCTTATCTAATCCTGTTGTTTTGTTAGTTTTTAAATCTTCAAACAAAGATGTGAGTGATTTAATGTTTCCTTTATTCTCTACCTTTAAATCCTCCCCTAATTTTACAATTACATTAACTACCACTTCAAAAGACTTAACAAACTCTTCTTTTGTTAGTGATTCGTCTACTATTTCTAGTAAATTCTTTAATTTGTCTAGTTTGTCTTGTGGCATTATTTGTGGTATTATTTGTTTATGAGTTATATTATATTTGCTATATTAGTAGGTACTGCTGGTTATATTGTTTTTGAATACTAATCAGTTGAACCTATAAACGTTCCTCCTGCACCAACTCCTCCACCCAATATTCCTGCACCAATTATCCACTTCAATAGTGGGTATTCTTCGTTTAATATTTGAAGTTTGTTTTTGCCAATAATTTGAACGGTTTTATCAGCTATATTACCTAATGATTCAAGCATATAATGTTCTTGCAATAAATTAGCACGGAATGTGTTTCCTTTAGGAAGTAGTGAAGCTACATATTCATTTGCTTTTCGTCTTACTTGTAGAACTATTTCTTTTTTTGCATTTTCTCCTAATCCTTGTGATTCAAGAAGTTTTTTAATTGCTGGTATATTATCAAAACTCTGACGAGCTTCAAACAAACCTAATGTATCCTTTTTACCAACATTTCTCATAAATTCTTTTACAACTGCATTATATGTTTTTTCTGCTGTTGTGTCAGATGCAAATACTAATCTCAAATCATCCTTACCTTGTTGTAAACGAGTATTCAGTTGTTTACCATTGAATGGGACTTTGTTTTGTTTTATATAATTTTTAACACCATTGTTGGTAGTACTAATTTTTAGTCTTATTGCATCTATGTTTTGTCCAACAGTTGCTTTTTGTTTAATAACATCATCAACTGACTTAGCAAGTAAGTTATCTCTTCTTCCTGATTCTATTGCTGATTTTTTAAAGAAACCTGGGTCTTCAAACCTACCTTCTTTAATAGCTTGTGCTGCTACTTTAGTTTTAAGTTTAGGAGACACAAATTCTTCTGCAAAATTCTCACGAGCAATTTGTTTACCTTTTAATACACCTGAAACACCACCAGTAAGAGTTCCTATAGCACCACCAGCTAATACACCTAATACAGTACCAGTTGCAGCTGATTTGAGTGTTCCTTCTAAATCTTTTTCAGCTTCTAATCCTAATCCAGCACCTTGTAAACCACCAAATATACCACCACCTAATGCACCAGCACCAGCTCCTCTTAATGCACCACCAGCAAAGGTTGTAGCTTTACCAAGTGCAAAGGTTTTAGCTCCTAATCTACCTATAGCACCACCAGCTAGGGTTGTTCCTAATCTTAATGCTGACCCAGCTATTTCTTTTCCTGTTATAAGTGATTCACCAAAGTCCTGTTGAACATCAGATAATGTTGTGGCTAAATCCTGACTACTTTTTAATGCTTTTTCAAGACGGGATGTATCTTCGCCTGATTGTTTTCTTTCTCTTATTCTAGTAAGAAGTTTTTGCTGTAAAGCTTCTGTCTCTCTTTCTTCTTGTGATATATTTCTTTGAATACCAGGAGCTGCAATAGCTTGTCCTATACCTTCCCCAATTTTACCACCTCCTATAATTGAAGTTGCAAAGTCTCTTGCTTTTCCTAGAAAGGATTTAGGTTTATCAAGTTCAAACTGATTTCCTTGTGTTTGTTTTTGTACTTGTTGTTGCCTTTGAATATCTTCAAAAGAGAAAACTTTTTTAGCTGTAGTTTCTCCATGTTTCTCTTTTAATTGTGCTAGTGTAAATGTTGCCATAATATTATTGTATTAATTCAAATTCATCATCTCCCGTTTTTCTATATACTACCCCACCCATATCTAAAATAGTACCAACTGGTGCAGTTACTGGGTCTAATTCTAATTGAGCAGACCCTGTTACAACATCATATAGTTTTTCAGCAGATGGTATTCTAACATTTATTGTGCTAGTAATTCTATTTTCAAGAGCGTTTAATGCTCCATCTATTGTAGCAAGGTTAAGTTCAATACTTGCTGTTGCTCGTGGGTTTACTGAAGCATATTCTCTTGATTCTGCTGGGGTAAAGGCAGCACCAGTCATTATATTTCTATATGTTTGAAATTCTCTTTGAAGTTGTACTGCTATAGCTGTGGCTTTCGGGTCTTCTGCTAGTATTCCTAGTTTTCGTGAAATTTCCTCTGTCTTACCTTTTAGTAAACTCATATCCCCTCCCTCTCTTGCATATTCTTCAATAGCATTTCCCATACCTGCCATTACTTGAAAATCAGTTCTAGCATTAGCAAATCTTGACTTTGTTTCACCAGTTAAGGATGCTTCAACATTATTAGCAATTTCAGCATAAGCAGTTGTGTAATCGCCATTAGCAAGAGCTTGTGTTATTGCTCTTCTGCTAGTTTTTCCCCTTTCTGCTCCAACAAGGTTAGAAGCTGCATCAACTAATGTGGCAAATTGTCCAGCATCTGTTGGGGTTATTCCGCTTGTATCAGCAATAATTTGTGCTGTTTGTGCTTGTGTCTTTGAAATTTGCTCTCGTAGTAAATCTTTTTGCAAGTCTTCTACCTCTGTTTGTATGCCAAACCCTGCTGCTGTTGCTATTCTTTGAGCTTCTACTGGGTCTGTTTGTTGTTGTATCTCTCGTAGAGTTTGTGCATCTCCGCCTTTTTGTGCTACATCTACAGCTATTTCACCAACAGCTTTTTCATCTGCTTTCTTTTCCTCTAAATCACTAGTCCTTTGGTTTTGTATATCTAATTGAGATTGAGCACGATTTTGTTGTTCTCGTGTGAAGTCAGGTGAGTTTATAATTAAATTAAGATTAGCAGTAAGAGCATTTATTTCCTCTGTAATAGGGTCATATTTCTGTGCTACCGCTCTATCCACTAAATCTAGTGCAGTTGTTAAATTACCTCGTGATGCTTCTAGTAGAGAAGAAACACCTAATGCTTGTATAGTATTAGTTCGTAATCGTGCAGTTTGTAGAGGTCTTAATCCTCCTGTTGTAACCCCTCGCCCTGCGACATCTTCTTGTAACTGTAGAGGAATTGCTTTTGCTTCATTTTGTATAGTTTTAAGACGTGCAGATAAGTCAGTTTGTGTTTTTTGTAATTCTGGTACACCTTGTAATTCTTCTTGTTCTGCTGTAAAGGATGCTCTACCTTGTGTTGATTCATTAAGTTTTAAAAGTCTATCTACGAATGATTGTGCTTGTTTTTCTCCCCCTGTCTCTTGTAAAGGTGGAGTTACTTCAGTATCTAGCCCATCAACAGGAAAAATAGGAACATCAACAGGATTTTCAAAAGGAAGACCTGATACTGTACCTAAATTATTAGATGTTATTGTAGTAGGTGTTGTTAGAGGGTCTTGAAGACCTGTCGCTTCAAATGTCCGTTTCCTTTGTTCTGTTGTTTGTTCTGTTGCCATATTATTTAATAATTCCTGATTCTTGTAATCTATCTATAATTGCATTTATTGCATTCCTAGCTGGTATGTCCACCCCTGCATCACCTCCTCCAGATGGGTCTGCCACTGTCTCTGGCTGGTCTACTGGTGTTACACCCCAAAATCCTAACTTTTGGTCTGAAGCTGTACCTATTTTAGTTCCATCACCCCTACCTGTTTGAATGTGTCTACCATTAAACATTTGGATATGTTTTTGAAAGGTGTAACGGTCAGAAGCTATAAAGTTAATTAACTCCTCTCTCATTATTTCTCTGATTTGTTGTTTTTGTTCTTCAGGCATAATTTCTTTTTCCTGTTACTTCTTCTTTGAATGTAAGTCCTGTTATCTCTGCTCCTCCTGTACTTTCTATTCTAAACTGTATTTCTTTGTAATCTTTAGGAAGGTCATTTACTGCTGAAAATGATATTGAATTATCAGTTCCTTCAGTAAATATAGTTGTCCAAGAACCACCAATATTCTGATTTATTCTATATTGTAACACTATCTGTCCAGCAGTTAATAATGGTGTTGTGTTTACTGTTACACCCAAAAGGTCTTTCTTTAACGAGGAATTTTCTGTTGCAAAGATTTGGCTTTCATATATTGAGGTATTTAAATATGAAGCTGTATCAACTGTTCTATCAATAGAACCATCATTTGAATGTGCAATCCACCATATATTTGAAGTCCTATAAATTCCATTATAAGGAGGTGGAGCTGTATTAGTTACAACATCTTCGTCTATTACTTCAAGATTAAGTCTTCCTACCACATCTACACTCCATATACCTTGTTGAACTTCATTATTCAAATCTAGCAATCTCATTACAAAGTATAGTTTATTATCATACACAACCTTATTCCCTGAAAAGGAAACATCTTTACATTTTATTTTATTTATAATTCCACCACCCTGCCTTATAACTAACTGTGCTATACCACCACCTGCTATAGAATCACTTATTCTTGAAACAGACATAAGAAGATTCTCTAATGTTGCAATATGTATAAGTTCATCTTGTTCTAATCCAATTTTTTCTGAAATAGTAGTTAATGAGCTATCTCTATCCCATAAATATATAGTAGCTTCACCACCATAAGTATCTGTTGGGGTACATCCAATAGCTAAGTAATTACCTAATGAATCACATGAAACTATCCTCAAATTTGAAGGTAGTGTTAAATCTGCTGATGCTGACCATGTTGTATCATTGAGTGAGTGTACTTCGTTATCTGCAAAGAAATAAGCTATATCATCTGCGGAATGATGAACTGGTTGTGCCACATTTGTTTGAGAACCTATATTTGATACATCTGAATCTGAAAATGAATTACCTACCGTGTCATACTCCCATACTCCTGAGTTATTAAAACCATATATTCTATTCTTATATCCAAAGAATACAGCTTTTGTTTCTGCTCCTCCTGTTGAAGCAGCTCCTCCTGTAGCCTTTACCCAATTATGGTCTAGGAAATTACTACCACCCGCTGACTTTTCATAGACTTGTGTCTTTGCATCCCCTGAAGAGATTTGACCTAATCCAAAGAAAGCATTGTTTATATAAAGAAACTTTTGAATCAAAGCATCACCTTTTGAAGATACTGGTACATTTTCCTCTGCTTCCAATCCTCTGTTAGGTAACATTTTATGAGGTGTACTGAATACATCAAAATGAGTAGCTACTGAGAACTCATTCTCTCTAACAGTTCGTAAGTCTTTTGATTTACCTCCGTCAAATCTATTTATTTTTGTTTCAAATATTTTTCCCATTTTAGAAAAATTCAGTTACTATTACTTGTCCATCTGCTCCTGCACCACTATTACTTGCACCAAAATGTCCACCTCCACCTCCTCCAGGTTGAACTCCATTTTCCGCATTACCTGAATTTGTTGCATCACCTCCATCACCTCCAAAAGCAGAAGTCCCACCAACTGCAAAACTTGGGTTGTTTGAAGCAGCACCACCTCCTGCTCCTCCATAATAAGAATCTCCACCTATAAATGCACTGGCTCCAGATGCTCCACCACCTGCTGCTGAATAAATACCATCTTCCCCTGCATTAGAACCTCCTGCACCATATAATCCATTTATATTTACAAACTTTGTACCACCACTACCTCCTCCAGCATTATCTGCTCCACCTCCTCCACCATTACCTCCTTCAGTTGTAAGTAGTGAACCAAATGTAGTATCACCTCCATTATTACCAGCACCAACTGATGACTTTGCTGCTCCCCCTGTACCAAGGGTAATTGTTTCTGTTGAGCCTAAATCACTAGCTAGAATCCACCTTTCATCATAAACTCCACCTCCTCCACCACCAGCATCATCACTTCCTCCACTACTTTTTCCTCCACTACCTCCTGCACCCCACGATTGAACAAATATAATTACTACATTAGCTGATTTTGTGTATGTACCCGATGCAGTCCATGTTGTTGATGATGCCATAGCAAGTCCTGAAATCTTGTTACTGCCAGTTATAGTCAAATCTGTAATTGTACTGGTAGCTGTTGTGGTGGTTGCAAAAGTATGTTCACCTGTCCAATTAAAATCAAGTGTTTCGTTTACGCTTACTGATGTCCATGATGGAAGTGACCCTACACCACTTGATGTAAGTGTTTGTCCTGATGTTCCCAAGTCTGTTAAAACATGAAGAGGGTTTGTTGAACTTCCCAACAACAATCCATATTGAGTAAAACTTGTTGCACCTGTGCCACCGAAAGGCACTGTTACCGCATCAGCATTCCATGTTCCTGTCGTTAGTATTCCTGTTACTGTTTGATTCGCTAATGTTGTAAGTAATGGAAGTGTGGTAGTTGATATTTCCATTTTACCTGCATTTAAGTTGTTTACATTTGTATTCTGTATAGCTGGATAGTCAGCAAGTCTTGTTGTTACAGCTATTTCTGTTACTGAAGTACCTAATTTGGGAAAATATTTAGTCACACTAAACCAAGCAGACGGTAAGTTAAGTACAGTAACTATAAGTAAAAGTGATATTAATATTGTTTTAAGATTTTGTTTCATTGGATATTGATATGTTATTCTTTGAATCTTTTAATATAAATACTCCTGGTTCTCCATATGAACCACCATCTGCAAAAGTTCTAACACCTTGGTCAAAAGTACCAGATGATGATTTACCTTGGTTTGTAACCGTTAAATCGTTTTTATTTTTGTTTGTTATTGTTACTGACATTTTTATCTAAAACTAATTAATTCACTTGTGGCTTGGTGTCGTACATCTTTCTCTCTACGAGAATAGAAACCAATCATACTTGCTGTTTCTTCTGTGATATCAGCATCTAGTTGTGCCACTCTGTCTTTCTTGTATGTCTTACAGTAAGGTAGTGCTGCCATTTTAGCGACAGTAATGTGATAAGGTGATGCAATTCCTGGTTCTCTTGTTTCCTCTCCTGAAGTAATAGTAGTTGAATCACTCATTGTATATAGCTTTATTGTCCTCTTAAAACGAACCTTTAATCCTGCGGTAAGGGTTGCAAAAGCAGCGGTTGGTGCTTTATCAAATTGAATAGTATCTCCCACCTTGTCGTAGTATAGAGGTACACCATCTGGTACTACACCTGATGCTGATGTTACCCACTCATCAAACGATACTCCTAGTTCAGATGGGTCAAACGGTAATACTCTACGGTATAATCCATTAACATCTAAGACCATAACTTCTAATATTTCAAGATATTCTGCAGCAAAACTGTAACTTGATTGTCCACTTACCAAATCACCTGTTCCTACTGGTAAATCAGTATAGTTTGTGTCATCAAATTGCCATGTGCCATCAGCAATTAAGATTTTAGATACCAGTGTTTCTAAAGAACTATTAACTCGTCTAACTACTTTCTCTAATGGATAACTATTAATATCTGCATCACATAAATCCCATACTTCATGTATGAGTGACTTGTGCGGTAATGTTACGTTATATAATTGCATAATGTTTAATATATATATTCTCCTAAATGCCCTACTTGTATGGTTGGGTCAACATATACGTCATATCCTTCATCTCTAGCAGAATTACAGAACCATACATCTTCCCCTAATACTAATGCTCCTTGACTATCTCTACCAAAATTAAACCAACTACCCTTCATTTTCTTAAACACAGAAAGGTCTATAAGCATTAAACCTGTGCCTACATGGTTCACCTTAAATATATCAGTTTCAGACTCTTCTCCTACAGCTTCATAAAGCCATTTAACAGGAAACTCTCGCTTCTTATACCTTACCCCAACAATTTCCTTTTTGTGTGCTAATAATCGTGGAATTGTATCATCTGGGAAAATCATATCTGAATCTACAAATAATAGATGTGTTCCTCCATTCTTAATAGCTTCATTCACAAGCCAAGTCCTGTTACTTACAATGTCACATGAACGCCTAAGAATCATATCAGTAACAAGTCCTCCTGCACCAATAATACAACCACCTATGGATTGTGCTGTTAGTGCTCTCATAGCATCATTATCTGCTACTGGAACTCCAACTATTACTTTTGTTTCTTGTTTTTTTCCCATATCCAACTCCCGAAGTGTTCAGGAGTTGATAATGAGAATGAAATAATCCCTAATGAATTAGTTCACATTCACGTCAAATATTGTAGGCTTTAGATTGGTTGGAATTAATAGTCCATAATCTACACGGGTATGAATTTGTGTACCTGAAAGTGAGCCAGCTGTTGAGCTTGACGGCACTTCATTAACATAAGTTCTACCAAATGTTTTATTAAGGATTCCTAATTTCTGAACCTTTCTTACACCTGCAAATACGTGGTTGGTAGCGTGAGATGTTGAAACATAGTGGTTTAGTCCCATTGCTTCTTTACCTAACATACCCTTTCCACCAGTCTTCAGAGCTTCATCAGCAAAGGTAAATCCGTTTGCTTGCATGAAGGTAACTAGTTTAGTCCAATCTGCTGGTCTCCATTCTGCGAATCCACCATTACTCATGTAAAGGTCAAATCCGTTTGCTGTTTGAATCTGCTCTATAACACCACGAATGATGTCATCAATGTTTGCAGTTGAGACTGTGATTTTAGTTGAAGCAAGTCCTAGAACTCCTCCTCCTGTATCACCAAAGTCTGTCCAGTTTGTATGGTTAGCAAGTGAAATTGCTTCCACTCGTTCACTAATTTTCTTTCCAAGTAGGTCTCCTAGTGCTGCTTGCTTTGCATAGTTTGACTGTGCTTGGTCAGCGTAGTCAATGTATGCAGAGTCAATTTCAGCAGTAACGATTGAAAGAGTTTCATTCGTTTCTGTTGTGTCAACAAAAGGAACTACATTAGTAAGGACTGAACGACCTGCTGCGGTATTTGTAAGAGTTGCAACTGCTGGTTCATTTCCTGTACTAATTAGTGGGAAGTTATGTGTCTGTTGGTCTGTGAAGACTACATCACACACGTCTTTCCAGTTCTGTGGCTTATCCAAGCGTTGTGCGAGTTTGTTTTCCCACACTGCTTGATAAATATAAGTTGATGCCATTTTATTGTTTGGTTTGGTTTATAACCAAGCGATAGACTATTTTCTATATCCTGGCACGCTAGTGCTGTGCTTTTCTTCGAGTTTGTTCACCACTTTACTGCGGAGTTCAAAATCTTCAGGATATTCACCAGTTGATTCATACTTTGCGATTGCTACATCAAGAGTGTCCCCTTGTGCACCTGAACGCTTAGTATTACTTGGTGTTGCATCTTTAACTTCCCGTGCTGTTTTATTGGTTTCTAATTTAGATTTAACATAATCATCTTTGAGAACTTGCCTAACAGTTTGACCTGTTTTGGTAATGATATTCTCAATGAGGGCTATGTCTTCATCTTCTGTGATACCTTTTAAGTCCAAGAAATCAAGTGCATTTTCGTCTAATCCGCCTGTGTTCGGCTCTTCCTTGACTGGTTCAACTTTAACTTTTGGCTCGACTGTATCTAATTTCTTTTCGGATGCCTTAGTTAGCTTCGTGCGAAGTCGTTGAGCGATGCCTCGTGCCTTTTTGGCTTCTGCTTTCCAGTCAGTCTCAGGAGTAAGGTCTTCTTCAGGGGTTTCTTCTTCAACCTCTTCAGTTTCCTCTACTTCTGTTTCTTCATTTTTTATTTCTTCCATAAAATGATATATAGGTTAATTCACTTTTTAACTGTGATAAGTTATGTCATTCTGCGGGAATGATACCGTTTTCAATCTTTTAACGAGATTGAGAACTCATCTAATTAATCTCCTACTTGTGTTGCTTCTACGAACATAAGAATATCTGAGTCTGCCTTTCTAATGAAAGTGACTCTCATTCCCTCTAGCCCTGCAAAAGTAACTACTTGTCCCGTGTCTTCCTGTAAGTCTATTCCTGTTCCCGCTGCTAATGTAATGACTGAAGCTCCATCAGTTGTTGTTGTTGCGTTGTATAGCCATAATTCTCTTTGTGAGCCTCTTTGTGCTCCTATTGGGAATGTTGTTGAAGCTACCGTGGTTAATGTTACTGCACCAATTGTTGGTGTGTATTCAATGTATGTCTGATTTGTACCCCAGTCTGAAATTTGCAACGTTGTTGAAACAGCGAGTGTTGTACTTGCTTGTGATGTTCCAACTCCACCAGATTCAAAACCATCAAAAAAGTATTGCTTCTGATAGTGGTCTGGTCCTGAATTAGCACCAAGTTTATCTACTACTGCGGTATAAACATTATTTGCTATTACATTTACATCAACTGAGTCAGTTTGAGAGAAAGCCATACCACCAATTAAAAGTGCTAGTATAACTCCTCCAATTATAAGTTTTTCTTTCATGTTATTTGTTTTTAGTGTTTTTAACTTTTCGACCTGATACAATCCTTTTGTTTCTTTCTTCTTTACGTTTACTAGACGCCCTCTCTACCCTCTCAAGGTCTTTCTTTTCTCCTGTTCTTATTTTATCCTTGAGTGATTTTAATTTTTCTATCATTTTTATAATGATTATTCTAATAATAAGTTTTGTTATGTGTGCACATACGACAAAACCGACCTTTGAGATGGTCGGTTAGAATTCCAAGAGAGCATGACCAACTCTTGGAACGCTAGCTAACCATCCCAAAATGTCATGCTTTTTATTAAGTTATCAATGTTCTACCTCATCTCTACACCAGTAATTGTTGTAGATGCCGCTGCATATCCAAATACTCTGCCACACCCATACACTCCTGAATTGTACACTTCTGTCGTACTTGCTCCTTGAATGTGTCCCACCGTCTGAGACAGTGTTGTACTTGAAACATCTCCATCTGAAGGGTCAAAGAATGTGAGCATAATAGCTTGTGCTTGTGTTGATACAATACGAGAAGTACACTGCACATTTTTAGCAAATACCTGTGTGTTTAAATCTGGTCCAACCTCTGTAGTAGTCGCTATTCTACCTTCTGAAGCAAGACCTGATGTAGCTTCACCAAGATTCTGTATAGCTACACCCTGACCTATAAAGAATATACCCATTGCTATGATTACTGTTCCTATTCCTGCTAATATTTTGTTCATAATTTTAAATTATAACACATTTCTAATAAAACACACGACCTACCTAGCTGGATTATCCTCTTTCGGCTTTTCTTTAACCGTTTTTAAGGTTTCAATTTCGCTAAATGCTTTGTTAATCTTACTAATACCTTCTAATCGTGCTCTAGTTATTTGTCCTAATGATTCATCTGTTAAGTTGGTACTTACATCCTCCTCATTAAACTGTTTCAAGAGTAAATCTTTTAACGCCTCTATAAGTGCTGGATTATCTGCCACAGATTTAAGTATTTTGTTCATATTATGCGGTTATTGGCTGTTCTGGTAATGTTTCTTCCTGAGGTTGTGGTTGGGTTGCTTGTATTTCCTCCTTTGTTATAGCACTGAAGTCAACAGGGTCTAATCCTGATGATTCTATTATATCGTTGAATATTTTAGCCATAGCAGGTATTTGTAGTACAGCAGGGTTGGATATTACCTGCCTAAATACATTAACTAGCTTATCTGTGTGTTGTGCTAGGTTCTTAGACTTGCCTGCAATACTTACCTTAACTCCTAGTGGTACTCGCTTAAACTCTCCCTTTAATATCTCTATGAAGTGTTTGTTTCCTTTCTTTTTGAACTTCTCTCGTGTCTCAATCTCAAACAGCTCTCTTTCTTCTGGTGTAACCAATTCACCATTTAAGGTCTTTTCTACTACCATTTTTTCAGACTCGTTTATTACTAGGTTATCAACTACATAGTTAATCTCATCTAGTGAGAGTTCTGATAGGAACTTAGCACCTTCTGTGATTTTCTTCTGAATGTGAGGAATAATCCAATCTGTGTATATTTCTTCTAAATGCTTAGCATATTGACCTCTACGGTATTCATGTAGTCCGTGTGATTCTGCTGTAACAAGCTCTTGTAGTTTAAATGGAGTACCAGATTTAGGTGTTTCACCCAAAATTGAATCATTAGCAGCTCCCATTTGTTGTGCGTGTGCCTCCCAGTTAGCTACTGACTTTTCAAATAGGTGTAAATTACGAGGGAATGTATCTACCTGACTTAATGTTTCTCCTTTAGCAACGTCTAATATCTCAAGGTTTTTAAGGTTTTTAAGTCCTGATGGGTGTTTAGCCGCAACTGTTGGGTCTGACGATTGCATAATCGTAATTGCAGCAGCATCTAGCATATTCTGCATTCGAATCATGTCGTATGTTGTCCACACCTGTGATTCAAACAACTCTTCAGCTCCACCAAATCCTAACGCTCTACCATAAATAGGGTCTCGTTTAATTAGTTTAAATGGGCTTTTATCCTCTATTTTGGTGTAAAGTATGATTCCTTTCTCCTCCTCTGCATCACTTGGCTTATAGAAAGCAACAATATAAATACGAGTTTCATAGTCTTCTCCTGTGTAGTTTAAGTCAGAGAATCGTTTAGGTAAGTTACCGTGTACTTCACGAACTTCTATATATCTCCCTGGTGTCTTGGTAATAGTTCCATCTTTCTCCTTTTCTTCTCGTGATAGTTGAATAGTTTCCTCTAAGGTTTGGGTTGCCCCGTTAGCTTCATCTCCCCATCCTACTGACTTCATATCAAGCAACTGGTCTGGTGAGAAGTAATGCCTAAGTCCTATTGGACCAGAAAGCATATCTGTCTGGTCACAGAATGCTATTGATTGTAGTGGTACTACTTCAGGTCGTGGTTTGTTTAGTTGCTTTGAAAGTCCTGCTCCATAGTCAATACGTTCCACATTCAATTCATCAAAGAATGTGTCCATATCATTCTCAATTACAAATACATCATCGTGATATTTCTTCACCAAGAACGATAAATGGTACTTTTGTGAATCATTTACATAGATTTGCACATCTTTCATCTCAATATCCTCTGTCCTGTGTTGCAAATTAAGGATAGGGCGTGTGATGTTCTTAACTGGCTTATAGTCATTCTTACCAGTAATGAGCTGAGAGTTGTTATATAGAAAACTTGTTTCAATATGGTCATTCATTGACCACATCCAATGACCTGTAAGTTCAATAGGTTGCTTATAAGCTTCCTCTTGTTCTTTAATAAAACTAAATATGTCTGTGTGGTATATCATATTAGAAAATGCCTAGAATATTAAAATCAGATACTACATAGTGTTTCTTTCCCTCTATTTCAACTTCATCATAACCAAACTTGGAGAATAGTATCTTATCTCCCTCTTTTACATCTTCATTCCCCACTACAACAATACCTGTAACTGGGTGTTCTTCTTCTTTTGAAGCAATAATAATACCAGATGTGGAAGTTTTCTCATTCACTTCATCAGGTTGAACTAATACTCTGTTGTTAAGTGTTTTAAATGTCATTGATATATAAACTTAAGTCTTTCTTTTGACCTTGTGATTATAAGTAGGTTTTGAAACTTTCTTTTACCAAAATCCCCTAATGTACGCCATTTAATTCCTCTAAATGTTGCCTTACTTGTATCTATACACACTGTGGTGTAACCATCTTTAACTCTTTCATTAACTATAGCGAAGTCTGGTTTCATTGTTTTACTTTTCCTAGTAACATCATAAACTGTTTGGCTAGTATTGGTTGTGCATTCTTCCAAAACAACCTTTTTGTTTTAAGAGGTAGATAATCCAACCCATAAGAACGTTCCCCATCTGAAATAGTTAATATTGCCTTACTCATTATCTTTACTGGCATCTTTAAGTCTTTAAGTGCTTCAAGCATTGTTTCCCCTTTTCCTTTATATGTTTTATCACCCAACGAGAGATTAAGTGAGTATGTCTTTTCTTTTTTTGTCATAATTTGTGTATAGTTTAACACACTTTTGTCTAGTAAAGCAAGTTTATGTTATAGTTTATAACTTATCTAGCAGGGTTTCCTTTCTCTTCTACCTCATATGTAGGCATTTGAGCTATCATATCTTGTCTTACAATAACAGGGATAAGTGAACAGAATTTATACCTTATAGCATCCATAGCATCACTACCTAAATGGTCTGGTTCATTCAAAGTTTCTCCATCTTTGTCTATTTTCCAATGGTATATCTCATAGTCTTTCTTCAACTTTGAAGAACGATTGGTAAATGAAATTTGTTGAGCTTGGACTACTTGAATACCATAATTTACTGAATCCTTACCTTTCTCTGCTGGTTGTATGCTTACACCATAATTTTTTATCTCATCAATACTTTTAGGTTCTGCACTGTCAGCAATAGACACACCTTTCCTTGGTTGATTTAAGATAATATCAGCAATTTGTTTATTGCTTAATTCTTTCTGATGTGCTACTTCATCAAGTATATAACCACCATTGTAATAATACACCCCAACTATTACTGTGGGGTCTACTGAATAGCCAAAATCAATACCATATCCCTCAAACCTTGCTTCATGTGGTACTGAATCTATTTCTTTCCAACCACTAAATATCTTACCTTTAACAACTTCAGGAACTAAACCTAAAACTGTATTGTAATAATGCTCTGGTTTTGAATCCTTATAACTTTCATAGAGTTTAATAGTTTGTTCTGAAAGATTGAGTGCATTGTCTTTATAGTTTGTTTGTATAAAAATTGTGTCTGTTTGGCTTTCTTTTAACTTAGGTATAAAAAAGTCATTGTATTCACTTGGTAATAAGTCAAACCACCTTTCAATAATCCAATGAGAACGAGGAGGTGGGTTTAAAAGTAATATAATAGTTATATCTCCCTTGATAGTTCTAAGAGTGTCATCTAATTGCATAAACTCAGCTTCTCCTACCTCATCAGCCTCCTCAATGATTACACAGTTGTAGTTAGCCAAAGACTTTAGCTTTGATGTTCTATCCCCTGATGATTTCTTAAACCCTACAGCATTGATACTATTTAAGCCATACTTAATAGTCATTGAGTTATCAGCTATCTCTAAATTGTTTTTAACTCCTACCTCATCAGCACGGTCTACTATTTCTCTATAGATTGAGTTTCTTATATCACCTAGAACAAAACGCATTATTGCACACCTGAAATAATCAATAGCTGTAAGCATAGCTAAGGCATATTGTGAGGCTACTGTAGAACGACCTCCACCTCGTCCACCCATTATAATTATATAGCGTGCTTTTAAATCAAATAAAGGGGCGTATTCTTTATTAACTATCTGTTCCATTCTCTTTAAAGTCAGTATAGACTACTGCATTACCTTTAATCTTCTCACCACCTGAAGTTACATCAACCTTATCTCCGTACTTCTTAGGTAGTATTTTTGATATAACCCACTTCCTAGTGTCTACTCTTAACCTATCTCTTTGAACATCTCCTTCCTTATCATCAGCTATTTCTTGTAGCTCATCAGCCATGTTTTCAGCCCTTATATCACAGGCGAACTTGTATTGGTCGGAAAACTTAACTATTTTGGTCTCTTGAGTTGATTCATCTGTATATGTTATCTGTTTTGTTTCGTCTAATATCCATGTATGTATAGTGTCCCTATTAGGTATTTCCTTATCTAAACAAACACTTCTAAGACTCTCGCCGTTAGCTATTCTTTTACATATTCCTAGTGCTATTTCACCTGTATATATTGTTGGTCTTGCCATATTTCTATACCCCTAATAAGTTACTATTGTTTTGTTTATTAATAGATTTATAACCTACCACTTCCCATCTAATTGATGGTACTTTCTTAACAGATACTCCACAATTACTACACTCATAAATATCTTTTAATACTTTTAATTTAAACTCTCCTAAACTGTTTGTTACACACCAAGGGCATATTTCATTTTTCATTGACTTACTTCTTAGTTCGTTCTGTAGTTTTCTTATGACCTTTACTCTCTTTATAGTTCTTTCCTTTTCCTTTATGTGGCATGTTATTTGAATATATTATCTATTAAACCTTTACTTTTTCTTTTTGGGTATTTCTATTAGTTCTCCATTAATATATAGTCTGTCATAATCATTTAATTGAGTACTGATATGTAATTCTACACGTTCCCCCATTCTATCTTGTTCAAGAATACGCCAATAACCAAGTATATCACCTAATATCGGAACATATTCATAAGTAGTTTCTACTTTTGTTCTCCTTGTTGACTCTGCTTTTATTTCTTTATTATTTGTTTGAGCCATGTTATTTGAATATTTTACTTAACCAGCTTCTTTTAACCTCTGGTTTCTTAGTTGATTCTAATAAAAGGTTAGTTATTGCTATCTTGTGTGAGTTTACAGCTACTATCAGTTTCTTTATATCTTCAGCGTTTTTCTTTGTTTCATCAGTTCTAGCGTTGTTGTCTCGGATTTGCTTTCCTTCTATGAGACCCACACTTTGATTGAGTTGTTTTAAATCTAACATTTTATCCTTTAACATCCTTACCCTCCTCTACATCCCAATCTATAAGTGGTGTGTCTTTTTGTTCTGCGTTTTCCTCGCTAAATGGCTTTTCAATCTTTATAAAAGAAACCAATAATAACACAATTAATATTGCGAGTATAGCTACTCCTATTTTTTCTAATAGTCTCATATTTGTTTAATTATACTACTAATTACTCTTTTGTGCAATCCTTATAAGCGGTTTTAGTCTTATGGAACATAACCTTTTGCTCATCACATA
>SDBT01007664.1_pt1 | contig 17738 bp, 13 predicted proteins | sample 2277101 | NCBI WGS metagenome assembly SDBT01 (sample SAMN10404973, study PRJNA504765) | marine sediment metagenome | isolation source: marine sediment core GS10_PC15, 103 cmbsf | place: Arctic Ocean: Southern Knipovich Ridge | collected 2010 | reverse complement strand
CATGATGCATTTGCTGTGTAAACATAACTTCCTGGATCAACTAAAATTGGGATTCCGTTAATGCTTAAAGTTATAGAAAGGGCATCTTGATGAAAATGTCCGGCGGGCTGTTTTTTGTTGTATGTTTGATGACGAAACGTTATATGCCAAGTGTCATTTTTTATTATTGTAAGACCAAAGTTGGGATAGTGAGTTACCTGTTTATGTGGTTCGAGACAGTCACTTCGTGACTTCCTCACCACGAACAGGGATTCGGCAATCCCCAAAATCCTTCCACTATCATTATCGCCAATTTGTACCAAGTTTCCGTAGCAATCTGTGCAATCATCCAAAAACAAAAACATTTTTTCAAATTTTTTATAAAAATTTTTAGGTAAATAAATATTATTGGTTTTACACAACAGATAAAAATGCAAAAATATTTCTGTGACTAATTTGTGATAATTTGTGGAACCTTCATAACTTGTTCCATCGGGCTGAATTTGTTTTTCAAACTGTTGCAGAATTTTTTTAATTGTTTTTTCTTTTGCAATTTTGAAATGTTTTATATCATCAAAGAAAAAACATAAGTAAAAATATCCAATCAAATCTGATAAATAATGATTATTCGGTTTGTCTGAAGTCTCCCAATTGTTTTCAAGATATTTTGCGTGATCATAAAGGCTACAAACAAATTTTTGCCAAAAATCAGTAGAAATAGCTTTTGAATCTTTAAAAAAATAGAAAGCGTAAATTAAATTTATTGCGCGAATTGCAACTTCCATTGGGCAAACCCAGTTTACACCAAGCAAAAAAGGGTTTTTAGCAATCCAGTTATTTATTTGTTTGTAAAAAGTTTTGGCATTTTTTATATTTTTTGTTTTTTTATATTTTTTGCCAAGAGAAAAAAGATGCTGAAAGCGAGATTGTTCCCAAGGATCTTTTATGTCTGGGAAAAGTTTATTGAAACCAGGATTTTGGGGATAATCAATTTTTATGTCTTGATAAAAAACAAGCTTGTTTTTAAAAATGGGTTTGTAAGCAGACTTGACCGGCGAAGCTTTCTTGTTCATCGAAGCTTCTTGACCTTCATAGCCTTGGTGCAGTTGTCTGGAGAAGACTAAAGCGAAGTCGGTTTGTATAAATTTTTTATTTTTTAATTTATTTATTTCAGGTATTTGTTTCCAATTAAGACTTGTTTTTCTTGCTAAAGCTTTTTGTTTCCACAAAAATTTATAAACTTTTTTTTGTGTTCGATTATTTATTCTTTTTATCGTTCCTGCAAAGCCAAGCTTTTTTAATCGTTTTAAATAATAAAAAAGTTTTTTTGTTATTAACAAAAGTTTCATTTTTGATAGACTTCAAAGCTCACATTAAAAAATACTAATTAAAGAAAGGATAATATCATGACAGTGTTGAAAATAAAAATTTTAGGGTTTCTTGTATTTATGTTTTTATTTTTTAATACAAAATTGCTTTTTAGTGGCTTTAGGGTGGTGGGATTTAACGGTATATCTACCTTATCTTCAAAAGATATATTTGAAAAATCAAAAGAAGCAAAAGTGCAAGTATTTCTTACATATTTTTATTCTTTGCAACGTGATTTTAAGAATGATTTTAAAGCAACAAGCGAAATAGCAGAGAAAATGGCTGATGACAATTTATGGATTGAAATTGGTATGAAACAAACAGATTGTTTGTTTTCGGATACTGATCTTTGTTTTCAAGATTTTAATGATCAGGCAAATTTAGTTAATTCAGAGTCTAATTTTACTGTTACATATAACCTACTTAAGTATTTTGACAAAATTAACCATTTCCTTTTTAACAAAAACAATGATCAGTTTTATCGTTTTGAATTATGGTTACAAAAATTATTAAAAATTACGCTTGATACTACAATTGTGTTAACAAGTAAGGTTTTTTGGCGGGGTGTTAATTTGCCTCATTATAATCTTGATATTTTTAATTTTAATTCAGTGTATCAGCAATATTGTATGCGTGATGGTATTTGGGCGTTAAAATGTTTTAATAATGAAGAAACATTTGCGGAATTGACAGTTGATCAAGCTTTAGAGCTTATTCAAAATTTTTTAAACGTTAATAAAATATTGCTGGAAACCATTATGAAGAGTCGAAATTTGAATAATTCTTTGTTATTAAAATTTAAATGTGCATTAGCCAAAACTTTACAAAAATTTTTCCCAGACAGTAAATCTAATTTAGATAATTTATATCGTTGGTTTAAAAAAAATAGAGGTAAAAGTAATTTTGTTTGGCTTTATAATGCTCTTTTATATCATGCTTCTTGTAAAAATCCCCGTATTTTTTTATCAAATAGTTGGTAAGGATATTATTTTTTTCTTGAAATACTAATCTTTCTTTTGATATAAAAAACTAGCGTTGTAAAAATTAAAACTTCTAATTTGAAGGGGAAAAAGTGAGAGTGTCAAAAAATAAAATTTATTTTTTATTATTTTTCTTTTTAATTTTAAATACAAAGATTTTTGGAGAAATACAAATTTCTTTGCATGGTTACAGTACCTATTTTTCTAAAGAGGTTTTGTTGCAAGGATTAAATTTAGCAAAATTGCAGCTGCAGCTTACGCAATCTTATTTACATCAACAATATTCCACAAAGCTTATGGATATTGATTTTATTAGTAAACATTCTAAAGCTACTTCTGAAGTAAAAATTGAATTAAGTTATAAAAAAAAGGTATTAGAAGTAAGTTATGATGAAAAAACTAAATTTTTAAAAGATGGGGACAATAGATTAACCAAATATAATTCATTGTTGAAAGAAAGTAATTTTTGTGTATTGAAAAATGTATTCGAATTTCTTGCCCAAACATTGTGTAGAATAGTTTTATTTTTACCGGATTTTAATTTTTTTCAACAATGTAATGGATTTGAAATATTAAATAAAAAAAAATTGAAAATAATTTGTGAGCAAGAAGAAATGTTAAAAGTAGATTTTGGTGATTGTTGTAAAATTATAGATAAATTTTTTGAAATCAACAATAATTTATTAGGTTGTTTTCCTAAAGATTGCGGTTTTTTCCAAAATACTTTTAGACAAGGGGTTTTGTATAAGCCTGAATGCTGTTTAACTGTTTGTGATTGTGAATAATTTTTTATTAAAAAACTTTTAAAGCAGGCAGATCTTTTTGCGGATCTTTACTACTTAAAAAAGCAAGTGTTGCTCCGCCACCTGTAGATAAAAAATCAAATTTTTCTTGCAAATTAAACATATAAACTGCAGCAACACAATCTCCACCGCCGGCAACGGTGTAAGCATTTGAATTTGCAATTAATTCTAAAATTTTTTGACTACCTTTATTTGATTCAGGTTTTGTATAAATTCCAGCAGTTCCATTTGTAAAAATAGTTTTTGCATTTTTAATTATGTTTTGAAAACTTTCGATTGTTTCTGGACCAATATCTACACAAATTCCATCATTAGGAATTTTTCCTTTTTGATAATAATTAAATTCTGCTTCATTTTGAGCAACTAAAAGATCTTGGGGAAGCAGAATGTTTACACCTTTTTCTTTTGCTTTATTTAAAAAATCTTTTGCAAAATCAATTGATTCGTCTTCAACCAAAGATTTGCCGACATTAAAACCTTGAGCCTTTAAAAAAGTGTTTGCAATCGCACCTGCAATTAAAATTGATTGAGGACGATTTGTTTCAGATTTTTCTATAAAATTTTGCAGCAAATTTATTTTACTTTTTACTTTAATTCCCCCTAGAACCAAAACAAAAGGCTGTGCTGGATTTTCTTTTAATTTGCTCAATTTCTTAATTTCTTTTTCTACTAATAAACCAAAAGCCTTTTTCTCAAACTGTTGCGCAAGCATTGTAACTGAACAATCATCTCTGTGGAAAAGGGCAAAAGCGTCATTGATATAAACATCTGCAAGAGGTTTAAGCATTTGTACAAAACTTTGTCGTTCTTTTGTTGTTCCTTGCTCACCATTAAAAAAACGTAAATTTTCAAGCAATAAAATTTCAGTAAAATCTTGCATGCTTAAAATTTGGGTTTTCTGTAAATCTCTTTCTAGCTTTATTTTAAAACCTTTTGCCTTAAACCATGGCAATAAAATTTCTGTGGTCAAATTTTCATCAAAAAAATTTATGGTATTTGCAGCTTTTGGTCTGCCTAGATGTGTTGCAAGAATAACTTTGCCACCATTTTCTTGAATATATTTTATTGTTGGAATAATAGATTCTAAACGATAATTTTGTAAAATTTTTTTATTTTTGAGGGGAATATTAAGATCTGCTCTTAAAAAAACTCTTTTGTGTTTTAAATCTAAATTTTTTACCTGTGATATTTTCATTTCTTTTCCTTTTTTAAAGCTTTTTTTGTTTGGATTAGGTTTTATTTGATTTTAACTTTGTTTTATTATAAATTCTAGCAAATTTTAGATGTTTTAACTTTTTCTATTTTATTTTTTTAAGGAGTTTTCTTATGCAAAAGTGTAGAAGATTTTCGGGGTTTATTTTAGGAATGCTTTTTGTTTTGGGTTGTGGAAATTTGATGGGAGGAAGAAATGGACGAAGGTCTTTTTTGTCAAAAATTAGAGAAATATTTTTTGAATCAGAAGAAAAACATAAATTAGGTAAAACTTTCATTAAAGCTGCACGAGATGGCAAATACGACGAAGTAAAAGAAATATTAAAAAAAGATCCAGGTATTATTTTTTTTAAAGATTCTTCTTATAAAGGAATAGCATTACATTGGGACGTGGAAAGGGGACATATAAATATTATAAAATTATTACTTGATAAACAGATTAATGTTAATGAAGAAACAATATATGGGGAGACTTCAATTATTGTAGCAATAAAAGCTACAGCTGAGATTCCTACACGTTTTTATGATGAAGAAAAATGTATAAAGATTGTTAATCTTTTTTTAGAAAAGGGAGCCGAAATAGATCATCAAAATAAAGATGGAAATACGGCGTTTGGTTTGGCTGTTAGACTTAATAGACCGAAATTATGCTTTTTTTTACTAGAAAAAGAGGCAAAAATTGATATTTCGAATAAAAAGGGATGGTTTTCTGTTGATTTTGCTCAAGATGACGATTTAAGAGAAATATTAGAAAAATATTTTTTTCAGAATGCAAGTTGGTTGAATATTAAAAAACGAGATATTAAAAACTTGTGTTGTAAGCAATATAAACATAAATCCAAATAGCAATTATTGACCGATATGGTATTACAGATTGAAAATGGGGGGCTTTTTACATATCTTGATTCCCTTGTTAGCCTTTAATTAATATGGAAAATTAAGTATTTATTTGGGGGTTATATTTTATATGGAGGTTTTGTCGATGAAAATAAAGCAATTTTTCCTTATTTTAATTCTATTGGGTTCGATTTTTATTTTCGATAATGCTTATTCGATGAGGTATTTTTCTGTCGATCAAGATACAGTAGTTTCTGAGGTTGCTGGGAATTTTTATCGAACATTAAAAGTTGATGTAGCAGGCAATCAGCAAATAAAAGATTTTTTAGATGATAATAAGGCCTTAATAATTGGTAAAATTAAACCGATAATAAGCAATGTTTTATCTCAAAACTCTTGTAGGGAAAGTGTTTTGAAAGTTGCAAAAAAGAGATTAGGTGAAGTTGCAAAAGGATTAGGAGACAGAATTTGTAATACCTTATCTCAAGGTCACGATACTGTGCAATTACAAGAAATATTAAGTAGTGAAAATATAGATTTTTTAAGAAAAAAACTTTTGGCTAATAGTTTGCGTGACACTATTTGTAAAGAAATGCAACCTTCTCAATATAGTAAAAGTTGTAAAACAATTGGAAAAGGATGTTTGGCATTAACCAGTTTTTTCTTTTTGTTTTGTTTTATATCTGGTCTTTTTTATCCTGCAACACGTGCTGATGCTATCTGTAATTTAAAATGCGTGGGAATTCCAACGAGTTTATGGGCATTAGATTATTTATTAGGTAAAAGGCTTCCATTATGGATAAATCCTGTTGGTGCTTTTAAAACTATTTTTAAAGGATGTATTGGTTTTTCCAAAAAAGAAAAACTTAAAAAAGAAGATTTTGAATAAAAATTTTAATTTAGTTTTTAAGATAAAGTAAATGTATGGAGGTTATAATCATGAGTAAAAAAGCATTTTTAATTATAAGCTTTTTTTCTTTTCTATCTTTTAATTTTTTATCTGCTAATGATGACGAAAATGTTATAAAAAATATAGATATGGAATTGGTAGATCAAATGATAGATGAGTGGGTAAAAAATGATAATAATGATGAACAATTGGATCTTTTAATTGATGCCGAACATATTTTACAAGATACAATTATTTTATGTAATGATTTAGAAAAACAAATTAGTGGCTGGTTTAAAATTTGGGCAAAAATTAGAAAAAAACTATATAAAGATAAAAAAGATATATTGAGTGAAAGCAAACATTTTAAATTATTGGGTCAAGTTGAAGAAATAAAAAGTGAGTTAGTAAACTTTATTCAAAAACCAACAAACAAAGAAGATTTAATTATTTTTGAAAAAAAATTGAAAAAAATACGTAAGATATTGAATTTTTACAATATAATAAAACAGACTGCAGCGGAAAAATCTAATTTGAAATATCCGAAGGCTGCATTTAAGTTTATATTTTTGAAATGTCCAATGACAATATTTGATTATTCCCTATATTGGTTGGGTTATGGAGGAAAACATATTTCTAAAAAAATAAGCAAGGGAGTTGATTGGGCGTTAAGTATGGCTACTACAATTACGTGTTTTATTGCCATTGCAGGTATTATTAATGGAATTTATTTATCTGATAGTTTTATTATTGGTTTTATAAAACCATTTGCATGGGTATGGTCTTTAACATGGAGCTTTTTTCAAAATAAAACACCAGAGGCAGCTGCTGAAATGATAAAACAAGGTTGTCTTCCTTATATTATTTATCATATAAATACAAAAGTGTTAGTTATTTTTCATTGGTTTAGTAGATGGATTCCTTGGGGAACATCTGCAGTTATTTAATTTATTCCTGCCTTAAAACTTGTGCAATATTAATTTTCCTAGTTCTTCTTGCAGGAATCCAGGTTGCAAGAAAACCTAAAAGCATTGTTGCAAGAAATACAACAACAAAAATTTCAAAATCCATTCTTGCTGGAAGATAAGAAATATAATAAACATTTGGTATTTTAATGAATGGATATCTTTCTAGAAAAAAACCTACAATGGCTGCTAAAGTTAATCCGCAAACTGTAGCCATAAAAGTTATTCTTAAACCTATTCTTAAAAATATTGAATGTATTTTTTTACTTGCAAGTCCCATTGATTTCAAAATTGCAATATCACGTCTTTTTTGTTGAATATACATAAAAAGCAAAGAGACCATTGTCATGCAAGCGACAAGCGTTATTAAAACCACAATGACAAACATCACATATTTTTCCAATTGCAGTGATGATACAAGTTCTGGGTATAAATCTTTCCACGACGCAACAGTTAGCATTGGTAAACGATATCGCAGTTTTTGAATAATTTTTGTTTCATAATCATCTTGAAAAGGTAAAAATTTAAATTCTTTTTTTTCTTTTAATTTAAGACTAATTTGATCAACTCCTTTTTGTTCTTTAAAAACTTTTTGCAAAAAATCGAGAGAGCAGAATGCAAAATTATTATCGTATTCTTCTAAACCGACTTTAAATATTCCAGAAACAATAGCTTTTTTCTTTTTTAAATAAATTCTTTTTTTGCTGGTAGGCTCAGGGATCATTAGATCTATTTGGTCCCCAACTTTTAAATTAAAATTGTGTGCAGTTTTTGTGCCTATTATTATTTGATTTTGTGTAAGAAGTCCTTCGAGATGTCCTTCGACGGGCTCAACTATTTTCTTACCAATATTTGTAACCTTACCTTCATTTTCTGGATCAATACCTTTTATAAAAAGCACAGATTGCCGTTTATTTTTATCAATTATAACTTGACGAATACTACTTCCACTTATCGCCTGAATATCATTTGGAAACTCTTTTTGTAAAACAGTTTTTATACTTTCATAATCAAGTTGTTTACCAGGACTGTAAATTATTATTTGAGAATTTATTCCCTGCATTTTTTCGTGAATTGTTTTTTCAAAACCATTCATAACGATAAGTGTAAGCATCAATGAAAATGTACCTATAAAAATTCCAAGAAAGCAGACCTTTACCATTAAAGAAATATTGCGGTCTTTATGTTTAAATTTAAGATATTTGTAAGAGAGTAGGGCTGAAATGTTTTTTGTAGAAATATTTTTCATTATTTGCGTCTTTCTTTTACAAAATTACTTCCAGGACCATCTGGTTTTGTTTTTGCGTAATGTTTTAACTCTGCTGCAATTTGACTTACCTGTGCTACACAAGTTAAATCTTTTTTTTCGTTAGTTATAATAGCGATAGATAATGTCATTATAGGATATTCTACAGTTTGTCCCTGTCGGTCTTTAGTTACAAAATTTCTAGTTTTTTGCTCGTTTTTAGAATAATGCTTTATTATTTCTTGATCAAATTTATCACAAATTGTGTATGCAAGAACTTCTGCTTTTCCTGGAGTTGTGACAAGAATAAAATCATCGCCTCCTAAATGTCCAACAAAATCATTTGGGTTTCCCATAATTTGAGTAATATCTGTTAAAATTTTGGCCGTTTTTTTAATAACTCGATCGCCACGTTCAAATCCATATTTATCGTTATATGCCTTAAAATTGTCTATGTCTATATAAAGAATAGCAATTTTTACATTTGGTTTATGTAAACGTTCATTTATAACCTGGTAGGCTACATTGTTGCCAGGGAGTTGAGAGACAGAATTTGCGACCGATAATATATTTCTTATGTCAAAAAAATCTGCCAAAATAATAAGAGCTTCTCCGAGAGTTGTATTGTCAGATTCGATTAGTTTTAGAATGTCTCTTTCGTTTTTTGTAAAAATTATTTGAGGTTGTTTTTGTAAAAGTTTATCAATAAAATTTTCTGGAGAATCAAATTTGTTTGCAACTATAATTTTGTTAGACATTAATATTCTTTCTTTTTTATTTTCTCAATTTTGAGTAAAGTACATATTATACTTGATAGTAAATTTTTATGAATATAGGAGATATTGAAATGTTTTTTAGAAAAATAGCAACTGTTTTTACAATCTTGATTCTTGTTCTTTTTTCTTCATGTATCAAATATTACAAATTATCCAAAACAGAATTTCCTCAAGGAACAGATTTGGATGATAGACGCAAAGTTAGTCATAATAATTTAAGAACTCTTACCATAAATGATCAATTTTCAACAGAGGCAATATTTGATTTTTTGTGGCTCTCGGATAAAACACGAACCGCTTACGTTGATATGAATTGTAAAAAACGTGGTAGAGATGATCAATCACGTATTGCATTATTGCGACGTCAACTTGAAGAGAACAAGCATTGGATTACATTTTATGTTTTGGCTGATGTCAGAGATAAGGCAGATGGCTCTTTAACTGATAAAAATTCTTTTTGGTCATTATATTTGGCTACAGAAGAGATGATCCCACAAAAGAGATTGACAGAAAAAGAAAAAAATAAAACGAAAAAGAAAAAAATAAAAACGAAAGAGGTAAAAACTAGAGAAGTGAATAAAGTGATGCCTATAAGTATAAAAGAGATTGATATAGAATCTGAATATAGATTTTTATTTGGTCCAAAATTTGATTTTTTTAGCCGTGCTTATGAAGTCAAATTTCCGGCAACAGATCTTTCAGGTAAGCTTTATATTAAAAAAGAAGAAGGTTTTAAACTTGTTGTAAGTTCTCCAGGCAAAAAATCAGAGGTTTGGTTTAACAAAAAAGAAAAAGAGGAAGAGAAGGGAAAAATTTTGAAAAATGAAGATTACTATTGGTTCAGATCATAGAGGTTTTGAACTTAAATTAAAAATTATAAAAAAATTTACAGATATCGAATGGCTTGATGTTGGAACAGATTCACAGGATCGTACAGATTATCCTATTTTTGCAAAAAAAGTTTGTAATAACATTCTTGATGGCAAAACAGGTTTAGGAATTTTGATTTGCGGTTCTGGTGTTGGAATGTCTATTGCTGCCAATAGATTTGAAAATATCTATGCCGCACTGTGCTGGGATGAAAGGGTAGCAGAAAGCGCAAAAGCAGATGATAATGCTAATGTTCTAGTTTTACCGTCAGATTTTGTTTCCGATGATCAAGCTTTTTCAATCATTAAAACATGGCTTTCAACAGAATTTAAAGAAGGAGACTATCAAAAGCGTCTTGGGATAATTGATAAGTAAATGGTTTTGACTGTTTGACTATTCTTCTTTGATTTATTAAACTAAAACCAATGTATTAATTTATAAATTAACCCTTTTTGATATTTATGAATAGCAAAAAAATTAGCAATTTATTCTTCCAGTTTTTTTATTCTCTTTATTTTATGATCCCCGTATGGGGATCATATTATTCAATCTAAAAATCTATCTTTAAATTTTAAAAGGGGCTATGAAAAAATGGGAAAATATTTCAGAGTAATTTTGTATACCGGTCTTGCCATGTTTTCTATGTTCTTTGGAGCGGGAAATGTTGTATTTCCATTAGATCTTGGACGTGTTGCTGGAGACATGAATTTTTATGCAGTTTCTGGCTTACTGCTTACAGCTGTTCTTGTACCATTCGCTGGACTTTTTGCAATGTTTATGTTTGAAGGTGACTACAGAACCTTTTTTGAAAGAATGGGAAAGGTTCCTGGATATTTGATTGTTGCTTTTCTAATGATGCTTATTGGTCCTTTTATGGCGATTCCGCGTTGTATAACTTTGTCGTTTTCAACGTTAAAAATGTACATGCCTGGTGTTTCGCTGTTTTATTTTTCTATTGCTGCATGTGCAGCAATTTTTTTCTTAACTGTTAACAGAAGAAAAGTTTTGCATTTACTTGGACATGTTTTAAGCCCATTATTGCTTGGTAGTTTGATAGTTTTGATAATTATTGGTTTTATTGCTCATCCTCCAGCAGCGGTAAAGCTTTATTCTCGTTCGAAAATGTTTTTTTATGGGTTGAATGAAGGTTATTTTACAATGGATCTTCTTGGTGCGTTTTTCTTTTCTGTTGTAGTGTTACTTGGACTAAAAAGATCTCTTGGATATGATGTTGATAAAGTAGTTACAAAAGATCGAAAAAAATTTTTTACTATTACAATAACATCTAGCTTGATAGGAGCATTTTTGCTTGCAGTAATTTATGTCTGTTTTAGTTATGTAGCATCTTTTTATAGTATTATTTTACGTAATGTTGAAAAAGATACGGTGTTGAGTATACTTTCATCAACGATTTTGGGATTTGGTGGAGGTATTGTTGCAAATGTTGCAGTTTCACTTGCATGTCTTACCACAGCGATGACGCTTAGTGCCGTTTTTTCTGAGTTTATTCAAAATGAGTTTTTTAGACAATTGATAGGTTATAAATCATCTCTTTTGATTACTCTTGTTGCCGCTTTTGCAATGTCGAATTTAGGTTTTGTTGGCATTATTAAAATGAGTACACCAATATTGGTAGTAATTTATCCGGTTTTGATTGTTCTTACTTTACTTAATATTGCAAAAGAGCTTTGGGGTTTTAGGCCAGTAAAAATACCTGTTTTGATAACCTTTATAATTTCTTTGATATTTTATTTGGTGAAGTAAACGGTTGTTACCCTTGGATCCTGAAACAAGTCTTCGCTGAAGCTTCGCCTCGCAGGCAAGTTCAGGATCTCACTAGTCTAAAAAAATAAACGTTGGGATCAAGTTATGGCTAAAGAAAAAAAGAAAAATCCTTTTCAAGACACTCTAAATTTACCTAGAACTGAATTTTCCATCAGGGCGAATGCTGTAACAAAGGAACCTGAAATACTTGAAAAGTGGGAAAAAGATGATTTGTGGGGAAAAAGTTGGGATAAAAACAGAGACAAAGAAAAATTTGTTTTGCATGACGGTCCACCATATGCAAACGGACATATTCATCTTGGTCATGTTTTAAATAAAGTTTTAAAAGATATTGTTAGTAAATTTAAGAGAATGTCTGGTTTTCATACGCCTGTAAAACCTGGCTGGGACTGTCATGGTTTGCCTATTGAGTTAAAGGTGGCAGAAAAGTTTAAGCAAGATTCATCAACCCTTCGACAAGCTCAGGGTGAGCGGCGGGTGGAATTCAAAAAAAAATGTAGAGAATATGCAAAAGAGTGGATAAAAATACAAAAAGAAGAGTTTAAACATCTTGGGGTAATAATGGATTGGGCAAATCCCTATATTACCATGAATCCAGAATATGAAAGTTCAATTTTGCATGCTTTTGCAAAATTTGTTCAGGATGGATACATAGAGCGTAAAGGAAAAACTGTTCCGTGGTGTGCTTCTTGTCAAACAGTTTTAGCTGCTGCAGAAATTGAGTATAAAGATAGAAAAGATCCATCTATTTATGTTTTGTTTCCTGTTGGAAAAGACGTTTCTGAGAAAATATTTCCTGATGTTCTAAAAAGTAACCCAAATTTAAATGTAAATTTTTTGGTTTGGACAACAACGCCTTGGACGTTGCCACTCAACAGGGCAGTTGTATTAAACACAAAAGCAAAATATGTTTTACTTCAGGGAAAAGAGAATCTTGCTTTTATTGTTGCAAAAGGTTTGGCAGATAAAATTTGCGATATTTTAGGAATAGAGAAAAAAGTTTTAACGGAATTTGAATCAAATCTTTTTCAGGGACATAAAGTTAATCATTGTTTTATTGAAGATTTAAAAGTTCCTGTTTTGCTTGATGATTCGGTTTTGCTTGATGAGGGAACTGCATGTTTGCATTCGGCTCCAGGATGTGGACCAGAAGATTATATTTTGGGAATAAAAAACAGTCTTGAAATTTTTTCTCCACTTTCTCCAGATGGAAAATATACCCAAGGAATTGAACCAAAAGAACTTGAAGATATGCCAATTACAGAAGGTCAGATTTGGGTTATTAAAAAACTACATGGAAAAGGGCGATTGTTGTATAAAACTTCTATGCGACATTCTTATCCTCATTGTTGGCGATGCCACAATGGTTTGATGTTTAGGGCAACAGATCAATGGTTTTGTGATTTACAAAAAAACGATTTAGTAAAAAAAGCATTAGAAGAGATAGAAAAAATAGATTTTATTCCTGATTGGGGAAAAGCGCGTTTGCATGCTTTTGTAAGCAATAGAACAGAATGGTGTATTTCAAGACAAAGAGTTTGGGGTGTTCCAATTCCTGCGTTACTTTGTAAAAAATGTGATTATGCTTTTTTAGATTCTAAATTTGTGCAAAAAGTTGCAGATGGTGTTGCAAAAGAAGGTGGTGAGTTTTGGGATAGAATTTCTATTGAACAAATGGTTGATCTTGGTCTTGTTTCAAAAAGTTTTAAATGTAAAAAATGTGAAAATAACAATTTTACAGAATTTGAAAAAGAGACAGATATTTTAGATGTTTGGTTTGATTCCGGTGTTACTCATTATGCTGTTTTAAGTAAAGATAAAAAAAACTTGGGCATTCCGGCAGATATTTATCTTGAAGGTTCAGATCAACACAGAGGATGGTTCCAAAGTTCTTTGTTGAGTTCGATGATTCTTAATAAAAAAACGTGTGCAAAACTTATCACAACGCATGGTTTTGTGGTTGATGAAAAAGGCTACAAAATGTCAAAATCTTTAGGTAATGTTATTGCTCCACAGGAGATTAGAAAAAAATATAGTAGTGATATTTTAAGATTATGGGTTGCAAGTTCTGATTATAAAAACGATATTGCAATTTCAGAAAAAATATTAAAATTTGTTGCACAAAGTTATGGCAAAATTAGAAATACATGCCGGTTTATGCTTTCTAATCTTTATGATTTTGATATCAAAAAGGATGCTGTTCCGGTTGGAAAAATGTTAAAAGTTGATCAATATGCTCTTGCACATCTGTTTGATATAAATAATCAGATTATGCATGCGTATCAGGAATATGACTTTGCGGCTGTTTTTCATACTCTTAATAGTTATTGTACTGTTGACCTGAGTTCTTTATATCTTGATATTTGCAAAGACAGATTGTATGTAGAAAAATCAGATGGTTTGTTGCGGCGTTCAGCGCAAACCGCCATTTATAACATACTTGATACAATTACAAGATTAATGGCGCCAGTATTTTCTTTTTTATCCGAAGAAGTCTCTGATTTTTATCAAAAAGAAAAACCAGAATCTATTCACCTACAGGAATTTGCAGATACTTTAGATGTTTGGGAAATTCTTTCTAGAAAAGTAATATCTGCACAACAGGTTGCTGCACAATATGGTGGAAAAGTGGTAACAGTCGAATCCGCAACATACGTTTTGCGCATGAAAGGTTTATGGAATATTTTAGAACAACTACGCGCAATTGTTTTAAAAGCAATTGAACAAAAACGTGAGCAAGGGCTTGTAAAACATTCACTTGAATCAAAAGTAAAACTTTATCTTGATCCAAAAAGTGACCAAAAAGAAGTTGTTGATGAATTTTTGAAAGGTTTTGAACAAATTAAAGAACAGACTGTTTCAAGATTCTTTAAAGATTGGTTTATTGTTTCTCAATTTGAATTTGTAGATTCAAAACAGGATCTAGATCCAACTTCTGTTGATTGGGTAAATATCAAAATTGATCATGCAGATGGTGATAAATGTCCACGCTGTTGGCAGTGGGAAGTTACCGATAGCCCTGAAAAATTGTGTAAAAGGTGTCAAAAAGTATTGAAAGAGGAATAATTATTGTTAATTCTCTTCTTCTTCTGGGATCGTAAAAGCCGAGTAAGATATAACTTCAGCCGCTTCCTTTTTTTTAGGCTTTACTTTTCTTTTTTTCTTTTTTTTCCAGAATTTCTTTTTTTTTCTTTTCTTTAAAAGTTCTTTTTTTTCCTCTTCCTCTTCAGGGATCATAGTTGAGTAAGAAATAACTTCCTCTTCTTCTTCGGGTTCTTCTATTTCTTCTTCAGATTCTTCCTCTTCTTTTTTTCTATATTCAGCAGGCAACTGAATAATGTTAGGTTCTAAAATCCAGTCTTCATACTTTTCTGCGGTTGTTAAAATGCCATAGAAGGTATGAGGGACCAAACCCAGTTCTGTTGCTGTGCTAAAAGTAAAGACAGGAACGTGATCGGCTATTTTAATTTTCTTTGTTCTTTTTTCTTCTTTGCTTACCACTTCTTTCCAATTGATTGGATTGTAATATTCTTTTGCTTCTTTTCCTAGATTTTCATAAATGGTTTCTTCTTTAGGGAACATTTTTAAGCCGAAATCATAGTGTTGATGCCCCCTGAAAAAGGCTTTGAGTGGTTTGTATTTTTCGGTCAAATTTATATCTTCTTCTCTACCATTTCTCGTATCTATTTTGAAGAGTTCATCGTTAGGGTTCCAGAAAAAGTCGCCCCACGTAAAACTATTTTGTGTCAAAGCTTCTTTGTTATCAAATGGTACAATTCGAATGTTTTCTTTGCTGTCTAAGATGCCAGAGGGATCATAGTCTTTTTTAATTGCTCCATGGCTAAATTGCACCCAGCTTATGTTTTTGTCTTTTCCTGATCCGAGATATAAAGCCATAGGGAGATAATGATAGATTTGAGAAAAATCAGGGACCTTCTTAAAATTTTGGAGTGATGGAAAAAAATTATATACCTCATTTGGATCACTATTCAATTGATCCCACTTATCATCTAAGGTGGTCAAAAAAGTGTTGGCATTTTGGGTATACTTTGAGTATAATTCAGCTATAAAACCAAGAAGAATTCCAAGAGGTACTCCACTACCTGCATAGATATTTAAAATCCAATCTTCGTGGTTTCCTCTTGAAAGAAAAACCCTGTTCCAATTTGCAAGTTTAAGCATTAAAGATACATACCATACTTCTGCTCCATACATGCCACGATCAGTAAGATCTCCTGTAAAAATTATATAGAAGTTCTTTTTAATAATTTTAAAGTTATTACTTAGATATTTTTTTTGTATAAGGTCACTAAGAATTCGGAGCAATGAATGTATACTGCCGTGAATGTCGCCGATAATACAAATTTTACTTCCTGGGGGAACTTTTATTTTTTGAACGTATGATTCAGTTTCTTTTAGTTCCCCTACTCGTGGGCTAGATTTTCTAACATACCATCCAAGCAAGGCTTTTAGGTTGTTGAGAGGAATAATTGGAAAAGGCTTTTCTGACAAAGATTTGTGGAGAGATTCTATGTCCACTTCTCGCATGTTAGGATTTTCTTCGATTTGCGAAAATTTTTGAACAAGATAATCAATTGTTATTATTGTTGGTGTTTTTAGGTTGTATTTTTTTCCAATTTTTGTGTAAAAGAAAAGCCAGCGTTGTAATAACGGAATCTTGCGTTTTTTTGCAAAAATTCTATAACGATGAGTTAATTTTTCTTTAATTTGTTCTTTTGTTTCTAATGCATTAAAGTTATTTCCAAAAAGGTCAATTACTTTTAGGTTTTTTAATTTTTTAATTTTTTTCAAAGTTTCTTTGGAAAGCTTTACTATTTTGTTTTCTGAAATGTCGAGTGCTTTTAAATTTGTTAGTTCAGTAATTACTGGGGGAAAAATTTTTAATTCGTTACCGTTAAGAAAAATAGCTTCTATGTTATTTAGTTCTTCCAATTCTGCGGGCAGATTGGCTACTTGATTTTTTGAAAGATCTAGTATTTTCAGATTTTCCAAAGAACTTATTTTTTGGGGAATTTCTCTTATTTTGTTATTTCCAAGAAGAAGTACTTCTAGTTTTTTTAACTTTAGAATATCATTGGGAAAATCTTCTATTTGGTTATCAGAAAGATTTAATACAGAAAGATTTTCAAGATCGGCGATTTGTTTAGGTAATGTGTTTAAATTATTACCAGATAAATCGATATTTTTGATTTTTGGGCTAATTTGTGGGGAATAATTAATAATTTTGAAAATTGTTTCTAGAGCCAATTTTTGCTGATCAATTTGAAGTTCAGTAGTTATTCCTGCTAGATCAAGGTTTCCTGTTTTTTGTGCGTTCTCTATGCTATTTCCAAGATCATCTTTGGCTTTTGTGGGGAGATCTTCAATTTTTGAAACCAAATTCTTACGGTGTTTTTTAGGGATTTGAGGGATTATTTTGTCAAATGCGGTTTCTTTTTCTAAAGGTTCTAAGGGGACTAATAATTCCTTAAACATTCCTTTTGTATAGAAATAAGAAAAGGTGTTGATTACTATGGTAAGAAGAAGTAATTTTTTTAATATTTTCATGATTTTTCCTTCTAATTTGATTATTAAAATATTCATCTTGTGCGATTAACAAAATAATATACAAAAAAATACGAAGTATCTGTCAACAAACTTAGGTTTTTGAGAAAGATTGGGATAAATTCATGGACAAGGGATTTTTTCGGCTTTTTTCCTTAAAAATAGCCCGTTTTTGAATGTTTTTGCATTTTGCGCAAAAAATGTCATATTGAAATTAATCGCTGGGGCAATTGCTTTCAATTGTCTAAAAATAAGTTTGATAGCAAATAATCAGTGGAGGTTATTATGAAAATATTGAAAAAGATTTTTTTAACGACGTTGTATTTTACTATGATGCTTTCAATGGTCGCACATGCAATGGAAAAAGAAAGCAAAAAATTTGAAATTACAAATTCAGTGCCTTCTCTTAAACAACTCTGTATTTATTCTCTTGGTAAAAAAATTCGAAACGAAATTAGTCAGA
>SDBT01007663.1_pt1 | contig 17740 bp, 25 predicted proteins | sample 2277101 | NCBI WGS metagenome assembly SDBT01 (sample SAMN10404973, study PRJNA504765) | marine sediment metagenome | isolation source: marine sediment core GS10_PC15, 103 cmbsf | place: Arctic Ocean: Southern Knipovich Ridge | collected 2010 | reverse complement strand
GATTTATTCTGTATAAAAATTAATGAAAAAGAAAATTCTTTATATTTTACTAAATGATTTGAAATTACTGAGGTGTTGGTGTTATTTAAAATCTCGAAAGTTTTAATTTGGTTATTCCCAGGGTATTCATTATTTATTACTTCAATAGTATTATTATAAATTTTTATTATTATTGTTGTATCTCCTATAGTGTCCCCTAAAATTAAAGGCATACTCAATAGTAAAAGCATTAAAATTACACTGTATTTCATAAAATTTATCTCCTTATTTAATTTAATTAAGTATTTCATTTTAAATTGGATTATCTGGTCTATGATGCATAGCAATTGGAGGAATTAAATATCCTTTTTGTGCCCCAGAACTATATGTTTTCTTCCCAGTCATTATATCATAAAGAATAAATCTTTCTGTTGTTAGTGCTACGATTTCAAAAACCCCTTTTTTAGCATCTATTTTTAAATTTAATATATCTTTATCCATACTTTTTGGAATGTTAAAATCCCTTCTAATTTCGTTAACTTCTTTTGCATGCGACTTTCTAGAAACAAATAGATATTTTGTATTCCCTCTAATGTGATCTGGAATTTGAGAGTAATGTTGCGTACTCCATCTAAGACCTATTCTTGCAGCCCTTCCATTTGTCCCAATTAATTTTAAAGATTTTTTAATAATTTCACCATTATAACCCAACCAAAGTTTATCTATTTCATCTACAAAAAGAGAAATGGTCTTATTTTTAAAATAAGGATCATTAAATTGATCTTTATAAATAGATGAAACTAAAAAAGACATATAAGCTGAAAAATATTCTTGATTTCTTAGATCAGAAGTTTGAATGCTAGGAACTAACCCCGCCCGCATTAAAGTTTGAATAGTAAAGTTATAATATCTTCCTTTATATTTATTTTCATATTCTAAAAAAGCAGGAGCCTCAGGAACAGAAACATTTAACATATTATTGTTGAATAGTGATTCAAAAATGTTCATTAATTTATATCTCATCATAGCATGTTTTTCTGGAATATTTCCTTCGATAACAGCTCTTATCTCCCCAATTGAATTACATTCTACTAATTCTTCCATCAAATTTCCAAGATAAACTTTACTCTTATCAAGTTTATAGTAATACTCTATATTTTTGATTACTTCTTCAATAGGTAAAGTCATTTTTATCAGTGGGAATCTTCTATCTTTTTTTTCAACTTGTAATGTTTCTGTAGAGGGGAAAACATAAATCATGGGAGTAGGACAAGGTTCCATATTTATTTTTTTTAAAATAGGTAAAAAAGAATCGGTTGGAAGACTTTGTTCAAAAGACTCCTTTTGAAAATCATTCAGATTTATACAAGACCTTTCCATAAGCCAATAATCCCAACTTAAAAGAGCATTTAATAAGAGACTTTTACATGTTCCAGTCATACCAGTTATACCAATATGTTTTGCTTCAGGGGTGTTAGGAATACAAAGAAGTTGTTCATCTTGAGTTACCATAAGTGGAATATCTTTTACTATCAATTTTTTAAATCTAGTTTGAGGATTAACCATACCCATTCCAAAAGCTCTTACCATAAGTTCATTGTTTGTTACCATCTTATTTTTTAGTCTGAATCCACGGGCCTCCATTTCCTCTTCTTGGCCATCCAGCATTAAGTCCAACAAGTCTTATCCTATTTTCATTTGCTTTATCCATTTGAACTTTATGATCATTTGGGATCTTTTTAATTCTCTTTGAATTAGGAGAAGGATTAGAAATAGACTCTATTCTATAAATAACTCTTTGATTATTGAACCACCGGTTTCTTCCAGCCTCTATTGTAGTTATCATAAATCCTAATCTTTTTAATTCATCTATTTCAATACTAACTAGTTCTCCAGGTCTTGCTGTTTTTAAAGCAAAAGTGTCTATAATAATATAAGGAGATTCAAAAGGAGAAATATATTTGAAAGGAGATTTTTTACAAATTGAAACTTCTATATTATTTTCATCTAGAAATTTGGCTTTCTGGAAATTTAAAATTTCTGGGATAATACTATATTTCATTTTGATATTGGGCTTATGGGAAATTTTTTTAGGGCTTATGGGAAATTTTTTTAATTAAATATATTAAAAATAAGAAAAATACATTTAAAAATTTTGTGTTTTGTAGATTTTGCGCAAATCTCAAAAAAGGAAACATTTATATAATCTTTTATGCTCCTTAAAAGCATTCATAAAGTAAGCAACAATGCTTGACTTTCTAAAAAGCCCAAAAGCCCAAGAAAAATTTTCTATAAGAATTTTTCTAATCCTAAATATTTCTCAAAAGCCCACCATGATAGTATTTGTTTTTGTTTATGAAATGGATATTAATTAAATATAGGAAACCCAAAAAATATGAAAATAAAAAATAAGAAAGGTCAAATAAAAGGTGGTATGGCGATTCTAATTGTAGTAGGATTAGTAGCAGTTTATATGTTCAACATCGGCGGTGTTCAGGATTTATTTAAGCCAGCAGAACCAAGTGTACCAACAACATCAAGATGTCCTTCAAGTGGTTTAACAGAAATTACTTTAAACGCTCAGGAGGCGTTGGCATCATCAGCAACTAACACAAATGTGAGATATTATGTATATGACAATGGTGTTTTAGTTAAGGAAGGTGGAACAGGATCTGATGGAACAGTTAGTTTTGATTTAGAATGTGGAATTAACAAGAAATATTCAATGTTAGTTCTTAATGAATCAGACGATTCAGGAGTTTATCCACAAATAATTACAGTTGATGCAACAGATGCAACAGATGTACACAATATAAAAACTTATGAATACGGGCAAATACATGTAACAAATCTTGGTAGTTCAGCAGATCCTTCAGAAGGAGCAGCTGTTAGTTCAGGAGTAGGTAAAACATGTGGAATTGTATTAACTTTTGCAAATAATGAATCAGCATCAGCATACAACAAACCACTAATCGTGTGTTTAGCAAATACTACAACAGTTGTAGATATGAACTTTGTTGGAGTTACAAGTGCAGATGCAAAATCACCAATTAGAGTTTCAGCAGCATCAGGAGAGAAATACTTTACTTTTGAAATGGATAGAATGATTAAGAGTACAGAAGGAGCAATAAAACTAACAGGAACAATTCAATTCTCAGCAAGTACAACACCAATAAGAACAGGTGCTAATAATGACAGTGTTGGTTGTAGAATAGTTGATCAAGCAACATTCAAGATAGCAGAGTATAAGACATTAAGTTTAAGCGAAGGCTGGATTGAAGATAGTGAGAATACTGAAACAATAGCAGACATTGGAGCACCAGACAGCAATGAAGTACTTATGTACTTTAATGGATCAGGCGCAACAACAGGTTATTGTTAAGTAACTTTTAATTGTTAAAAGACCTCTTAGAAATAAGAAGGAAATAATTTTTTTCTTCTTTTTTTATTTTTTATAGTTTATACTTTAATAAATAATTAAAATGCAAATAAAACCCTATGTAAAAGAAATAGCAATAACAATAATATGTTTTATGTGGCTACTATTTGTAGCAACAAATGTTAACATTACATTAGGGCAGACATATTTGCTGTTCACTGTAGGAAGTTTAATCCTACTAATTATCGGAATTACAATTTTCGATAAGAATTTACACATATCATTCCAGAAAAAATCTGGAGGAACTTTCACTGCAATCTTATGGGGATTAGGAGGGTGGATAGCCCTTTTAATTGCTTCAATAGTTGCTTTGAGATTTATATCCCCTGCACACGCAAATATTGCGTCAGTGATAGGGTTGATGGGTGCAACAACACCTGCGTTGGCAACCTCGAAGATTGCCAATTTAATAACATTTGGAATAGCAATAGCATTTATAGAAACACAGTTATGGGGAAGATTGATGGAGTTTTTCGCAGACTTATTTCACATCACCATAAACAAGCAATCATTCAAAAGAATAGGATTACTTGTCCTTATAGGGATGCTTTCACTAGCATTCGTGTTTTTTCATTTAACAGCAAAAGGAATAACAAATGCTCCGGCACTTGTGATTGTGTTTATTATGATGACAATATCCCTTGTGATGATAACTATATTTGGAGAAACAAGACAAGCAGTTTATATGCACATTGCTGCTAATACAGTTGCATCATATCTTATGCTCTTTGCGACTGGAATGTTACAAATATAATATTAAATAAATAAAAATAAAAAAAATATGGCAAAAAGAAAAGCAAAAAGAAAAGCAAAAAGAAAACCAGTTAGAAGAAGAAAAAGGAAATAGTTAGGATAAAATGCCCTTTAGAAGCAAGAAGCAGAGAAGCTTTTTAAAGAGGGCAAAACCTAAAATTTTTAGAAAGTGGAAGCGTAAATATGGTTTAAGGATAAGACCAAAAAGAAAAAAATAATATGATAACAAAAAATGGAAAAGGTGTGGGAAAAGGTAAAATGGCAAAAAAAAACCCCCTCCCACACATTTTAATTAGGCGTCACAACTTTATATTATTATCTAAAATTCAAATTAATTAAATAAATAAAAATGAAGAAAAAATGAAAAATAAAAAGATTGCTTTAACAATAAGTTTGTTAGCGATATTTTTAGCAATTTTAGTAGTCCCAGTGATAGCAGCAGCAGAGATGGCACCTGTTCTAACAGCTCCTTTGAATGGTACTAATCATTCAGGAACAATGGTTGCAACTTGTACAGTTACTAATGGTCATGCTGGTAATTACACCCTTAATGTAACCTTTTTCGCTAATTCAACAGATGGATCAGCAACAAATTTTACAATAGGGTCAATAGTGAATACAACAGTGAACCAATCAGTTTTTACTAATGCAGTAATGAGCATCGCCGCACAAGATGGATTATTGTATGCAATAACTTGTATGGCAGATAATGCAACAGATCAAATCTATTCAAATCCAAGCAACAAGACAACTTTTGATAGCACAGTTCCTACTTGTAGTTTAGATGGAGATCACAACATTATTCCTTACAAAGGAAATATATTGCTTACTTGGACATCAGCAGATGCATTGTTATTATCAACAACTTCAACAACTATTAATGGACCACAAGACCAAACAACTATAACTGATGCAAGTACAAATGATGAAAGAACACTAACATCTCAGGAGACAAAGTATTGGGGTGATTGGGCAGTAACAATTGTCGCAACAGATACAGCAGCAAATACATGTACAGCATATTTTAACTTTTCGAGTTATCTACCAGATGGAGTAGATTGGGTTGAAGAACCTTCAGCACCAGTAGATACAGGGAAAATATTGATATTATTGCTAATTGTTGGAGCACTTGTCTGGTTTGTATTCATAAGAAAGAAATAGGGATAAGATATTTTTAAGAGAATATTTTATCCTTTATACCTTTTGGTAGAAGAAAGAATAGTTTAGTAGAGGAAAGAATAATAGAATAGAAAATCATATTCAAATTAATTAAATAAAATAGAAAAAAAACATGGCAAATATGTTTAAAAATTTGTTGAGTAGAAAGAGAATTCAAGACATCGGTATGTTAACAGTAGTAGTTGTGCTTACACAAATGGCTTTATCTAAGTGGGTTTATCCATTACTTGGTAAAACAACACAGACTTTATTCGCAATGACGCCTCAAACAGCTTTAACATCTCCCACAATTGGAAACAAAGTGGTAGGATTTTTAACAGGGATAATTCCTTTTAATTTAGGAGCATTTGAAAACTGGGTAGTAATGTTTATAGGAGCATTTGTACTTTTAATTGTTGGTTACTGGGTATATGAACAAAAGTGGGCTTGGAAAGGTAAAAACGTAATTCAAAGATTGTGGGCTATATTATTATATGGTTCAGTAGTGCTTTATGCGTTCTTAATGATAACAAAGATTGATGCTGTAGCAACATTAGCACTTCCATTACTTATTGGAGTAGCAGTTAATTACTTTGTAATTGCATTAGTTGTATCTCTTTTAGCAAGACAATTTAAATTTTTAAGGATCTAAGGAACAAGCGTTTTGCTAGGTCCTTAAGTTCTTAAAATGAAAAATAGAAAGAAGTATACAGAAGCAATTGTAGTGGGAATATTAGTAGTACTCTTAGTGGGAACAGTTAGTGCTTCCACTATTGAAGAAGATACTTGGTGGGAAGGGTTTTTAGAAAATCTTTTTACTTCACTTGGGCAGCAAGCTGGGTGTGAAACCTATCCTGATAAAGTTGAGACTTTTAATTCACCTAAAACTGTTTATTGTACTGGGGGGGAATTTCCAGGTACAGAAGAATGTTTAATTAATGTATTCCATGCAAATTATCAGGGAACCCAACCAGCCTTTGAATGTGGAAATTTTGATCTAGAAGGCGAAGTAAATAATTGTCTTGAATATATTGTGACTACTGGAAGTAGAACTATTTATCCTCTTGGTGCAGATTCAATTTATGAAGTGTATAATTGTCCAATAGGTTCATTATTAGATGGAGATAATCAGATAGGCGATTGTGATTGTGATTATGGAGCTACTTCAAATTCTTGTGATTCTTTAGATACTTGTGGGGTAAATAAACCAAAATGTATGGAACAAAGTGGAGATGATGCTTGTGTGACAACTGGTCAATATGCTATTGAATGCCCAAATGGATTTGATGGAAGTTCAAGGGAATGTGATTGTGACTCTAATTATTTTGATAGTACTTGGAAAAATCAAAGATGTCCTTCAATAGAACCATATTGTGTAGATAATTCTATTATGGGAACTTCTTATGATGCTTGTTCAACTTCAGCAACAGGTATTGGAATAGAAAAATGTTCAGAACAAGGGGGAAAGATTTGTAGTCCTGGGCAAAGTTGTTCAACAGGATTAGTGGAGGCATCTGATACAAATTATTGTTGTCTTGGAACTTGTGAAGATATTCCAACAAATGGAGATGGAATTTGTCTTTCTCAAGGAGCACAATGTGAATTTTATTGTGAATCTGGAAAGACAAATATTGGACAATATGATTGCGGAATTTGGAAATCATGTTGTAAGGTTGATATTAATGGAAATGGGGATGGGAATGGTGTTAATGGAAATGGAGAAGATGAAGTTGAATCTAAAGCAATTCCATTAACCGAAGAGGAATGGAATCAAGCAACCCCAAGAATGATTGTTTCTGCAATGTGTCAGGTTCCTTCTGATTGTACTCCAAGAGGAAATTATACTGTTAAATGTATTTATTCTAATGAAATTAAACAAATAAATAAAAATTCAGCAAATAAATTAAAGGAATCAGAAGGAGATTTTGTAGAAAAACTTTGTCAAGGAGTAAAGTTTTCTTGGGCAGATATTGGGATAGTAGGAATATTAAAAGGAGCTTTCTGGTTACAAGGGGGGGGTTATTTATACAATTTGTTATGTACTGATGTAGAAACAGAAATTTCAGGGACATGTAGGGTTGAGAGTAAAGGATTTTTCTCAAATTTTGCTTTCCTTAAAATAACTGGAGATAAAAATACAGATGGGGCAATTATTCTGGGCGGAGGAATATTGATTTTATTTATAATATTTTCAAGACTAGGAGGTTTATATGGAGAAATTAAATATGAAATATAAAATGAACAAGAAAGGATTCGTAATAACTGGAACAATGATATTGTTAGGCATAGGAATCCCTTTACTTTTATTATTGGTTGGAGGAGGTCTTACTGCTTGGAAAATTAGCCAAGTTACATCCTCAATTCCAACATGGGTTTGGATTGGAATAGCATTTTTGATAATCTTAATGCTTTTACCTAAAAGGAAAAAATGAAATATAAATTAGAATCAACAGGAAAAATTAAAGAATATGGAAAAATGACAGCAAAAGAAAAGAAAGAAGTAAATGATGATGTAGTAAAAGGTGCCTTAATTTTTGCAGGAGTAATGGGAGGTATTCTTGCTATGAACAAATTATAAAATGGTAATAGCAACAACAGTAATGATTGCAATTGTCACAGGAATATTTGGATTGTTAACAAAATCAAATATTTTATTAATTTTTGCAGGACTTATATTCTTTTTAGGATTTATTCCTATTATGTCAATACCAACACCTGCCTTGATAGTTGTAGTTTTATTAATTGTCTTTGTTATTATGGGAGGAAAAAAAAGATAAAATGATATTCAAATTAATTAAATTAAATATGGGGAAAAAATAAAATGACATCACTTTTACAAAGGGGAAGAGATAATTTGTTGAATGGAATAGTTTTAGGTGCACTTTTAGCAGCAGCAATAATTTGGGGCGGTACTATTTATGGGTGGATAGAAGGAATAGTTCCAGTAGATTGGTTAGTTTTAGGAGAATGGAGTCTACCAGTATATCTTTTAGGGTTAGGTGCTTTGATTGGTTACATAGTAGATAGGGCATAGATTAATACTCTTAATTAAATCATAGGGAGAAAAAAATATGGCAAAAAGAAAAGCAAAAAGAAAAGCAAAAAGAAAACCAGTTAGAAGAAGAAAAAGGAAATAGTTAGTTATTTTTATTTTTTTATTTCCTTTTTTATTTCCAAAATAAAACATAGAAAATGGTAAAAAAACGAAAGAAAAGAAAGTTAAATGCTTGGCAGAAAAATGTCCAAAAAACATCTGGAGCAAATAAAGGGATGGGATTTGGAGATATATTAAAAAAAGCAAAATCAACATATAAAGAATAAAATGGCAATAATAAAGGGTAAATTTGATATTCAGAAGTTTTTTATAGCTCTGCTTTTGGGATTTTTGGCAGTACAATTAATATCTTGGATTGCTTCAGAATATTTCCCAGAAGTAGAAATGTTAAAGGGAGGACCAATGTTATTACTTTTTTTAGTTATAATTGGGATTATTAGCCTTTTTGTTTTAGGAAAAAGATTAGGACAATTAGATTTAAAAAAGGATTTACTCTTTATATTATTAGTCTTTGGAGCAATCATAGTAGCATTCATATTTTTACCAGATGTAATCCCTCAAATATTTTCAGCAAGTGGATATGAAATAAGGGAATTCCTAAGAGAAACAATTGGGACTGTAATGAAATTAGGAGGTACTGGAGTTGTAGGATGATATATTTAAAATTAAATTATAGGAGGAATATAAATGAATAACAAAGGACAAGCAAATGTAGTATTTATATTAATAATAATAGCGATAGTAGTATTTACGGTATTTTATATATTTAAGGGAGAAATATTGCCAACAAGGGAAGGAGAAATGATTAATGGATACTGGAATGAAGCAACACAAGAATGTTGGCCTGATTCAAGTACCCCAATTGACCAACCATTTACAGCAGGATTTGATGAAACATTATATCAATGTTGTTTTAATGCACAAAAGCAACAAGTAGATTGTAATGATCCAAGTAAACTTTTAGAATCTTTTGCAGTTTATCAAGGAAACGCAGGATTATTTTATGTAGCACATGGTATAAAACTAAAAAATACAGGAAATGTTGAAATCACAAGAGCATGGATTGATTCAGCTTCATGGTCACCTACACATGCAGGATTATCAAATGCTTATTCAGGAATTGTTGGTAGTATACATGGGAAAGGACCACTTTGTCTTTCAACTGGTTGCGATGAAGTAGCTTGGTCAACAGGACAAATTGATTTACAAGCAATTGGAGGTTCTGTGGGAAGTCCAAAAACTTATAGTTTGGCTTTAGTGACTAAGGGTAGTGCAGAAGGTTTAGCAGATTTTTCAAAAGTAACACCAGCAACTATTACTGTAGAAAAAGAAGATATAGGATTTAGTGTTGTAATCAACCTCGGAGCATAAAAATAAGTATAAGAAAATATTTATTAAATTAAATTATAGGAGGCATATAAATGAATAAGAAAGGAAAAACAGATAGAAAAATGGTATTAATACTAGTAGCAATAGCAGTAGTTATAGTACTTTATCTACTTTTAGGAACTGACTTATTTGCAGTAAGAAATGGGGCAGCAGATATTAGTAAAGGAGAAGAAGGAACAGGTCTTTATTTGAAACTTTATGATAAAGATGGAAACGTAATAGATGTTCCTGATTGGTTTAAAGTATCTACAATTGCGAAGGTAGGACCTTTTACTATTGTAAGACATCCACCAGCACCATCTTGTACAACAAGAACTCAATGTTCAGGATATGCTACGAACCCAAACATTATTTGTTGGAATGATAAATGTGTTTTAGGAAATGTAGCTTCAATGGATTTAGGTGTTAGTGTTGAGAACCCCTCAACTTCAGAAATAGCATTTACAAATGTTGCACCATTTGCAGCATCTCCAGCAGAATTTTGGACTAAGTTAGATAAAACTGCACATGTTAAGTTATCACCAGGGGATCCTGTTAAAAGTTGGTCAACAACTTCACCAATGTCATTAAGTACTTGGGAAGGAGCACAACAGGTTTTTAGTGTTACAGTAGCTGGAACAAATGAATATACCGGAACAACATTTTCAACAAGTGACTCAATTACTCTTGCATTTGATGCAGACCCAACAGGGGCATTTACAGTAAGTGTAGTTTCACCAATATAAACTAATCTAAGTAAAATTAAATATTTGGAGGATAAAAAATGTTAAGTCAACAATGGAGAAAATCTCTGGGGGTAGGAACCGCTGCATTAACAGGGTTGTTATTACTTGGAATATTGAAAGCAATATTTGGTATTGAAGCATCAACCAACCTTTTTAATACAGGAATTACACCAGGGATAATTTTTGGAATAGCTTGTCTAGTTGTATCTTTGGCAATCTATAAAAATTGGATTTAAAAAATAAAAAATGGTAGTTGAAATAATCAATCAAGGAATTGAATATGCAAGACAAGGATTAGAAGTAGTTAGAAACTTTTTAGTAGGAATTATTGGGGTTTTACCTTGGGATGAACAGCTATCTCTAATGATTATCTTTTTAGCTACATCATTATTAGTAGGATATTTTATTGTTCATAGATTTGTAACTAGGCCCTTTCAATTATCATATCTTCCTTGGCTTTTAATCATTTCAATTAGTATTTTTTTAAACCTCATGTACCTTTAAAATGATCAAAAATAAATGTTTAGGAGAAAAAATAAAACAAAAATGAAAATAAATAAAAAGGCTGAAATTTCAGTGGTAACAATTTTGATAATAATCGGATTAATAATTGGAGGAATTTGGTTTTATAGTAATTACATTCAATGTGTCTCAGAACACATGGAAATTAAAGTAGGAGCAAAATGTTGTAAAGGATTATTCATGAAGGAAGCACAATTTAGTTTAGGCTATTTTTGTATGAAACTTGAATGTGAGATAGAATGTAAATTTATTGGAACATCAGAGGAAGGAATATATGATAATTGTGATGATAGTTTAATTAAATTAGGACAATGTTATTGGCCAGTACCATAAAATGAACAAACAAAATAACACAATATTTTGGATAATAGGAGGAATTTTAATAGCATTTTTAGTTGGGTCTCAATTGGGATTATTTGCAATAGGTGGAGCTTCAATGACACGAAGTGTTTCTTCAACAGCAAGTCCAGGACAAAAGCTTTCAGTTACTTATACAGCGAGTGCTTCAGGAACATGGGGAGCAAGCATAGTAGATAGTGTTTCAGGGGGGTGTAAATTTCCAGATGGTTCAAGTCAATTAAAAACAGTAATGTTGTCAGCAGATGGAAATTCTAAAACAATTAAGGTTACAGCACCATCCTCAGGATCTTGTACTTTTTCAGGAGATTATAAATTTGGAACAGAAGCAATAAAAAATTTTCTAGGTAAAACAGTAACAATTACAATAGGGAATGGAAATAGTAATGGAAATGGGGACGGTATTAATGGAGACGGTAATGGAAATGGAATTAATGGAAATGGTGTTAATGGGAATGGAGAAAATGGCGATGGAATAATTAATGGAAATGGAGAAGTTCCAACATTTGATTTGGGAATGGTTTTGTTCAAAATAGGAGACCTTAATGTAACTTTGTTAATGTTATTAATTTCAATAGTAGCATTATTTGTAATTAAAATGATGTTTTCAAAATAAATGGCAAAACAAAATTATACTATCTTTTGGATTATAGGAGGAATTTTAATAGCATTTTTAGTTGCGTCTCAATTAGAATTATTTACAATAACTGGGTCAGAGAAAGTAGTAAGAGAATTTCCAAGTGAAGTTGATGCCGGAACAAATCAAGGGATAAAGTATGTAGTCAAAGGAGCCTCTGGAAAATGGGGTGTTAGCATCATAGATGGTTTATCTTGTCCAGGATACACAATTCCAGCAAAAAAAATAGTACTGATAAGTGATACGGGAAGTAGTTTGATTGTATTTTATCAATTACCAAATAAAGAAGGATTGACTTGTACATTTTCAGGAAATTATAAGTTTGGAGATAAAATGGTAAAAACTTTTCCATCACAAACAATTTCAACAAGAGTAATTACTAAAGCATGTCAATCAAATGCAGATTCAAATAATGATGGAGTTATATCAAGGTCAGAACTTGGAAGTTACATAAATAAATGGATTGCTGGTACAAAAACCAGAACTACATTAGGAAAAGCAATCATGGAATGGGTTGGTGGATGTTAAAATGGGAAATAATATATTTTTAATAATTGTAATTATTGCTTTAGTAGTTGGAGCTATTCTTTATTTTCAACCAAAAATGCAAATAAATGAAAATACACAAACAACTTTTGGAGAATTAAAAAGAAAGGTTCCGTTAGAGATAAATCCTGGAGAAACATTTGAGGTTACTTATTTATCTGATAAAGCAGGACAATGGGGGGTAATTATAGTAGATGGTGTTTCAGGAGGATGTGAATTTCCTGAAGGAATAGAATATAAATCAGTTATGTTAAGTAATGGAATAAATTCACAAATTGTAGAAGTTACAGCACCATCTTCAGGCTCTTGTACTTTCCATGGAGATTATAATTTTGGAAGTGATCCAATAAAAGATTTTCCTGATCAAACGGTTATTATAAAATGAAAAAAATATTAAGTTTAATAATTGCAAGTCTTTTAATAGTTTCGACTATCTCATTTGTTTCTGCGATGACAGAACATGAAACAGAAATTTATAATAGAATGACTAATATTTTTACAAAAATAAAATATGCTATTCAGAAAGGATTATTTTTATTTACGTCTTGGGGGCAAGCAAACTGTTGTGATGTGTACCCAAAATCAAGCAATGTATTTTGGTTAAAAAAGGGTGAAAGAATAGATTGTGATGATTATTGTTCTTATGATAAGTGTGCAATTGATATTTGGTATGATAATACAATTTGTGTAATAGGTATGGGAGATTGTCCTTCAGATGGGTGTCCTTTAAGATCCCCTAGTGGAGATCCTAATTGGAATAAGTGGGATGATGAATATAAAGGAGAAGGAGCATCTTTTAGGGGAACAAATTATTGTTGGTATTATGCTGAAGTTTATTGTTGTCCAAAAGAATGTGTAACAGAGGATCATAGTACAAGAGTTTATGTTTGTGAAAATGGGGGATGGGATCGTAAAAGTAGATATGATAAGGATGAATCTTGTCCTTATGATCGGGGTTGTTGGTGTGCAGATGAAAATGAGAACAAGTATTATGATGAGACTGGAAATGAACATTGTAGAAGTTCTCCAAAAAGTAGTTGGTGTACAGCATATATAGCTCATTATCGAAAGACATGTGTAGGAAGTGGAACTACAGAATATTTTTATTGGTATGATAGTCTTGGAAATAGAAATGATTTAATAGATACTTGTAGTAGCAATGAAAGATGTACTACATCTGGGTGTGTTCAGAAAGAACCCACTACTGATTGCACAGATGGACAAGTTAAATGTGTTGGTTCTGGCACAACTTCAAATGAAGTAGTTGCCTGTGATAATGGAAAATGGGGGACAGTTGGGGGGCTTGGTTGGGCTAATTGTATATCTGGAACGATTTGCGATGTTGGGAATACTGGAACTAATGTTTGTTATACTCCTTCTGGAGTAATATGCGATTATGATTTAAAATGTGAATCTGGACAAGGAGAAACTACAACAACTTGTCCTACAGATTGTTGTACTGAACCAGATACTACTTGTAATTATGCAACTAAAGAATATTATATTTGTAAGGGAACTGAATGGGAAAATCAAGGAAAAGTTGAAGGAAGATGTGGATATACTGAAGGGGGTTGTCATGGAACTAAACAATTAGGAAGTATGAGTTATTGTTCATCTACTTGTAAATGTGGTGAAGGTGAAGGAGATTGTGATTATACTGGAACAGATAAACAATGTAATACTGGTTTAATTTGTGTAGCTAATGTTGGGGCAGATTACGGATTTAGTTCCGGAACAGATGTTTGTGAAAAAACAAGTGGGTGCACCTCTCATACTTCTCAAAAATGTTATTCTAACGATGTTTATTGGTATGACAGTTGTGGAGAAAGGGAAACTAAAAAAGAAGAGTGTGGAACTCTTGGATGTCCATCTGGTTCAAGTAGTTGTGGAAGTGGATGTACCTCTCACGCTTCTAGAAAATGTTATAATAATGATGTTTACTGGTATGATAGTTGTGGAAAAAGGGAAACTAAAAAAGAAGAGTGTGGAACTCTTGGATGTCCATCTGGTTCAAGTAGTTGTGGTAGTGCGAAGCAATGTGGATCAAATGCAGATTCAAATAATGATGGAGTTATATCAAGGTCAGAACTTGGAAGTTACATAAATAAATGGATTGCTGGTACAAAAACCAGAACCACATTAGGAAAAGCAATCATGGAATGGGTTGGTGGATGTTAAAAATGGCAAAAAATAATAAAATAAATCCAAATACAATAATTATAATAATCGGAATTGTAGCAATCCTTTTAGTTGTATCTAAATTAGATCTTCCTGGTGGATTTTCAATATTTCCTGAAGATGCTCCAGAAGGAGGTTGCGCTATTTCATTAAATAAATTAACTTTCCCTGCAAGGGAAACTATAACCGGAACAATCCAGGATGGTCCATTTGCTAATTGTATTTTATATGTAAGACTGACAGGAGCAATTTGGACAACTTTAGGAACTTTCCAATTAGATTCTAATGGCTATTATTCTCATACAGAACCAGTAAATACCGCAGGATCATATGAAGTTCAAGCAGTATGCACCGATAATGAAGGAATTTCTTGTAAAACAGATACTGTAGCATTTACTGTAACCCCTGGTGCAACCACACCACCTCCAGCAGATGACGATGGTGATGGTGCAGATACAGGAGGATATAGTGTTGGTTATGTAATTGATACTTTTTCTGGTAGTGGAAGTTTACCTGCTTGGACTAATGATGCAGAATTTATTTTTGATTTAAGTGGTGTTGATGTTGGGGAAAATTGTAGATTGGGAGCAAGAATAGATACTTATTGGGCATATGAGTCTTCAGCTGCTTGCTATCTTCCTGGGGTAGGATATGAAGCAGTTAATTGGAAATTTTATGATTCAACTTTAGTAAAAGTATGGGATAAAACAGATTATAGTAGTCCATCTACTAATGATGTAGATTTATGTCCATTCGTTTGGGATGGATTTACTCCTTGGAAATTAGAAATTAAACAGACGCAGAATATGCAAGATTGTATTATAGATTATAATTATAATGTAGAAATTTATGTGTGTGGGTGTGATTAAAAATGGCAAATAAAAATCAAATAAATCCGAATACAATCATTATAATAGTGGCACTCATAATTTTCGCCATAATCATAATACCTAAATTAAATCTTGGGGCAGGATTCCAGTTTGGAAGCATAGTAGATCCTATTAGTTTATTTGATAATGAACCAGACCCTGAATGTATATTTAAAGTTGATTATGAGATTGTATGCCTCGGAAGGAATGTTACAGGAACTATTAATGCTAAATCACCTGCTTGTTATATTGGATACAATTTTAATTATGGAGATTGGAAATTTGCAGGAATGATTAATGAAACATCACCAGGATTATATCAAGAGTCAAGGGCTGCTCCAGCTATTGGTCATTATGAATTTGCTGCAATATGTGGAGCTCCCGCAGATTTTTGTAGAACAAATAATGTTGAGGTAGATGTTGTCAATTGTGACGAACCTGATAATGGAGTAACTTATACTTGCGGTTGGGTAGGAGAACAATGTGGAGGAACTTGTCCAGATGACTTTCCTCTTTGTGAAGAAATAGACTGGATAAGTGGTGATGTAACTTGTGCTTGTTTAGATAATAATTATCTTCCTCATCCAGATTGGAAACCTGATGGAGATTATTATGACCCTTATGAACCTGTTGATAATTGCGATGCTCTTTGTGGTAGTGAATTTAATGGTGGTAGACCAGTTAGTAGTTTTAGTGAATGTACTGAAGATGAATCACCAGTAGCAGTTGGTGATGAAATATGTTGTTGTTTGAATTATGAAGAAGAAGTAATTGAAACTATTGGCTCTTATTGTGTTTCTTTAGGATTTGATAGACATTGGGACACTAACATTCCAAGTAATTGCCCACAAGCAGCAATAAATTATTGCGAACCTCTTGGCTATGATAATGAATACTTTTATGATTATGAAAAAGAATGGTGCTGTTATAAGTGTATTGAGCGTGTTGAGCCAGATTGTAATATAGAATGTTCAGATGTTGGATATCCATATGGCGGTTGGTACTCTGGAGGAGTTTCATGTGGTGATTTCGAACACTATCTTTCAGATTCGCAATGTTGTTGTGACACAATATATACATTTTGTGAGTCACTTTGTTTTGCTCGGGGTTACGATGATTCAATACCATTTGTAGAAACTGGTTGGAATTGTGCAGCTTGGGCTAGTTCTTATTGCGGTAGTTTTTCTTCGATGGATGATGGAACTTGTTGTTGTTGGGAGTGTGCTTAATAAAAAATGATAATTAAAAACTAAAATGAAAAATAAAATAAATTGTTTGTTTTGTGGAACTGAAACCACGAATATAAAATATTGTTCTAAAAAATGTGCCACAACAAAAAGAAATTTAGAAAACAATCCTTCTAAGAGACAAGAGGTTATAAAAAAAGCAAATGAAACAAGAGAGAAAAGTGGAGCAAATAAAAAACAATCTAAAAAAATGATGAAAAATAAAATTTGGGATAATTTAAACTCTAAAAGAACCCAATTTAAAAAAGGATGCATTTCCCCCGTTAGAGAAAAAACTTATGAAGAGATTTATGGAAAAGAAAGAACAAAAGAAATAAATCAAAAGAGATTAGTGAAACTTAAAGAGACTTTAAGGACACAAAAATCAAAAGAAATACATATAAGTAATCATTGGACTAAAAAAGATAAGGCAGAAGAAACAATAAATAAAATAAGAAAAGCGAGATCTAGACAAATCCTTCCAGTTAAAGACACAAAAATAGAAGTTAAAATTCAAAACTTCTTAAAACAATTACAAATACCTTTTTTCACTCATCAATATATGAAAATAGAACATGGTTATCAATGTGATATTTTAATCCCTTCAATGAATATGGTCATAGAATGTGATGGGGATTACTGGCATAAATATCCTATTGGAAATAAAATTGATCATACTAGAACTTCAGAATTATTAGGGAAAGGTTTTAAGGTTTTAAGATTATGGGAATGTGAAATAAAACCAATGGAATTAAATGATTTTAAGATTAAATTAACATAGTAAAAAATGGATAAAAAAAATCAAACTATAATAATGTGGATTGCAGGAATAGCAATCTTTTTCTTAGTCGCAACTCAACTTCCAATATCACCCTGGTTTGCTATTGTAACGAAAACAACTTGTATG
>SDBT01007662.1_pt1 | contig 17742 bp, 38 predicted proteins | sample 2277101 | NCBI WGS metagenome assembly SDBT01 (sample SAMN10404973, study PRJNA504765) | marine sediment metagenome | isolation source: marine sediment core GS10_PC15, 103 cmbsf | place: Arctic Ocean: Southern Knipovich Ridge | collected 2010 | reverse complement strand
GACTTAAGGGGGTGAACAGACCAATGTAAGCGAAGTTTCTTTATATTTGATTGAGCTTTGTCGTAAAACGCATTCGCAACTCCCTGGGGAGTTGAATTAAACAAGCGACACTTCGTAGCATCTCTAGTCGCGGAAAGTATCCTATGTCCCATATCCACATCCGCAAACTCATCAAGCAATATAGCAGAACGTCTATCCCCACGAGCAAAACTCCCTGTAGTTGCCTCACCATTAATAATTGATTTATTCTCGGGATTCTCTATGTGAGATTTTGTCCTGTGTTCACTTCTACGAAATCCTTCGGGCATTAACCATATAGGTAAATTATCAAGTAAGAAATCAAGTCTCTGAAACAGGGCCTTAGGGTTACCGGATTTATCAACGTACTCATCATTCCTGGAACCAAGAAGGAAATCTCGTCCACTCCTGAATCTCCAACACCAAAAAATAGCCGTCAGAGTTATCCATGACGCTCCCATATCACGACTCTTTTCAATAAGTAAGTCGTGGTCGTTTATGGCACTAATTATTTCTAATACAGCCTCCTCCTGGAAAGGATACAAAATAAACGGTAACTTCGAAAAAGGTTCCCTTCTTGTATCGTGTGTATAAGTAAATCCATTTATAAAAAACAATGGGTCTCTTGAGCAGGCATCCTTCATAACATCTGCATAAGATGGATTATCTAATACTTTTCTGTGAACCTTAGCTCTCCACCTAAGGTTAGCACACACTCCTTTCGGAACATGGAAATTAAATGGTGTCGATATCTTCACGAAGTATCAATCTCATTATCAGTAAAATTTTAATAGCAATTCACCATGATTATTATCTATAAAATAATAGTAACAATCCAATGAGCAAAAAAACTTAATATCTGAATGTCTACCTATGGTAAATATCCCCTCTGCACCTGCGCAGATACCCGACTGGTCGGTACGCGCACACGTCCTGCCGAGTGACTTGCCGCACTGATCGCATTTAGTAACAAGTTCAACTACTTCCTTCTTTTTCTTCGTCTTGCGTCTTGTGTATTTCTTTCTTGCCATTAAGTTCTCCTTTATGCCTAGACTTATTGGCACATTCAGTGCTACAAAAAAACCCGTAATCCAAAACGTCCCCAGCAAACCTGCTTACAACTATAGTTCCACTTATCTTGGCGCGAACAGCAGACGCAGCAGTACAGTCACACTTCCTACCGAGTGGATTACCGCAGTAGTCACAGTGAGTCGTCGTCTCTATCATCTTATTGGTTCCATTACTTTTAATGCAATAGAATCATGCCTTGTAGTTATACCTTTAGGATAAGGCAGAACACTATATTTCAACTTACATCTAACTGAACTAACGAAATTTCTACTACCGCAAAACGTAACGTATCTATGTTTACCGATTTGTTTTTTTCGTATCAAATCAGATTGATTCAGTCCATACTTTAATGCTTTAGTATCAATATGTCTTCTGGTATATGAAATAACTTCTCCGCTTACTGGATGCAGCCATAGCGGCTCCGCACTCCCCTGTCCAGTGTAAATCCAATTAGTAGCTTGATAAACATAACCAATATGCGAAACATGACTATTGCAATCTGCATAAGACACAACAATGGAATTCGGGAGTAACTTCAGGGCATTGCCAATAAGAAAAGATGCTGCATTTTTTATTTTAGTTGTTATGGCTAATCTGGATAATTCAAGTACATTACCCTTAAAATCTTCGCCGCATACACCTTTACATAAAGTATAAGATGCCGGAATCGAGAAAACTATACACCCAACTAAATTACCTGAATCATAAAGACCAAAGGCAAATTTAATTCCGGGACATTTGCCGCTATAGTGATTATCAGATACAAAATCACGACATACTTGTTTTTCTATATCAGACACTACTAGATTCATCACCCGCCTCTAATTCCGCTAACATCGCGTCAATTTCCACAATAGATCGACGCCCTGATTTTTTGGCGTTCTTTGAATCTTCTGATTCAGAATCACCTTTCATTTCAACCTGATTAACCTTACCTAGAAAATCCTTCGGTTCATCCTTAGCTAACTCATAAAGATACCAGGCAGCATCACACGGGCAAGACACTGGATCATTGCCAGTACGACGAAAAGTACCAGCAGCATCTAGTGCCCAATTAAGACTAACTCGATAAGGCTGTTTTTTTCCCTCGCAAATTACTTCATCCGAATTCTTGCCGGCAGGTTGCCCAAATTTTCTTATTTGAGGGTGTGAATCTGGGTTTGGATCGAAGGCAGTAAGATCATATTCCCTGAAGAGTCTAAACAAGCAGGTATAATCCTTAGAGGCTTGCACAATGGCCTGGGCATGGGAATACCCCGCACCTTCACTAGATTCAAGTTCAGCGACCTTTTTGATCCACGCCTCATACCTTGGCCTTTCTTTACCTGTATCCTGACGCCAAAGGGCAGACTTTACACGCTTGGCGAATTCCGTAACAACACGACTAACTGCAAGCGGTTTTTCAACAACCTCAGTTTCAATTGGAAATTTAATTGGCATTTCAGTCTATTGCCCACGGGTCCAACAGTTTATCTTTACTATCTGGATTCAGGTTGGCTTTATGTCTATTTTTTCGATGAATCAATTTCTTGTACCATCTCTTTAGTTTTGGTGCATCAATCGCACGGCATGTTCGCTTCCAACTATTAGACATAACATTACTTTCTGAGGGCCTGTAGTAGGACTCGAACCCACAACTCGTTAGTTACAAATCAACTACTCTTCCAATTGAGCTATACAGGCGATACCTATTCTTCTATTATACCATAAATCAATCAGGGAGTAAATACCTCTGCGGAGTTGCGTAATCCGCCAACGACTTCTTGCGAAGTATTGTTTTAAGTGTATTCTCTCGCCTGACAGCAGATGTAAGTCCCTTATAACGACGTGCCGGCTTACAGTTACCACTTGCAATTAGATCACCCCACTTAGCAGTGCCCCTTTGGACTTGACGAAGTAAACGATAATAACACGTCTTACAGAGACCACGAGCTATTGGCTTACAATAACACCAGTTAGTTAAACACTCCATTACTTATCCTTACGCTTTAAGGCTGCACGGATAGATGACCACTTAATTGTATGGCTAACTTCTCCATTTAGGTAAATCCATATACCCTCGGCATTCTCATACCAGCACATATTTTTAATAACTTCCTTATTGTCCTTTATCCTATGTGCATTAAATTGTAAGTCTTTATTCGCCATTATATTCCCCTTTCTGATTCAAGATTTCTTTTTTCAATTTCATCTTCATCCATCATATCTCTTACTAATGGACTCAACTGCTTTCTAAACGCTTTAGCGAATGCACCATGACCACTCGATTTATGTTGAGCCTCATTAGCAAGTTCTACTGACTCTAGCTTTTTCCATGTAGTATTACCCCTCTTAATAATAGCAGAGGCAGCTTGATAACAAATTAGACAAAGTCCACGAGTCTTCGCAACATTATTGCATTCATCAATAAGACATTTCATTTGTGCTCCTTTCCATATAAAAGGTATTTCTTTCATTACCCTATTATATCATGCATAAATTCAGAAGTCAAGAATAATCCTGTTATTAACTCAGAATACCATAATAATGTCCCTTTACGCCCGAGGCAGTTATCCAGTAATTCCGGATACCTCATTGGGTGGTAAATCACCACCCGATAAATTGAGCAGGGTAAATCGACCAAGTTGGTGGAGTCAACGAAATGGTTTTACCATTCGGGGGAGGGTGGTCCTATACCATCGGTTGTCGGGGGGTTCGTTTGCATTAGAACAGCATTATTTGGCGGGTCTCGTAATACCACCCAAAGGAGTATTGTGGGAAAACCGAGGGGGGTACTGCGTGACCCGCCAAGACTTCCCGTTCTAATGCAAACGAACCCCCCATGATGAGAGCTAGTACATACCCCCCGTTCTTAAGTGTATATAATATATATATTTATATATATTAGTATTATAGTATAGTTAGGGGGTTAGTGTGTCTGACCTGTAGGGTGTAACTAATAACGATTTTCTCCTTTTTAGAGGATTACTAAGGTCTATTCCCTCTTTATATCCTAAAATACGATTTCTGCAGGTCTGGTAAAATGTTAGTAGACACCCCCTAAAATATATATATGTATTTTTTTTACAACTTCCATTAGTAGGGTATACTTACGTTATGGTTTTAGTGTGACGGCGAGGTCGAGCTAAGTATATACAGACAGGGGTCCCCTTGCCGATCAGGATTCGGTTTCAGGGTCTTTGGGGCCCCCTGGGGTATATCCCATACACTCACCATGCCCATAAATACCCACGTGGTAGGATGTTATGGCCTATGACGAGCCGTCATGGGCCTATGTGTATCATAATTATACACATACATACCACGTCAAGGGGGTATTGGTCGCGTACGTAGTGTGATAGAGGGAGATAGAAGTGGCTTTGACCGCTACGTAACCACTACATATAGTATATGGATACCCACACACGCTACATATAGTAGCTTACACACATAAGACATACTAGATATAGTGTGTCATCACCATAACTACACTCAATCAGATAGTTACAGTTGACGCATAACACCATCGGCGTAATTTGCAGGATAATTGTGCTTATTCATTCTCGATACTTCCTTGGAACACTGTATACAATAGGAATATAACTTATCCTTCGCATTATTATTCGTATAGAACAACGTCACTGGTAGTGTATTACTACACTTAATACAATGCTTCTTTTTGATTATCACCTTATTCCCCCCATAATGGCAGTCACCACATCACGCCTAATGCGTCCCGAGAGGTCAAGTGGTGTTCAGATACCTACCTAATAACACGATCCCCAACAGACAAGAAGTCTCCATCTACATGATAATCGCTATTTCCGGTCAACCACCAATAGCTACCATCCCAATAGGCAACTTCCCACCCGAAGTTGTCTACCCAATAATATCCCTTGTTCTTCATTTTATCACCTTACTCTTTAGTCCACGTGTCAAACCATTCCCTGTTGCGTCGTGTTATCACCTTAGCCTTGGCAGTCTTGCATGTCGAGCTAGATGCCTCAGGGTCATTACAGTGGGCTTGTGCTTGCTCTAACGTCAAGCCACGCTTCATTACTCTAGCCCGCTTATCGTGGTAATGTCGGATAATTTTATAAGTGTCACTCATCATATACCCCATTAGTAGTAGGTTACAGTCTGATTCAGCCTAATCTGCCATTGTGGCAGTTGTCACGTACTCCGTGTTGCGTTCCGAAGGGTCGAGGGGTGTTCTGATACCCTCAATATCTGATATTTCTAGCGTAGACATAACGCAAGGCGTACTCACGTGCATCATCATACGCCATGTATTTATGCCACCTCTCAGGTCTAGGTTTGTCCTTGATAATAGCGTACCAATGAATACCGGGGTTATACTTAATAACCTTAGCTGTTGCCGTTTTACTCTTCATGGCGTCACTTGCCTCTCACTACAAGTCTACAATGCAATTCTGGGTTGTCAAGTTGGAGCAAAAAAGAAGGCCGGAGCAAGGATCATTAGGCTCACGATAAGCCCCTCTTGCTCCGGCCTGATAAGAGGCATGGATAGGCGGGTCAGTATATGAGGGGATACCCGTCAATGACCTCTTATTGAGTTGTCTCAAGTTATGCTTTACGGTATCGCTTCGATTGCGTTGTCTCAATTCTTCTAGGCAACTCATGGTATAGGCAAGTTTTTACCACTTCTAAAGCATCATCACTTATTGGCCTGTTGGCATAGTGATTATAGCATGCCTCAACAGCATCGACACACTCAGCAATAATCTGTGTCCTTGTTAAGGCAACACGTCTTGTCTCTCGTGTAATAGCGTTCAAAATGCACCTTCTCTTTCATGAGGTTAGGTTTTACTCTACACTGTATAAGAGCCCCGCCTAGGAATCGAACCATAGGGCTACTGATACTCTAAATGTACCTTTGCAAACAAAGAGATATTACAAGCTATCAGAACCCGTATCTCCGTCAGTTACATAAGTACATCCAGGCTGATAATCAATAGGTCGTAACCAACCAGGGCATATTGTTTTATTCCTTCCTATCTGAATCATATACCACAAAATCGAGTTGTCAAGTTAAACTTAAGTTTCTTGACTTCTCACGTACTCATTATATCCCTTGGCGTATGCATCGTGTTGAGTTGTGTCTACTGATTGAGGTAACAAGTCATTCAATGCATCCGATACCCTAAGAATATCCTCATCGTTCAATGACAGATCAGAATAGTGGTTCCAACATGCCTTAACAGCAGTCATACAACAGTCAACTACGTTATCTCGTTTCATCGTTTCCCCTTGTGGTAAAAAAATTAGCCAGGCATGGTAGACGGACATACGTTTTTCTCTACTGTTGTTCCGCGAGGCCCTTTCGGGTTTCCTTGTCTCGCATCCTGGCTTGTAATTGAATCATACCACCTAGAATCGCATTGTCAAGTAGAAAAAAAGAAAATAATTCCACTTGACAATTTCGCTTCGTGGTGTAGGATTGCAATAGAAAGGTAAGGTGACGTCATGGAAAAGCAAACTTACGTTTTCCTTCATGCCCCACGCGGACCCGTGAAGGTCACGGTGGCACGTAAAGCCGGGCAAGTAGTGTATCGCATTTACAAGAGACTATAGAACAGGGGATTATTATGTGGAAAGAAAGATTACAATCTGTTTACGCTGGTGAGGAAGAATGGTTGGCCTATGACAATATTTACAGGTTAGCCGAACGGCTAGGATATTCCGATCCTCATCGGGCATGGCGAGAAAACCCCAGAATACAGGGTTCAACTAATCCGCGAGATTACCGCGTTCTTTTAAGTAGGTGATACAATGAAAAGCTATAGTTACTATGCTTGCGTTTACAATGGGGAGGTATATTGCAATGGGTGCCTGCCCACTTCCGTAGCACCTTATAGTTCGGGGGCTCAACCTATTTTCGCTAATAGTGAATGGGATTATTATCCTATTTGTTGCGAGTGTGGTGAGGTTCACGATTATGTGGTACTGCTTACCGAAGAGGTGACATAATGAAGAAATACAGAGTATTCGATATCAGGTTGGACTGGAATATTGAACCAGAGGATGAGGGACTTGACCTTCCTAATCTCCCCTCAGACGTAGTGATTGAAGTCGAGGATGATTTTGATCCAGTTGAAGAAATAGCCGATTACCTTTCCGAGGAATATGGATGGTGTATCGAAACAAGTCTCTTCGAGGAAATAAAAGAGTGAAACAATGAAAATTGCTATTTGTATTACAGTTCCAGAAGGAACACTTCCCCCGAAAAGCGAAGAGGAAGTACTAGACCTAGTAACTGACATATACGAAGGGGAAGTAGAAGGGTCTATGGAGGTGATATAATGTACAAAACAACACCACAACCGACTTGTGTGCTAAAGCACGACGATGATGGATTCTCTATTGAAACTACCGACGGCTTTGTCTTGTGGCATGGTTTATCTGCCGATGCTACAAAAAACCTAGCCACAAAGTCTCTCTTCTGTGAGTTGTCATTTGTGGAAAAGCAACTCGAGGAACTACTATCCGCTCGACAACTGAGAGAAGTATGCTAGACTTGATTGTATCGGCTGTGTTTTTCGTTGTGGCAATTTTGATTCAGTTGGTTTTAGGAAGATAAAATGATAAAAATCACAATTCTGATACCCGTGACGTACAATGACAAAATACCGGTTTCACTGGAAAAACTTGGCGAGTATGTACACAACATAGAGAAAATTGCTCATGGATGTACTGTCGATGGTAAGGTACACGGATCGTTTATAGATGATAATGAAGTATACCAGGATGATGATCTCATTAAAGTATGGGTTGTGTGTGAATATACGCTACTACAACCCATGCGAGGCATCGCTAGACGGATTGCAGTAGAATTACAACAAGAGTCCGTGTATCTCGAATGGCACGAAGTAGATGTCGAGTTTATTAAACCACCCAGGGCATAAAATGAAGTGTATTGAAACCGCATTTAACTGGCATGGTGGGATAAGTTCACCTTTGTATTCCTTTGCCTCCACCCGGCAGATATGTTCCGAACAGCATCGTGACGATATACTCGATGAAATTGACGAGTCTATAAGTTGGAATAAACTTCATGGAGAGCAAGAACCCGGGGATATTAAAAACTTACAATCCATGTCGAGGGTAGTAAGTATGCTTCCAATCGGCAGGCGATTACCAGACCCATATAGGAGATAATAATGGTCGAAAGTGTATTTTGCAATATTTGCCTCATTAAAATGGAAGTGAAGCCAGGGACGTCGAAAAACTATTGCTCCCCCCAGTGTTTGGAATACAGCAAAGGGCAGACACCCAAGGGGGCAATGCAACATTTTGCCAAGTTTACTTCCACGGCGAAACTCCCGCCTGCAATTCGGATGTCCATGCAATCCGAGTGCCCGGTTCCGAAGATTGCCAAGCAAAGTTACCACCCCAGCCGCATACTGCGAATCCGGGGATTGCGACGAAACCGCCTCACCACGAAAAGGCCAAGATAATGGCAGAATACAAGCCAGTTACCGACCTACTTACCGCTTTAATTCTCGTCACGGATTTATTAGAAGTAAGTATTCCGGAGGATAAATTATCCCAGGCGTTCTACGCCTATGCTCTTAGGTCTGCCAGGGAACAGATTCATAACGCAGCTGCGTCGATACCCACGATTTTCTAACCACAGAGTAAACCATGACACCCGAAATTGGTCCCCATGGCTATTTGGTTTTGCGTCGCTATAACTTCGACGATTTACCAACTAGGTTTTTCTGGGATTTAGACGATGCAATCGAATATTGCAATGACCTAGACCTTAATGACGACGGCAATTTTAGGTCTATAATTGACGTAAACCTAAGTGACCCGGCTTCGGTTGTCGTGATACATTTCGTAAATGGTAAACCGATTGCGTTAGCTTATGAAAGAAGCATGGTAACATGAAAAAAGAAAAACTGACTTCAGTTGTGTTTCGTGTTTGGAAAAAGAAACCTCACGGCGTCCTTGCTCTCTTCCCAGCCCTTGCAGTAGATAATCAGGGATACTATTGCGACAGCTATGAGCATGTAGGGCAGCATGGGGCTGCTGATTATCAAAGTTGCATTGAAGGTACTCGTCCGGCGACCATAAGTGAAGCCGCTGATCTATTGGCTGAATTGCGGCAAATTGGCTACAAGTTACGAGTAGTTAAACGGGCAACTCACGCAATGCGTGCAAAGAAGGGTTTAATAGCATGAAAGCAGTACAACGCGGCGAGGATTGGTGGATAGCAGATATGCCGGATCGTGGCGAAAAATGCGGTCCGTATGGTAGCGAGAAAGAAACCAACGAAAGTATTGGCCGCCTAGAGCAATTTTACAAGCATTGTAACGAACCAGATTTTATGACAAGCGAGGAAAAACCATGAGGTATAATGTAACTTTTACGCTCGGTGGTTGTGTTGTTGTAGACGCTATATCAGTGCCGGATGCAATGGAAGCGGTCGAGGGTATGACCGATAAGGAATTATTGATATTAAGTAATGCTTCGCTTGAGATTCAGTCAATCGAGGAGGTAACGAAATGATAGATAAGAAAACACTAATATCCGGGCAAGCTTCCCAGGATCAAGAGCTTGCCTCTATTCGGAATACCTGGGAGCAGACCCCTAGGGATGTTCGGGAAGAGTTTGTAGAAATACTAGAATCTCGTAATAAAGAAGAAATTGCGGCCTTTTTCTCTGCAATTTCCCCACAATGGTCTAATTGGATATTAACGTGTACATTATGTGGATTGCGTCAGGCACTTTTCTTCGAGAGAGAGGTGACGGAATGACAACTAAACTATGTAACCGCTGCGAAACCATTCTGCCATTAGATAAGTTCAGCAATAGGCAAAACCACGGCAAAACAGTAAAGCATACACAGTGTAGGAAATGTAGGAATGAGATACATTTTCAGTGGAAACGAGCTAAGAAGGAAAGGGAGGGAAAACTGTTTGCGAGGACTAGACGTACTGATTCCGCCCGTGCCGACCGCCTTGATCGTTTTCGCGGCATGGTAAAACAAGAGATTCCGTTGACTGCCGAGCCCGTAGTTATACAGAAAGAGACTGACGAATACCACCTCTTTTATATGAGAAATAAGATAGTGTAAAATGTCTCATCCGCGACAAATCATGTTGTATGGTGGGCCGATGCACAATGTTTGTCACGAATTGTGGTTTGAGTATGCCGGTATTCCAGAAAGGATAGGTTTACCGATAGATAATACAGTTCTGGGGTACAAGCGGCGAATTGCATGGTATAGGATTTCTTGTGGTGCTGGTATTTATATGTGGACTAAGGATGATGAAAAATGAAAGATAAACAAGCAATTATTTACTGCCGATTTTCGCCTCGGCCCGACGCCGACGAATCAAAAAGCAATAAGAAACAACTAGAGAGATGTGTAAAATACATCGAGCTTAAGGGGTATCTATCGCACGGATCATATTGCGATAATGCCATATCTGGTAAGGTATTAAATCGCCCCGGATTAAATGCTGCAATTGAGGCATTAAAACCAGGCATGATTCTAGTTGTCGATACCCGCGACCGCTTGGCCCGCGATATGCTTGTTAGTCTGACGATCCACCAGCAAGTTAAAGAGCGAGGTGCTATTGTCGAGGTAGCTGATGGTTCGCCGTCACGGGATACGCCAGAAGGTAACTTGATGGCTAATATCCTTGACGCTTTTGCTCAGTATGAAAGAGAGAGGTTTGCACGTCGCACTAAAGCAGGGCTTGCTAAAAAGAAGAAAGAGGGTGTCTGGCTTGGCAGGCCACCTATAGGGTGGCAGTACAACAAGAGAATGAAGAAATTAGAGCGATGTGCCAGTGAGAGGGTAGCGATTGAATGTATACTATTAAATAATCGCAATAGGCAATCATCAGAATGGATTGCAGAATTATTGAATCGTGAGTATGGTCCCTGTCGCGGAAAACCCTGGAGTGCCAGGACAGTAAGAAAGCTGATAGTAAGAGAAAAACAAAAATCCCCTTGACATTAGCTCACTATCACATTACAATAGGAAAATTGAGGTACGGAAATGGATCAAGACATTTACATCGTAACATCCGATAACGAAACGTACATTGGCAAGGTAAGCGATTTACTGAATTCAAGTAGAAATCTATCAGGAGGAAGAATAGACTGCCTATTACTTACTTTACGTGACGTGGTAGACGATCTTGTTTTTGGTGACGAAAATAAAAACTACGCTGTTTTCACAATTGAACTAAGATAACCTGACGGGGCGAATATTTCGATAGTTTTTAATATGCCCCCCGGCGTTCTATATGGATGTCGGGCAATAATTTTCAAGCCGTCAGATTATTTTTATAAAAGGGTTTCAATATGGCGTTTGATCTAAGAACAATAACAAATAGCACCACGAATAGGGCGCCTAAGGGAATTGTTTACGGCCCTCCAGGTATCGGGAAAACCACATTTGGAGCATGTGGCTTGATAGTGAATGCAGAAAACGGAATACCCCAAGGTCTTGTTGTCGATCACACTGAGTATTTTTCTGATTGGTCGCAGATAAGAGAATGTCTGGATTGGCTAGGGTCTATGGAACATAGTTACGGCATTGTGACAATTGATACGTGTGACTGGATGCTACGTCGAATGGAGGAGTTTGTAAGCGGAACTGATGGCACAATGAAGGGGATGGGTTCTACTCTCAATAAATCGCAAGGTGGATACGGCAACGGTAAACTGGTTCTTAGGAATCATGTCTACCAGTATCTACTTCCGCTATTGGATAAATTAGTGAATAATGGGGTGGCTGTTTTACTGTTGGCCCATACGACAAGGCGTGAACTAACGACACAAGATGGTGCAACATACGAGAAATCTATGCCAAAAATACATGCTGACCTGTCTGACGTATTCATTGAATGGTCTGACTTCGTAGGTGCTGCGTGTATGTTGTCTGGTGAACGGGCGTTAGTCCTACAGGAAACCGGACAGCTTGTTGCGAAAAATCGTTATGGCATTACTAATCCTATTTCGCTTTCATGGGATGCTTTAGTCAAAGCAATTACACAACCCACAGTGTAAAAATGAATACATTAGATTTAATTGTCACTACCGCTATCATTGCAATCCTAGGAGTTCTGGGCGGCGTTCTTACTGTATGTTTAGTTTGGAAATGTGTTTCTTTTTTTCTTTAACAAGAAGAGGTTTATGATGTCGAGTAAAAAAGGCTGGCCGATGGAACAAGTTGACGATACTGATGGTGGTGTAGCTGTTGCTACTCGTCCCGATTGTACTCCATATTCCAATGAAGAGTTTGTGAAGATGTGGCTTGGTTGCGATTCGTATCGCGTTATGTCTGCTAATACGGGAATGACAGTTTCCGCCGTACAGGCTCGTGCAACTCGCCTTCGTAAGGCTGGTGTTCAATTGCCTTCGTTTACTCGTGCCACACGAAAAACAAAGGCAATTGATGTTACTGGTCTTAATAATATGATTGAGACTAACTATGAAACTATGACAAAAGGAGAACCTACGAATGAGTAATTTAGCTACTATTTTCGGTGCTGGCTTTGACGCTAATAGTGTCGAGCCGCAAGGTGACTTTGAGGTTTTACCACCCGGAAAATATCCGGTCACTATTAACGAGTCTGAAGTAAAGCAAACCAAGAAGCAAGATGGATTTTACCTTTCATTGACAATGACTGTATTGGATGGTGAATATAGAGGTCGCAAACTATGGCCTAAGATACAAATCCAGAACCCCTCGCAAAAATGCGTCGAGATTGGCCGACGCACACTATCGGCACTCGGACGTGCTACTGGTGTTCTATATGTTTCAGACGAGAATCAGTTTCTCGGTAAAACATGTATGGCACACGTCAAGGTTAAGGATGAACAGAATGAGATTAGGACTTATTCTACAATGTCTGCACCTATTGCTAATCCGGGGCCTTATCAGGAACGGCAATACGAGCAGGCCGCTGGACGTGCAGAGCGTCAGCCTGTAGTCCCTATACAGATGCAACCTCCCATGCAGTCTTCTGCTGTGCAGTCTCCTGTAGCCCCACAGGGAGCTGCTGTAGGGCCGGTGAGCCATGCCGTCGCTGCTGGTACTCCACCCTGGCAGCGATAAGCTATGTACCGCCTAAACGGATGTAGGCGGGGTGTTTCCCTGTCATGCGGTTGCTAGTAGGCCAACATTGCAGCAAGCCACTCGGAAATACCCCACCTATATCCTAGCTTCGAAGAAAGTGAGCCAGAGAGATGAAAGCAGAAATTATTACTGTGCCAAATAAGAAAGATGCAAGAAAAATTACACTCTATCCTACGGGTTTGCAATTCAGAAATCAAGAAATTTATCTTGAATCTTCTGGTTGCGAATCTACCGATAGGTATGTAAAAGATTCCATAAACCGCTTCTTTAATTTAACTTAAATAAAAGTATGAAAACTATAATTATCATCTCGTCAGTATTATTCTCTGCCCTCCCGACGTTCACTAACTACCCGTCGATTCGCAACGTCGGTAATCTAGCCCCTGTTGTCGCAGATATCGAGAGTCACCTACCAGCCGGACATCCATATCGGGATTCTGATTTAATTACTTGGGTACATGAGGGAACACACGGTATAAACAGTCAGCTTCGTGGTTTGTTTGGCAAGCCTGCTTTTTATGTCTTAGGTAACAGGGCTATATTACTTAAAGAAGAACCTCACACAACTTTAACACGGGTATCTCGATTAGTTCCGGTGTCGCTTCGCGGCGATGTATACAATCTCTATCTCCTTCAATCGCGGCGATGGTGGGAAAATGAACCGAGTTATATCTTCGACGAATTCGCGGCGTACACGAACGGGGCAGAAGCAAGAATATCGTTGCGTATTCAGGCCAGACAAGAAACAGTACGGTACATGCTCGAACTGTCCGTATACTCTACGTGCGTCCCGTGGTCCGCGAAATCAGGCGATCCGCAAATGCGCAATTTCATCATGTGGCAAATTGAGCGGTCTATGAAGCTACATAGAGCTTTCGGAATACGAAGTACCTACTTAGATCGCCTTCGTAAATCAGCCGACGCAACGGAGCTTCGTGTTTACATGAGGGATTATTTTGGTTTGGAGTTTACTCGGAATGTATTGGGATTTTAATGAAAATTTATGTCGGGGATGATTCTGTCCTTATTTCATATTATGTCACAGAACCATTGTATACAGGGCAAGTTGGTATTGAAGTAACGGAAGCTGAGTTAGCTTGGATTAGAGGCACTCTCGATGAGTATGATTGTGTTCAGGAATTTTTGCAAAAAAGAGAATAAATATGTATCAAGAAACTACCGAATACAAACTAATGAGGCTTGCTAATGAGCTTGAAAATGCGAAAGCGGCGGAAGCGCTCGCTAAACGTGGCCGCGTTGAGGCAGAGGAACGAATTGCGGCGCTTGTCCCTACGGAAGATGTGGGCCAAAAGACAGTAACCCTCGATGACGGTACTAAGATCACAGTTAAACGTGGGTTGAGTTACAAGGCACAAACGGAGGAAATACAACAGTGTTTTCTGGCTGCTGGAGTGCCACATCCACCACTGAAATCCAAGACAACAGTAGAACTTGATACCAAGGGATACGAGTGGTTCAAGGAGAATGATCCGCAGATGTTTGTGGTTATGTCGCAATTTGTTACGGTAACCCCTAAGAAAGTGGCGGTAACGCTAGTGGTGAAATGAACATCAACGAATGGGAGTATATAACGCTACGGGAAATGGAAGATTTTATAACATACCGGAAGAAACGTGCTGGTAATGTAAAATTCCCGATGGAAATGTCATATTCTGATTGGGTTAAAGAATTCAACAGTTTTAATAAAGATAGACAATGACCAGCCCTAAAGATGTATTGCCTGAAAATGAAAAAAACTTAGCTGCGTTAGCTGGGTTTCTATGTAATCATTATCTTAAACATGATATTACATGTTCCAGGGGGTACGTGAAAAAAAACATTAGGGATTGTGAAAAAGCAACTGGAATAAAAATAATCCCAACAGATGAGGAAATTCGTGGAACTCCAGAGCAAAGGAAAGAATTACTTCGTCAATTAACATCGCCAGGATTATATCAATATGACCACTCTTAAAGACGTACTGCCAAGTGAATCCGAAACAGTCAAGGCTATATACGTCCATTACAAGAAAATGGGTGACGCTGAGCCGACTAGAGGCTATCTAGGTGCCTCTAGTATTGGTCATCACTGCAAACGGTATTTGTGGTATCAGTTTCGCTATTGCTGTAAGCCCGAATTCAGCGGTCGTATGCGTAGGCTGTTTGAGACTGGTCAACTCGAAGAGCCACGTATGGTAGCTAATCTAAAGTCAATTGGTTGTAGTGTACATGAGTTTGACGAAAACGGAATGCAGTTCGAGGTATCAGCTTTAGGTGGTCATTTCTCTGGCCATTTGGATGGTTGTATTCTCGGTTTACCTGAAGCACCTAAGACTTGGCATGTTTTTGAGGGTAAGACACATAATGCGAAGTCGTTTGCAAGGCTCAAAAAAGAAGGTGTAGAGAAATCACACCCGAAACATTACGCACAATGCCAAATTTACATGCACTTAACTGGAATGACCCGTGCATTGTATCTTGCACGTAATAAAGATACTGATGAGTTGTACTCAGAGAGAATTAAGTACGATAGAAAACGTGCATACGGCCTAAAGCATAGGGCTGAATATATCATTACTAATACTAAGCCACCGTCGCGGATTTCAGAACGATCCGATTACTACCAATGCAAATGGTGCGACGCGAGAGCAATTTGTTTCGGTATTCAAGAGGAAGGGAAATATCAAGCGTTGCCAGTTCCGGCAATCTCATGTCGCCAGTGTTGCCATGCCACACCCAAGATGGACGGTAACGCACGTTGGGAATGCGAGAAGCACAAGCGGAGTTTATCTGAGACTGACCAAGCTAAGGCGTGTGACGATCACCTTTGTTTACCGGGGTTGTTTGCGTTTGCGGATACCGTAAATTACGGTACAAATTCCGACGGTGAAGAATATATTGAATTTCAGAATAAAGATGGTAAGAAATGGAAACACGGAAGAAATCTTTATTACTTTAACACTAAAGAGCTAATGCAACTTTCGCAACAGCAACTTAGTATTGGTATGATAGGTGACACTAAGAATCTCTATCAAGCTGAAGTGACTGGTGTATGTCACGATGACATTTTACTTAGGTATCCAGAAGAGGATTCTGAGATTGTGTGGCATGGGAGGGCTGGTGCCTTAGTTAAGAAGTGGTATGAGAGATACAGGGAGGTTCTGGAATTATTAACACCTATCGCTACAAGTAATAATTTTGAGTGCAGTGTTGCCGAGTACGACGGTGGTCGCATAGCTATTGTGTGGCCTGATACTAAAGAAGCAGAAATTAGAAAGGGAAAAGAATGATTACCAGAGATGTTACGGCAGGGCAATTTTCAGAGGATATGCAGAATAAATTTCAGGATTTTATTTCATATACGAAACGTAATCGTGAACTAGATGACGGTGTTCCCTGTCCTGAACACATGCCATTTGGGAATTGGGTTGAGGAATTTCTATACTGGATTGAAAATAAAATGCGATATGATATTCCTGAACGAAAATACAAATGATTTTCCAGAAACGTCAATACCAAATTGACGCCAGGATGGCGTTACATAACCATGTTTGCACCAAGAAAACAAACCCATGTATAGTGCTTCCAACTGGCAGTGGCAAGTCAGTTGTAATGGCGAACACAGTACAAATGTGGAAAGGGGGGTCGCCTTGGGTACGTGGTTGTATTCTTGCACATAGAAAAGAACTGGTGGTACAAAATGCAGACAAACTTAGAGCAGCTTATGGCTCGGATGATATTGGAATATTTTCCGCCGGACTTGGCAAGAGAGATTACGATTCGAGTATACTCTTCGCCTCCGTCGATTCAATTTACAAGAAGTCGGGAGAATTCCCACCGTTCGATTTCCTGTTCATTGATGAAGCTCACAGAATCCCACCTTCCGGTGAAGGAAAATATCGCACTTTTATTTCAGGCTGTAAGCGATTCAATCCGAATCTTAGAGTCGTAGGCTGGACGGCCACGGCGTTTAGAATGGGCTGCGGGCCAATATGCCACAAAGACCATATCTTAAATGAAATTTGTTACGAAGCTAAAATCACGGATTTAATTAATGATGGATACCTCTGTAAACTGCGATCTAAAGTCGGAATAATTCAACCGGAACTTTCGGGAGTCAGAAGAAATAATAAGGGAGATTACATTACATCTTCCCTCTCTATTGCCACAAATAGAGACTCTATTATCGAAGGGGCAATTGCAGAAGCTAGTAAAATCATTAGACGTGAAAACAAGAACCATATTGTATTTTTCTGCGTCGATGTTAAGCACTGCGAAAAAGTTTCGTCTGCATTATCTCGACATGGAATCCACGCTCCATATATTATTGGAAAAACAAGACAGCATGAACGAGATCGAATAATAAGTGATTTCAGGGATGGTAGGATACATGCCATCTGCAACGTAAATGTTTTAACGGAGGGTTTCGATGCGCCACTTATCGACTGTATTGTACTTTTGCGCCCTACTCTTAGTCCTGGTTTATTCTCCCAAATGGTCGGACGCGGCCTCAGGATATGTTCCAGTAAGCATTTTTGCCTGGTGCTTGAT
>SDBT01007661.1_pt1 | contig 17744 bp, 30 predicted proteins | sample 2277101 | NCBI WGS metagenome assembly SDBT01 (sample SAMN10404973, study PRJNA504765) | marine sediment metagenome | isolation source: marine sediment core GS10_PC15, 103 cmbsf | place: Arctic Ocean: Southern Knipovich Ridge | collected 2010 | reverse complement strand
GCTGGTGTCTTTCAGTTCATTGCCAGGCCGGCGCCCGGTGAATCCGAGGCTGGGGTCCCAATTCCCCACCATCTCACGCCAGATCGTCGGATCGATCGAATCGGAGGCGTCCCGGGCGAAGTCAGCCCGATAGCCCGGCATGATCTGGCTGTTGAGGGTCATACCGGCCCCTTTTCCGTAAAGATCGGGGTCAGGGTGAATTCGTGCACGTCGGCACCCTCGAAAGCCTGGCTGGCCGCGTTCAGCACGACCGGTGAGACGTAGCGGGACGGTAACCGCACGATCCCGCTGGTGGACATATCATGGAGGTTATCCAGCGACGTTGTGGCCAGGGTCCCGATCTGTAGTAAGTTGCGCAGCTCATCGACCGTCACGCCGGCAGCAACCTGTCCCACTCCACCGTCAATGGCCGCCGCAGCGCCGTCCTCTGCCGTTGCGACGTATATCTCGACAATCTCGCCAACGGCCGTGGGGGCCACGTCGAATTGGACCGTCAGCCGCCACTTGTAGCGTTCGACCCGGTGACGTGCCCCCAGGTCATGCTGAGCACCGACCTCCCCGGACGCCGCCGCTAAGGCATTTAGGTCGATCTGATCGGTTGCGGTCCCGGCCACGATCCTCGCAGCATCAGCCCAGACGATGGGCGTGCCCATGTATACGTTTTCGCCTCTGTCTGCCATGGTTCACCCCGTGAGTGGTGTTGATATTTCGGTTGCACCTTGAGCGGCGATGATCTGGGCATTGGTGTCAAAAATGGCCTTCGAAAGGAAAGCCTGGTACTCAACCCAACTGAATGACCGGCCGTCGACCGAATAGGTCACCTTGTCAGCGTCAAGCCCGCTGATGGTCTTCAGCTTGTCGGTGTAGTTGTCCCGGATCGTGATGAGGGAGGAAAGGTAGCTCATGTCAAAGAAGCCCCCCAATATGAAGTACCATCCCGACAACCGAAACCACGATCACAGCAGCCATGATGAGAGTGGAAAAAAACACCGTATAGAACCGACCGGATTTCATTCTGACTTCTCCCTGACTTCAATCTCGGTCCCGTCCTCAGCCCAGAACGTGACGCGGAACTCCTGAGCGGCGGGAATCGGCGCTTCCACGGGGGCAGGACGTGGTTGCGCCGACTCCGCCTTCGGACCGACCATGCTGAGCGTGCCGAAGATGCTGGCGACCACCAGAGCGACACCGGCGAGGATCAGCCCGGCCGAGCCACGGGCGCCGCCCTGGTAGATCGTCGTGTCGCCCGAAATCGGGTACTTCTCCACCGTCTCTTCGGAAAGTCCGCTGTCTTTAGCCACGGCCAACCTCCTCAGGTGCATGCGGTCGGTCACATCATGCAACCAGACGTTGTGCAAGCGTCGATGCGCTTTCCCGGCTGCGCTGTTCCCCAGCCGATCCAGGATCATCCTGGGGGCAAACCTTGCGACGGCTGTGGTGAAGCGCCTCGCTGGATTTCCTTGATTGCTGCCGACTGCACCGGGTCGGTTTCTGTGTACGTCTGGAGGAACTTGCGGTCGAGTGCGGCCATGAAGTTTGCCGAGGCGTCCGACTGCCTGCCGACTCGTTCCGCCGCCGCTGCGCCGTGCACCTGGTTGAGGTCACCGAGGACAAATCCTGTTTGTTCTGGCATGATGGGCTCCGATAGTAGTGGGGGGGGTTATGGAATAGGCTCGACCTTGATAACGACCGAACCGCCGATACGTTCATTCATGGCCTCCACCAGCGCGTCCAGGTCGACGGCCGGCGTCGGCTGTGGTGGATGGGTATGAGCCGCCAGGGCGTTGATTTCAATTCTCAGTGCTTGCACCGCGACGATCAGGCCGGCAACCTCCGAATCAGCAGTTGAGGGAGCAACAGGCGACCGCGGAGGCACCGGCCGTGACCGAGGCGGCACACCGAGGGCTGCACGGGCCGACCCACCAACGGCCCGCCCAGTTGTCCTCAGTACACGCCGTAGAATTGCTCGAATCCGGGGGAAGCAAGGCCCGGTGGTGTAGCGGCCGTCGCAACCCGAGATGATCCCGACCAATTGGCCCCGACGATTGAAAATGGGGCCGCCCGAGTCGCCTTGCTGGACGACCGCGGCCATATCTATCATGTCAAAAGGCTGCCCGCCGCCGGGGCCGACCCACCGAGAAAACCGACCGGTGACCGTGCGAAACGCACGCCCAAGGGGGTATCCACCGGCAGACAGAAGGTCACCGCGTACCGGTTTTGTCGACGCGATCGCGACGGGGGCAGCCTCGGGAGAACGAATGCCGAGTAATGCGAGGTCCCATGTCTTGTCGATGACTTCCAACCTGGCCGCGTACCGATCGCCGTTGGGAAACGTCACTTCCAGGTCGCCGGTTCCCTCAGTGAACAGGTGCGCAGCCGTCAGGATCAAGGCGAGGTTTCGATCATCGTACTTGTGGACCAACACCCCAGTGCAGGCCATCGTTTGTCGACCGAGGCGATGAATCACGCGAGGGACCGAAGCATGCGACTGGCTTGTCGGCCGGCGGAGTTGCTTGATCCGGGTACCGGCCCGGGGCGTCTCACATTGACCGCCCGGGCAACAATCGCTTGCGCCAGTCCACTGGGCGAAGCCGTTCGACGGCAGGAGCAGAGCCAACAGGAAAATGAGGGTCTTGCTCATGCGGTGCCGTCCGATCGGATCACCACGCGCGGCTCCCGTACACCCGGGACGCCCTTGTAACTGACTTTGACGCGGAACGCGACGTCTTGTGCGAATTCCGCTTCGTTGTTCGCCGGGGCTTCCTCAGTCGTCATGGCCCAAATCTCCTTCCACAGGAAGGCGGCCTTGGGAGTGCCCAAAATCCAGTGCTCATTTGCCAGCGCACGGTTGCCGGACGTTAGACCACCGTCGCCGGTCCTGGCAATCAGCCGATCGATGAAGAACTCGTTGCTGAGTATCTCCAGATCGAACGGAATGCGATTCGCGCCAGTGGATTCGACCTCCCTGGCATCAGGCGCAGTTGCTCGTACCAAAGCACCGCGATCACTGACTTGAGTGTCGCGGATGATCGCCCTGGCCTGCCATGCCAGTTGTTTCCCGCAAATGATCGTGGTTGGCGTGAATCCCAAGGGCTCGTTGATGTTCGGCTCGCGGATGGCATAGAACAACTCCGACTCCTCTCGGATGTCGGTGAAGTCAATGAGTTGCGCCGTCCCGAGGTTGTCGAACCCCATTCCGGCGTTGGCATACGTGTTTCTGGCCTCGCCTTTGCGGATGTAGGGGTTCACTCCGCCGATCACCACGTCGATGATGTCCTTTTCCTTGCGGAGCCCGAGCCCTCGCCCCACCGTCCTGGCGCGTTCGAGCAGCACGCCCGTGCGGTCGGCCAGGATCGCCTCGCGAGTGATCGGGAGGATCCCTCCGTGTTTCTCGGCCCGGGGGATCGTGATGTCCTCAGCCTGCATTCCAATCAGCGGATAGGGGTCACCCTCAGGGATCTCGTTGGCGTATTCGTCGGATGTTGCCGTGATCCCGGGGATCAATTCCGCTTCCTGGAATCGGCTGGGGAAGTTGCTCACCAGCTGGTCGCCGATAAACTCATCTTGCACCATGGAATCCTGGACGGTGGTAAAAACCAGCTGCCCAGAGATCCCGCGGAACGTTGCGGAATCGACCGCGTGTGCGGCCTCGGTGACGTGACCGCCTCTCCGCCGTGCCCGGTCCCAATCGAACAGCCGCGACTGGCCGTCGTCGATCAGGTTGATGTAAAGGTCCCGCAGGCTGAAATCATCCGGCTTGACTTCCTTGGATTCCAGGGCCTCCTTGACGTTCTCAACCAGCCATTCTTCGGCGTTCTCGACTCGCCGGTCACGCTTTGCGCTTTCGAGCATCGACCGCAACCGTTTTCCTTCAACTTCTATATTCATGGTTCGCTCCTTACGGTGCGGTGTTCAGGGTCCGCAACTGACGACATTTCAGTTGCCGGATTTCGTATACGATGATGTCCGTGATGTTCTCGGACACGCAACCGAACTGCATAAGATCGGTGTTCCCGGGCGTGATGAAGTTCACCGCCCCGCTTTGACGGTGCGTGGCGACGTGTATGTCGTCAATGAAGAAATGGATCTCCGCCTCGAATAGCGTTGCACTGTTGCCGACGTTCGCTCCGGGAATCCATTCGGCACTGAACTTGTGGCGGACGCCGTCTGCGACTTCATACGCCTGCCTGTCCAGGGAGAGCAACGCGGTCAACTCCGTGATCTGCTGGATGTCATTGTGCATCGACACGGCGAAGATGCTGTCGGAATTGGCGAACACGGCCGAACTGCTGTCGGGCGTGTAGAACCCGAAATGCTGCCCGGTCGCCTTCATCCCTCCGCCTGCCGTGATCGTCGGGGCAGTCAGCATCGCATCCTGGCAGCCAACGAAGAAGTTGATCTCCGTTGTCAACGTGACAAACGTGATGTCGGCGATGAACCGAATCGGCCGCCCGGCCACGAAGTTGAAGACCTCATTGGTTGTCACCAGCGCACCCAACTCAGCAGCGCCGATCGTGTGGCTGTAAGTCACCACGCCTTGGAAGGCGTCACCGACTTGGCAGGTTCCCGCCACGGGGGCGGTGAACGTAAAGCCGCTGTCCATTGCGACCGTTGACGCCGCAATCTCGGCTACCGTGTTCAGTTCCGCACCGAACGTCTTTTCCGTGATGAAGTCGTTTTCCAGTCTGCGACTCATTGCGTTACTCCTTTCCGAATGCCGGTCAAGCCGGCGAGAAAGTCTTCGTGGGATACACCGTACACCGGCAGACCTTCGCCGTTGCCGGCTGCGTCGTCACTCTCGACCACTTGTTCGAGCGCGGTGATCCGCTTTGGCCTCACAGTCGGCAGCTTGGCCGCCTCGGTGACTTGCTTGCCTTCGATCTTGCCGATCCGCTCTTCGATCCCGTCGAGCTTGGCAAGAAGCGTGTCTTGGAACTCCTTTGACATTTCGTCCTCGCTTTCAAACAGGTTATGAGTGGTACCCGGCTTGTCGACTAGGTCCACTGAATTGACCTCGAATATCTTGACCACCTCGGTTTCGTCCGCATTGAAATCACATCGGGCGTTGTGCGACAAGCCGAACTCGGCAGTCCCATCCTCGATTGATTCGATGACCGCCTTTGCCAGCGGATGGCTTTCCTTGATGTGCAGGTCGCCATAGAGGGCTGCACCGTTCTGGCGCTCGCGAATGGCCTTCAAAGAGCCAAAGTGCTCGTAGAGCTTGCGACTGCCTTGTCGCTGGTCCCGGCTCGAGCCGTGCATGATGAACACGGCCGCGTTTTCGTACAGGCCCACGGCACCCTTCAGGGCCTCAGCCGTGTAGCTGTAGCCGTTCTTCGACTTGATTCCGATGATCTTCACGCCCTTGACCACACCATCGGTGATCTGAGGCTTGCTGTATTCGAGAACTGTTGTTCGGTGGCTCATGTCAGTGGCTCCAATCGGTAAAAGACCATGCCGTGGACCATGTTCCCAATCATTGTGCCCTCGGGAAACTTCGCACCCTCCGGAACCGGCTCGACCCAATCGGGCAGCCCAGGCCCTTCAAGCCGTAAAAGCACGCGGTCACAATCGATCTGTTCCTCGTGCCCGGCAAGCATGACACCCTCGGGCAAGCGGTAGATGTTGTATCTGATCCGACGGAAGATCTCCCGCGATACGTAGATGACCAACGCTCGACGTTCGCTCATGACACTCTCTGCCCTTCAGGTTCTTTTTTCACGGCGCCAGGCTCGCCATCGGCGGCGGCCTCGGCTTCTTGATCTTCGAAACGCTGTGCTTGGGTCGGATGCTCGGCGATGTTCGCCTGTTCGTCCTCGAAGTCGAGGTCCTCACGGGCTGCCCAGGTCTGGTCACTGAGGATGCCGCGACCGGACAGAGTCTCGTTGCGTGCGGTCTCCTCCGACGCCTTCCGCGGGATTACCGGCTTGCACTCGACGCTGAGTTCCATTTCATCCCAAAGCGTTTCGGTGGCTGGTCCAAGGCGACCAGCCACGGCCGCCCTATCGAGGACGCGCTCAACGAACCCACCGTATTCCTTACGATAGTGCCACTGCCGGAACGTCATGCCGCGGCAGAAAGGGCCCTCAGTAACCAGCGATGAAGCGAGGTTGGCGTTTGATGCATCGCCTGATATTAGTCCTTCTGGCATTTGCCATCGTGACCCGATGTTTCGCAAGGCCGCCTGGAGGATGTCAATAAGAATCGAGGCCTGGCTGTTCACTGGGCCTTGGATGAACTTCTTACCGAACGGCATCTCGATGCGCCTGGGGCCGTCGAGGACCATGGCGCTCGTTTTGTTGCCGTCCCGGTCCGTGAATGGCACAGTCTCGCTAAGCCCGCTCACAGCCGATTGCTCGGGATGCTCGACAACCATGGCGATGCACGCCTGGGCTGATGCTGAGTCGCGGAGGTTGCGCAACAGCTTCTTCACCGCAGGCATATCGTTGGCGACGCTAAAGAAGTCGCTCACACCACGCTTGGCCATGCGGTCCACCCACTCGGTCTTGAGGTGGAACATATCCTCAGCTTCGACCAGCTCACCGCCACGGCCGTCCTCATCGGCGTACTGGCTGACGACCCAGTAGGCCACAGCGTTGGCCGTGTCATCGCGCGGCGTCAGGATGCCGTACTTCCAAGATGGGTTGCGCACACCCAGCCGCCTGTTGATGGCGGGCTGGTCCTGGGGCTCCCGGATCTGTTCCGGCTCGATGCTCTTGAGCGCCACGCCCACTTCGGTCAGTTCATCGTCGACCAGTTCCAGGAACGACTCACCATCCCGGCGGGTCCGGCGGAAGAGCTCGACCTCCCACTGATACCACTTGACCACCTTCATCCACTTGTCGAGCGCCTGCTGAACTATCGCGGCAAGGCGTTTCCGCTTGAAGACTTCCAGGCGTTTCTTGAGCGGTATCGTTACAGCCGAGCCCGGTTGCCTCGTTTCGGGAATGCCCACTTCTTCGGTCGGCTCTTCGCCCAAGTCGTCTTCCGGGTCCTTCTTTGGCACCACCTTGTAGGTGAACCCCGTGAAGATGGCAAACTGAGACAGCACGTCGAGGACGTTGGTGGCCGTGGGCACGTTGCCTTCCAAGATCCGGGCCACGTCGACAATCTCCCAGTGCTCGGTTTCCGTGCGGTAGAACGGCGGGTAGTCCCCGTGCTGCCGGCTGCCAGGGCGTGCGGCGTGCCAGGCCAGGCCGGCGTTGATGAAGAGGTCGCGAGAAGTCGATCCCAAGCCGGCTCGACTGCCGGCGATGAATGGGTCAGAGTGGGCGAATCGGTCCTCAAGGATCAGGTCTCTTGATTGCGAAGGGCGGGCAAGATACTCCCGCCTTAGCGCCTCATGTTCAGCCAGCAGTTCGTCGAACGTGGCTTCCATGCCCAGAGTTTAGGCATGTGCTCAAGAAGAAGGCAACCCCAATCCACCGATTATTCCGGATGTTCCCTCAAGTCCGACCATTTGCCATGATATTCCTCGTCGTGACTGACAATCGGGTCGCGCCGTCCACCGTAGAAATGCACAGGCGCATGGGAGAATACGCCAGTCGCTATCTCTTCGAAACACTCCACACACAGGGGTATCAGCTTCCCCCGCAATAGCCCTATGTTGTCTGCGAGGTCTCCACAAAGCTTGCACTTCTCTTCAAGGTCCATCATTCACCTCCACGCATGACTAGCGTTATCGGTGGCAGGATCTTCGCCCTGAACTGAGCCCAGATCACGTCCTCTTCCGGGTTCTCAGGGATCTCGGCCGTCTCGGGCTCGCCCCACTCTTCCCGCCATTCGTCCCACGGGAGCTCTGGTTTCGGCATGTTTCCCTCAATTCGTGTTGGGGGGTTGGCCTGTAATGCTGCACCAAATCGCCGACGGCGTTGACACCACCATCGTTGATTGTGATCGTAAAGGTGACAGAGCCTGGGGTCTCGCCGTGATCGGTTCCAACTACCCACTTTTTAGCACCAACGAAAGCTTCGCGAATCCTTTTCAAGTGCTGGTCGATTCTCTTTTCAGCCTCTTCCCTTGTCATTTTCTTCATGGTTTTCCTCAATTCGTGTAAAGCGGCCTATCGCCGCCAGATTGCCTGTGAGCCCCACCCAACAGGTCGCGCCACAAGCGGACCATCAGGGCTAGCGAGTCGGGGCCGTCGTCATGAGAAGCCTCAGGAAAATCGCGTAGCTGTTGCCCGAGGATACGGCCCTGGGGGGTGTCCCTGATCCTCAGCTGCCCCCTTGACAACAGTGGGGAGAGCAGGAACCTAATTCGGACCTCTTTGTTCTCCATCGAGCAGTATTTGTAAATTGGGGCAGTTGGGGCTAACCGGGTAATGTTGTCGGCCACCACCTCCTGGAAGTTATTGCACTCCACGGCGAAGGCGTCCGGCTTGACTTCCGACACCATCATGGCCGACATGGACTCCAGGGCGCTCACAGGGATGCGCCGGATGATCGGGTTGTCAATCCACAGCGTGCCCTGGGGGTCGACCAGGCCGTCCAGCAGGGCCGAGAAGTCGCCTCTGCGTTTGTCCTTCCCCATGCTCGGGTCGAGACTCAGCAGGCGGAACCGGGGGGTGAACGTCGGCAAGTCGGTGTAGTATAGGTCCTTCCAATACGACGTGGGCCAGTCGGCAGCCTCAGCGGCCGTCGCAGGGTCCTGCTGAAAGAGGCAGTGCCAGAGATGCTCTTCGCTGGCCACCCGGTAATCGTTGCGGATTGCCAGGAGCCTCTCCACCGGGTAACGCTGCGGCCAAAGGGCGGTCTGCTCATCTTCCGAAAGTGCTGGAAACTTGATGCGACGCCACTGGTCGGCCGGGGCGAGTTGCTCGTTGGTTTCCATCAGTCGGCCGGAGAGGTCGTCAGGATGCCGCCGGCTCATGACCATGATGATCTTGCCCCCGGGCTCCAGCCGGTTCATCAACTCGCCGTGAAAGCGTCGGTAGAGCTTGTCTCTGGCTTCCTCGGTTGCAATCTCGCTCATCTCCTTGATGAGGTCGTCACAGATAATCAGATGGGCTCCTTTGCCTGCCAGGGCTCCGCCGATGCCCAGGCCGCGGAGGTCACCCGCGAAAGGCGACGCCAGCCGAAAGTGGTCGCGCGGCTTGAACGTGGCGTCAAGCTGCACGCCAGTGAGGTGGCCGAACTCTTCGACCAGGTTGCGAACCTTGCTCGACCACTCGGTCGCGAAGTCGCTGCCGTAGGACACGACCCACACGTTCTTGTCCGGATGGGTCATGATGTACCACGCCGGGAGCACGTACGAGCAGTAGTAGCTCTTGCCGTGCCGGACAGGCATCTCAACAACGAGCCGGTTCTTCTGCGGATCGTACAGCGTGTCCAGCACCGCCTCTTGCAGCGCCTGGATGTGCGGCGGGAACTGCCATTCTGGCAGGGCGATGCGACCGAGGGTCGAGGGTAGCAGGATCTTGCTCACGGCTTCGCTTTAGCAATCGCCTTGCGGGCCTCGATGACGTGGTTCCACATACTGCGCCCTGTTAGCTTCGCCATCTGCTGGGCAATCTCGTCTCGTTCCTTTGTTAGTCGATGTGTCTCGTCGACTGCCCCGTCAAGATCCGCGCTTATTATTTTCTGCAGCCGCTCGATCTCGTCGGCTTGCCCCGCTTCCTTCACGGCCGGCACTCCCATCTCTGACACCGTGATGACTGCGCGCTCCTGCGCGTCGGTCCACCGCTTCTCGACCTCGCCGTACCGACAAATCTGCCGATCGTCGCGGTAGACGATGCCGGTTAGGGCATCCTCGACGCCGCGAACTAGTTTGGACAGGTCTGGCTGTTTGGCGTGGTGAGCCGGGGCTGACTTCTTCAACTTGCCGGCGTTGCGTCCAGTCCCGTAGTCACTCTTCGGCCGCCGGAAGTGAAAAGACACCGACAGAATCACCAGATCAACGATCAGGTCATGTCCGGCCATCGCTTCGCCGGCGGCGGCGGACACCGCCGCCATCCAGGGTTTCGAACCCTTCGCTGAATCGGGCATGACAATCACAGGGATCGGACGCCTGTTCTTGTCAAGGATCATCTCGCCGAATTTGTCTTTTCGATAGACGAGATAACCGTCCGCTGTGCGGATCGTCATCGGTGACTTGCTGCCACGCGACTGAGGTTTGCCGTAGACGGTGAAGCTAATCATAGTTCATCTACCTCCTTTTTCGCGGCGTCCCACCCAGTTTCGTAGCTTCTGCCGAGGCACGTCGGGCATGCCTCCACCTCGACCAGCAGATCACCGTCGTGATCCATCGACCGCATGGTGATCTCGATGTCATTCGTGCAGCCAGAACATCTGACGTTGTAGGGTGTTGGCATGGCTCAATCCTCCTCCTCGTTCTCTCTGTATCCGGCCTGGTGAGCGTCGACCATGCACGTCTTGCATGGCTCGACCTCGCACAGCACCTCACTCAGGCTCTCCATTGATCGGGCGGTGATGTTGAGATCGTTGCCACACTCCGCGCATTGGACGTTGAGTGGTATCGGCATCGCTCAGTCCCCCAGCTTCTTGGTCTTGATCTTGACCTCGCCCTCCACGGCCAGGACTTCCGTACCAAGCACCTCCGTCCGGCTGACTTTGTTCTTGACCATCAGTTCGGCCAACTCCTGCCGGACAACGTTTTCGACTCCCTGGAGTTTCTGCCGGCTGTGCAGCTTCTTGACGTAGTCTCTGGCGACTGTATCAACTGCCGCTTCCTCCGGGCTCTGGGTCCCGGCGATTCTCTGCTGAGTGTTCTTGGCCATGGTCTGGCTCCTTGGAAAAGATTGGTAGTAAAGAGATTTCCGATTCAAGGTTAAGCAGTTTTGCACGAAGTGTGGGATCACGCATCGCCTCCGTTCTGGCCGGGTCATACGGAACGACGGTGACCTGGACGTCGACCTCGGTCTTCTTGGGTTCGGACAGCCCAAGCAGATTGATCTTGGCGTTGACGGCGCCGAGACGGACCGCCCCCGACTCACCGCGGATCATGCACTCTAGTTGCGACAAGGCCAGTTCCAGGTGTTCCTGGCGAGACTTCTCGCCCGCCTCGCGCATCATTTTCCGGGCGGCCTTCAGGGCCCTGTCGGCTCCGGTGGCGCAGACCTTGTATTCGTCCATGATTTGCTGGCGGATCTGCATGGGTTTCCCGCCGAAGCAAAGCAGCATATAGGCGTGGTCTGCCCGCTGGAGAATCTGAGCCGGCGGAGTTCGCGGGCCTTTCTTGCGTGCCGCTCGGGCGGCTTTCATGTCTTTGGCCATCAGGTTTTCTCCCTGATTCTGTCCAGTGCTCGGCCATACGCTGCATTGACCCGCGTGATTGACTCTGGCTTTATCTGAATGATTTCATCCTTGTCGGCCATGCTAGCCAATTTGGTACACTGCTGAACGTCTTGGGCGTTGTCTAGCATCTCGACAAACTCAGACACCTGCCGATCGATCAAGTCCTCGTCGGGTCCTGGCTTGCCTGCGCCAAAAGGCACCTTGTCCTCGGGCAGCTTCGTGGCGCAGGCGTCCGACACCTTGTCGGCCAGGTCATCAACAATAGTCATCGGCTTCGCTTCCGTCTCGCCCACAGTGGGCACGTCGTCTCCTCTCAGCAGGTCCGAGACGCTGGGGCTTTCGGGTTCGGCGGCAACCATGAACCTGGCCTCTTGCTCCGTCGTGGCGCAGCTGATCGGGGTAAACAGTCGGATCGCATGGCGAAGCGAGAAGATCCGCAGCATGTGCATCGGCATCGTAGCGAACACGAAGCCGGCTTGCTTCTTGTACTCAGTCATGAACGCCACGTACTTGACGGGATGGCTCCGCAGCTTGGAGTAAATCGTTGTCGTCACCGACTTCATCACAGTCTCGGTCGAGTCGGTGAATGTGAACTCCTGCGTGAATCCATCGTATCCTGGCGTCCGGTCAAGGATCTTGATCCATCCGTCGACGCCGATGATCGTCATCAACCCGCCCTTTTTATCGCGGGCCACGTAGATTTCTTTGGCGAACGGGTCCAACTCGTAGCGAGCAATGAGGGCCAAGCCGCTGGTCAATTCCTCATCGCTCAGCGGCTTTTCTCCTTTCGTCTGCTTCCACTTCCCCCGCAGCAGATTGAAAATCTGTGCCGGCTTTGTCCCGAGAAAATCCGCAGCTCTTCCGATCAGCGTCTGACGTGGCGTGGCCGCGACCACCTGGTCAAGCACCTGGGCTGGCTCCGGTGTCTCTTTCGGCCTAAACTCGCCCCTGGTTTCGACTTCTGTACTCATGCTTCACTCCTTGCCCGTCTGGGCGGCTCGATGGTTTGGAGGGCGTGTTGCCCTTCTGAAATCCACGTATCCGTTTCGATCGACCTCGCGAGGTTCGCAAGCGTTCGCGCGTTCTGCTCGTGGCCGAGCTCCATGTAAGCCGGCGACAAGCGGTAGACCCACACGTCGTAAGGCGGCGTGTTGCCGCAGGCAATGATCAGCGACTCGACATGCCGGCCATCGCCGTTGTCCCGATGGTAAAGGATTCCTTCTGCGTAGTGTGCCGATCCGCGGTGGTATCCGTAATCCGCGATCGTGTAGCCGAACTTCTCGGGCGACGGGTCGCCGGTCGTCTTCAGTGAGACGTCGAGAATCGACTCGCAGTTTTCATCGACGATCAAGAAGTCCGGCTTGCACTTGAATTTCAGGCCACTGCTTCTATCAGTCCAGCGCAGCGGCTCCTCTGCGATGCAATCGACCTCCAGTAATTCACGGACCAGGGGATGGTCGTTTAGGGCGATGCTCATCTCGCACGCCTTATCTCGCCAGACCAAAAGCGCAGGCTCTCTGTCAGACTCTTTGGCCTCTTCGCAACACGCCAGCCACTTCTTCCCGGCCCGCTTGGCGCAATCAGCGAAGACCCATTGATCATTGAGGTTCCTGGGCTCAAGGAAAATCGAGTGGGTCAGGCTCCCCAGCACCATCGACGGCGTCGGGGGCTCGGGCTGCAGGACGCGGTCGCGGTAGGCCCACTTGAACAGCTTCGGCGACTTGCGGTAGACCTCAAGCATCGTGTGCCCGAGGTGCTCAGTGTCCGCGTGGTAGTGCCAGTTGGTCTCTTTCATCGTCCGTCCCTTCTGTCTATACGTTCAATTTCTGCGACCAATAAAGCGGCGGCGATAATTAAACGGCGGCGGCGTGGATGCTTATAACGCTTGTCCCCAGAATCCCAAGGCCAAGTGAGTCTAGCTCTCGAAGCGTAACACGCAGCCCCATGTGCTAATTCGCCGTGAATGTTGACACCATCGTCATGATCTTGATCCCACTCCTCTTCGGTGATTTGGCGGATGCGCTCCGCTTTGATTTCTTGGATCACTTTGTTGGTTTCTTTCATCCCATCCTCCGATCCTTGCCCGTGACCTTGTAGATCGTCCCGCAGCAAAGGCGGGAGTGAATTCGCTCGCCGTAAAGTTCTTTGATCTTCTCGGGGGCGTGGTTGCTGATGTAGACGGCGACTCGATTACAAAACCGTTCGCGCGTGTCTGCGAACTTCTTGATTGCGTCTACTTCAGCCGACGCGACCTGGTCCCGGCCTCCAATTTCATCGAGCACGGCAAATTCGTGGTTCGCGATAGGTTTCCAATCATACGGATTTCTTGAAAACAGCGCGTCGATAACCAGGTCAACATCCCAAAAACAGGAATTGAAAGTCATGTCGCACATGGCCAGCCCAGCGCAGGTCTTGCCGCATCCTTGAGCGCCAAAGAGGTACAACGGCCACCTGCGCTTCCCGGCGGCCAATGAGTTGAACATCCCCATTAGATTGCGTTCGACCAAGGCGGGATCGCGCCCGAGATTCTCAAACTGTGGCCGGAACTCAAAGTCAGGATCATGAAACCGCTTGTATATCGGGTGGAACCCGTGCCGCATCGCCTTGTCAATATCGGCTTGACCGACGATCGGTAGTTTTTCGATTCCCACGTTTTCCTCCTGGGGCGAAGAGCCCCTGGTAATTGTTCGCGATTGAATGATCGACGGCGGCAATGAATTCGGCCGACGTCGGGAACTGCTTGAAGAGTTTGGCAAACTGGACCGCCGGCCTCTTGTAGGGTTTGCCAATAGCCCGATGGTGGTCTAGCCACTCCTGGACGGCTCGTTGCACCTCTTCCGTGTCAAGAGCTTCTGGAAAAGGGGGTAAGGGGGTTCTTGTCTTAGTCTTAGTCTTTCTTAATCTCTTCGGAATACTGACAGACGGCCGTTTGCGGACACTGGTGTCCGCTGGATCGGACACTGGTGTCCGATCGGAAGCGGCCGTTTGCGGACACTGGTGTCCGCTACGATCGGATCGGACACTGGTGTCCGGTTCTTTTGGCGGGGTAATGGCATACTCGCGAGAGCGGTCAGTGCTACGCCAGGTGCGGTGTATCCAGCGGGCCACCAGGAGGGTCTCGATCGCTCGACGGACGGTCCTTGAGGTGCTGCCAACCCGCCTGGCGATCGCATCTGTGGATGGCCATACGCTGTTCTGGCCGGCATCCCGAACCATCACACAGAAGACCGCCCAGGCTGTCGGCCCCACCTCAGCGATTCGATCTACCATCTCGTTTTGCATCTTGAACCATCCCGTCATGATAAAGCCGGCCCCACCCTTTGTTGCTCCGTCTCCGTGGGTAGTTATCCCGTTCCTTCAGGGAGCCGGCTCCTCGGCCGCTTCGATTATCAGCTCGACGAGGCGCTCGACTTCCAAATCGTTGTCGTCCGTCCAGGTCAAGCCAGCCGCTTCCCACGCGGTGCGCAGGTAGTGTGCAAGGATGTCAACCGCCTCACATTTTTTCTGTAGGTCCATCATTCACCATCCTTTCCCGGCTCAGGGAGCCGGTGAAATAAAACAGCAGGTCGGCAGTACGTTACCAGTGACTGCATGAACGTTCAGTGTCTTTCGGCAAATTCTGCGACCTGCTGACGCCCGCCGCGCGTTCATCACAGTCCCCTCGCATGTCTCCTGCTCGGGCTGTCCGGCGCAGACTGCCCATGATTCAGTCCCTGCTCATCTTCCGCCGTGGGCGCCTCAGGTGGAGGCTCGGTCGGCCAGTTGTCGGCCACGTCAATCAGCTTACCAAAGAATGAACCGAACTCTTCCTTGGTGAGCGTGAAGTCAAAAATACGCGCTGCACCGTCTGTCATATTCGTGCGCCAGCCTTCGACGATCACGAACGTGTCTGGTTCCTCTGGCTCGTCCAGCCGAGCGCGATATTCAGTAGCGTGGACGTGAAAGTGCATCATTCGCTCCTTTCAGTTTGAGCCGTGGGCGCCTCAGGTGGAGGCTCGGTCGGCCAGTTCTCGTCGAGTTCCATTAGCTGCGAGATCAACTCTTTCACTTCGGATCGATTCATCGTGAAGTTGAGCAGAGGATGGTCCTTCTGTTCATAATCACTGCCGCAACAGGTCACAATTACGAATGGCCCGACAACATGGCCTGGGACGTTGACGATCCTCGAAGAAAAGCTGCTTAAAATTACATGGTTCAGTTGCATCGTTCGGTCCTTTCTTCTGCCGGCGCCTCAGGTGGCGGCTCGGTTGGCCAGTTCGCGTCGCACTCCATCAACTCAGAAATCAGCGTCCCGACCTCCGCCTTGTCCAGCGAGAGGCTATAGATGAGCTTGTCGCCTCGCTTAGCCCGAATCTCGACGAATGTCTCGTCGACTGCCTTAATCGTCCGAACTTCGAGTTGAGTGGCCTTCGTGATGTGAATGAACATCGTTCGGTCTCCTGAAAAGCCGCCGCTTGGCGGAATGAGTGGTTTAACGGATCGTGAAAGCTTCGCCGGGGAAGCGACGTTTCGCCTCCTCTAAAGCGCCCGGCGCGGTGTGGGCCTTGAGCCACAACTCTTGTGCAGGCTGCCTGCCCCACCGGATGAAAATAACGTACTGGGGCTCGTCGATCGTCCCACGGCTGTGAGTATCGCGCTCAATAAACATGACTCGGTCTCCTGAAAGCCCCCGCCGCCCCGCTGTCACACAACCGCCGACCGGTAGAAAGTCGGCAAGAAGTTCGGGGCGGCTGGGGGAGTAAGTGAACATGATTGAATCACCGTGGTTGTGTGACTCTTGGAGTATCGCAGATTCCAGCAACCATGTCAAATGAAAAATTCCCGTTTGGGGTTGACGAGCGAGAGGGGGCGGACTTGACAATCGACGTAACTACCGCAGCACGTAGGGTTTACGGTAGAAACTCCGCCAGACTTCCCGTCCTTTGCTTCGTGCTCGCCTGATCCTCTCGAAGTCCACGATGGTGGTCCCGGGGTAGTGGGCCTTGATCCCATCGTCAAAGGTGATCATCACTTCCTCAGCCCCACCCACGCGCACCAGGTGGATGACACTGACCCATGAGGACACCACGGGGATGGACAGGATGATCGTCAGGCGCTGACCCACGAGGCCCCTTGTGGGCTCCACGCCATGGAACCGGCGGATCATGCGGCGCCTGGCCTCCTCAGGGGAGAGGGGCGGGACGGCACGTCTCGGCAGTCGAGCTGGGCGACGCTTAGCCATCACTCGAACCTCTGGAGTGCTGCCATGACGTAGAACCGCGGCCGGTTGTCGGTGTCGGTGTGCGGCATTTGCTCATTATTGCCCACCGGCGTGCCGTTCGACTGAAGCGGTTCGGCCCAATCCAGCGCGATGGTATGCTCGTGACCAGGTCCCCCGGCCGTGTTGCCAGGGCTGAAATTGTACCCCGTCCCGCCGACCGTGTCAGTGCAACCGACTATCCCGTGCTCATGCGGGTCGTGATCGTTCTCCGCGGTGCCGTGTACGCTGAATCCTCCGGTGTCCCCGATCGTGTCCTCGCTGTTGTCGCCTGCGCCGTTGGCGGGGTCAACTCCCATCACAAACATGCGCCGCAGGTCCGGTGCCGGGGCACCTTCGCAGAGCCGCCAACCGTCCCGGATGTTCGCCCGGTCCACCGATTCCCAAACGATTCGACCGATCGGCAGGTCCCAAATGTCAGAGAAGATAACCCGCGTTCCGTCCGACTCAATTCGATAATCGACAACATAGCCTGTGAAAAGTGCCGTATCCATGTTGTCGCGGATTTGCGTCTGGGCTTCAAACGCGTTCCCCGTGACATTGTCTCCGTCCCACTCGCAATCCTTCAGGGTCACCGTCCGCGACACGTCGCCTTTGTCATTTGCAAATGGGGTCTGCACGATGCCGTGGTAGACGGCACCCGATGCGCCGACGGCTTTTGTCAAGTGCAGCAGGTGCCACCGGAACTCCTGGCGGTCCCAATAGATTCGCACGTCCTGATCCGGGTGGAGGTCCTCGCCTGTGAGGTTCAGTGCGGCCACGTCGTACTGGCTGTCAATCAACTCAGGCGCGTCGCGCGGTGCCGTCTCATCGAGCCACCACAAATCCAAAACCGCGACCTCTCCGGCCTTGAAGATTTTCCCAAGCCGGCCGACCGCTTCGTTGTTGGCGCCGACCGCTTCGGTGACGGTGATCGTTGTCACGTCGGCTGCGAACGTCACGGAGACGACGGTGAAAACCCCGTTGTTCGCGAGGGTGCATTCGGTGGTCAGGATCTCATCACCGACTTCGATGATTCCGGTCAGGTTCTCCGACACCTCCCAGGTCCGCGGCCCGGCAGCGGAATCGAGTATCTGATACGTCCCCCCAGTTTTCGCATCGTAGATCGTGCTGGCGTTGGTACTGACGATCTGCCACTGGCCCACCCAGATGGTCTGTCCCGACTCATCGTCTCTGACGGCCCTGGTGATCCATTTAGCCCATCCCCGGGTCCCGCGGTAGTATTCACTGCC
>SDBT01007660.1_pt1 | contig 17745 bp, 8 predicted proteins | sample 2277101 | NCBI WGS metagenome assembly SDBT01 (sample SAMN10404973, study PRJNA504765) | marine sediment metagenome | isolation source: marine sediment core GS10_PC15, 103 cmbsf | place: Arctic Ocean: Southern Knipovich Ridge | collected 2010 | reverse complement strand
TTTTCGCAATATTTTCGCAATATTTTCGCAATATTTATTAGCTTAATAAACGTTAATAATAGTGGTGTTAACATCAGAGTATACACTATGATTATCATTTATAGGGAAAGGTTCCTTGCTTATACGAGCACGACGCATGCCAAAACCCACCGATTTATTACGCCAATGACCAGTTTGGGCAGTAGCTTGGCCGAATCGCTTGCCAGTCCAATAATGAGCAAAAGAGAGGAAAGCCATTTCATTAGGAATCGAGACTTCACTGGAGTAGTTCGTGTACATACTATCTTGCAACTCCAAATTGAAACGCTGATTATGGAATCCCCAGTAGGCGTTGTACCATGGTGCTGTAGTATAAGTCATGAAGCCCTTCTCCACTTCCTTGATAGGTTGCATGTTAGGCACACCAGAGACCCAGTGGTATTTTCCAGTCAACGAGAGAGGGTTTGCTGCGGGTTTTTCTGATCGTGGAATCAAGAACACAAAGAAACTATCAAGATCATCACCATAGTTATTATTAGTTGGATCATAATTACTTTTTTGATAAAAACCACGACTTAATCCTCCTTCGGAGTCGACAACCATGACATTGTTCAAGTTTACCACATTCTTTGGATTGGTGACTTCAGATTTTGCATAATAAGTTACATTCACATGATGCACTCCAGTAGCAGCATCGTCACCTACTTCAGTTTTTATGTGGCCCATCCACGTTCTTCCAGTATCAAATCCTGGCACACATTTGATGGCAGCCAATGTACGATATCTAGCATGAGGACGTACTAACAAGTAATTGAAAGGATGTGCGAGACCATTGATGATATTAGCACGCATAGACATGTCATTCACTGGAGTTGTCAAAAACACCAAAGCGATGGCACGCAAAAGTCCTGCACTGTTTCTCGTAATGTCAGCAAATAATATAGCCATGTTCATAGATAGATCTTGTTCAATAAACACCATCTCACGCATGCGATCACGATGAGTTTGTTCTTTTTCGGGATGAGGATTGCTAGGAGGTGGAATACGACTTCCTCTACCACCAAATATTTCCGCGGCAGATCTAAGTGAAGAAGAACTTGAAGAAGAAGATGCACCTCTTGATCGACCTCTACGATCGTGAGCTTCACGACGTTTCTCTTGTTTATCTTTGTAAATCGCAAAATCGTCATAACGTTGATCATTAAGATCGCGGATTATAGGAGTAAGTGTATTGACAGATTTCGTGGAAACAGGCAATCCTCGACTACCAGGGAAGATTTGTTGTCCAGCTGTAGTGGTCTGACGACGGCGGTTAATTGCTGCACGTGTTTCAGCTTGTTCACGAAGATCTTGTTCAAATGCACCAGTTCGTTTAATAGATGTGATTTTACGGACGAGAGCAGTATGGGCGAGATCATTTCCCATATCATCACTGCGAACGAATGCAGGTCCTAGAGATTCTGCTTTGGCCTTGATATCTCCGCGTCTCTTCTGAGCATCAGCAACAGCAAGGAACTGATCATAAGGCATGAAGACTTCAGCGGATACTGGACTTGCAGGTACTCCAACTACATCAACTACACCTAGTCTATCATTAATAAAATTGGAGAAAGTAAGAAGAGTTTCAGTAGCCATGACAACAGGAGCACGAGCATATCGACCAGCATCTGCTTCAATATTTTGATAAACACGACGAGAATTATCGTTAGCAACATCAGCAGGGAATCTATCTTGCAATTGACTCAAGTATTCAACAATAGCTTTATCATTAGCAGTGATTACGATATCTCTGAGAGCACTTTCTACAGCATTTAAATGGACATTTTTGGAGGTGACATTGCTAGTGCGTAAGAACTGCATCATTTCGCTGATGAATGTATTAGGATTGAATAAACCAGCAGTGTTGATATCAAAAGTAGCATTGAGAGCTGCAGATTTAAGATTGGTGCTCTTTTCAAGAGCTTCAATCACGGCTGCATATCGTTGCATACTAGCATCAATATTGGTTTCATTGGCATTTACGATAGCCAAGATTGTCAAGACGAGACTACTACGAACATTGGCATTGATTCTAGTTTTGAGAACTTTTTCTGCACCTGCACCTCTGACATTAGGAGCGGCAAGAGAAGGTCGATAGTAGAGAATCCAACTTACAAGAGCATCATAAGTTTTTTTATAATCAGTGTCAGCAGGACCACTCGCACTTAATGCAGTTCCAGGAACAGCTTGAGCATTACGTTGTTTAGCAAATGCATTTACAGTAGTTCTAGATTCCTTTGTACCAGAATCAATATATTGTACTGGAGCGTATTGATAAGTACCAGCTCCACCTTCTCCAACAAGGAATGGTGCACCGATTAATCCACGTCTTACAGCAGCTCCAGAAGGAATGATATTTCCAGTAACATTATCCATGATCCATTTACGAGGAGCATTAGTAAATTGAGAGAATGGTCCATCGACAGCAGATACTCCAGCAATTCCACCAGCATGTACAAGAGCAGGAGCAGCAACACCTTGAGCTAGAGCAGCAGCAGGTAGTGAATTACGTTTGAGGAAGATGGGTACGGAGGGGTAGTTTTGGAGGAGAACATTTTCTGTAAAAGTGCTTTGAGCATTAGTACGATGCCACCAAGGACTAGCATTGGCTTGTTTGAGAAAGAGAGAACCAGGGAAAAGATTTTGTAAAGAATCTACAATACGATCGATAGCGTCTGCAAGATTAGAAATACGTTGTCCTTGAGCAACATCGAATCCAGTAGCACCAAATTGGTCATTAGTTACGAGAGAGCGGATATGTGAGAATCCAGCATAACTCATGTGAGTAGGAGGAAGAGGAAATTCCCAGCTACCTGCCACTTCTGCCACTACTGGAGCTAAAGGAAGATTTAAAGTACCAAAAGCGTTTGGAGTCCATTCTAAATTACGGAGAACATCAGCACCATTTACGCCATTATTCTGTTCAAGATCTCCAGGATTTGCTGTAGCAAGAGCTTCTAAGAAAGCTGCATAATTTGGATTGTAAGGAACTTGACTCATAACTTTGACAGCTTTCATACCTTCCATCAATGTATTATTCAAAGCAACTTCATCATCTGCAGTTTTGGCAAGTTTGTATAAAGCAGTTTGTGCGATTTCCAAGTAATCAGTAGTGTTCAAATATTGCTTATGGATTTGTCCAAAGTATTTGACTGGCACGAGATCACCCTCTTTATTCACCCAATGCAAAACATCGGCAGCACGTTCTTCATCAGTGAATAGACCATCAGTAGGATTGCTGGCGAGTTCTCTATCGTGAAATGATCTCACGTTACCATTCTTGTCGAATCTTTGACAGTTTTGGTACATTTCTATGAGAGGCATGTGAGAGATAGAATCGTGATCTTCATCATAATATCCAATTTCACGGTACTTGGAATTATATTTTCGAGTATATTGGGAACCACGAAGCAAATCATAACTGAGAATGAACTCTCCGATCTGAGTACGGTCCTCGAGCACATTAATTGGTTCGTTACCTACTAAGAAAGATCGAGCTTCATAAACACGGTTACCACGATCATCAACATTATAAGCTTCCACACCATCACGCACACGACTAGCAGCAGAATCTCCGATCATGTAGTACCGAGTTTGATCGATAGGAATTTGTTTGATATAAGGTCCAACACGAGAATCTACGATGTAAGTATTAAGACGTTGAGTTGGGTTGTATATTTCATTATCTTTGTCGATCCTAGTATCCATGATCGCCCATGCATTTGGCACTTGTTGGAGCATAGCCCAAAGATCAAGTTCACGTTCCATGACAGCTTTCATAGTACGGCCTCCAGCAGCGGTTCCACTAGTTCGACGTATAAAGCGTTTGGCCCAGTCTTCAACGTTACGAAGAGTGTAAAGCACATCAAATTGGTTACCTTCATTAATCGCATTGTTAATTTGCTGAATATTAGCAAGGTAATGTCGACGTCCAAGTGGGCTGTTCATGAATCCATGCTCAAGGAGCATACCGATTCCCCAACGTTGAAACGAAATACCTCCAGAAATTCTCTGGGATTTGACCAGACGGACAACCGATCGCTCTGGTACAAGATCAGGCAATGCAGGAGGGAACTCTGTGACGTTCCAGTTACTTTGAATCGCTGTAGTTTGGAAGAGAGGAAGAATGTAATTGGTTAAGAAGGAGTTTGCAGTCAAAGCCATGATTTCGAAGGTGTTACCCAAGAAATTTGATTGTCCAATGTAAGCTTCAGGAAGAACCCATGTAGTGACATCTTGTGCATCGTAAGGAGGAACATTTATTGGTATTTTTGGTAAACCGAAGTATCTTGCCCATTGATTGTCGGCGGCTATTTGGAGCGGATTGGTGGTGACCGCATCTGGATTATTGAAATTGTAATGTCCTGTTACAGTACGAGACATTATTTATATTGTTATTTGTTTTTTTTTCTCAAGGTTTTCTATGCCATCTTTTTATATATTGAAAATATGTATTTATTAACATTTAGGAAAGAGTATTAAGGAAGAACACCCTCACTCAAAATCATGAGGTGTCGTTCTCTTTCAAATTTATTTCTCGTGTTTTTATTAATCTATTATTTTAACTTCTAAATTTTCATTTTTGGGGTTTTTGGGGTTTTTGGGGTTTTTGGGTTTTTCGTCATTTTCATTATTTTCAAATGAAAAAAACCCATCAGGATGCTTCCATATATTTCTGTCCTGAGGATCAAATTGATAAATAGGAAGAGGAGGAAGACGAGGATTAGAAGGAATAGAAAACCATTTAACATTATCATCATCATCAAATATTTTTTTATTATTTTCCATTTTTTATTGTTTTTTTTTGAATTTTTTAAATTTGAATTTTTAAATTAAATCTTAAATTTTTTATAACATAATTAACGCATTTCCTGAGGAAGAAGACTAAGACCTCCCTTCATGACAGCTACAAGTTCTGGATCTGCTCTAGAATACTGTTTGGTATGTCTGCCCAATAATCCCACTTCTACTATATATCGAGTTTGAAGTGCATCTAAAGACTTCTTTAGATCGTCATGTTCATTATGTACTCTTCTTATTAACTGTCTGAGAGAGGTAATTTGGGTTCCACAATCTCTTACTATTTTTGTAAGAGCATGTAACTGTTTCTTGATCTCTTCTGATTCTACATCCTTGTATTTCAATGCCTGTTTACCCGCTTTGACAATTGCATCACAGTTTTTCTGAATCTTGGTTTCAGCATCTGCCAATACAGTTTTCTGCGTATTTATATGCATTTCTAGCACTTCACTTGCTCCAGTGAATGTTTCTGTATGAACAGGTACATGTACACTTGTACTGACTGTATTTGTTTTTCTTCTCTTACGGGCTTTTTTCCTTTTCTGCTTCCGAATTTTCTTTATGGGAGCTAGCGAGATGTTTACAGGCTTTTTCTTACTCACACGTTTCATTAAAAAATCAACAATCAAAAATCAAAAATCAAAAATCAAATAATTATATTTTATTTAACTCTCTAATATATCGCAATATTTTGATTTACTATTTTTTACCCTAAAAAATAATTCTCATGATTTTGAACTTTAATTTTTTAAATCTAAAAAAAACTCAAACTCACTCAAAAAAAATCTCTAAGAAAAATCTCTAAGAAAAAAAAATAAAAAAAAATAAAAAAAAATAAAAAATAAAAAATAAAAAATAAAAAAGGAAATAAAATCTAAGAAAAAATAAAACACAAATGGAGGAGGAGAACACGGTCGCAGATATTTTACGGTTGCAAATTAATTGTCAATATCCAGCACCAAATATTACTCATATACTTGATCCACCGATGGATTATGATTGTAGTTTGGAATCTCTTTTTGAAGAAGAGGAGTTACCAGTATATCACATTATGTCTATACATTTTCCGAGTAGTTTGATGGTACCGAGTCCTGCGACGTATTCTGATTTTGATATAGATACAAGGAGGGGGAAGTCGGGAGCAATTACGATGGCGTTGATTACGAAGGCGATGTCATCAGCGGGAATTGGAATTAGTAGGGATAAATTAGATGGGACAGAGGGGTTATTGCCGCCAAGGGATACATATCACTGTAAAATTGGGGATAGGATTGTGGAGAAAGTGAGTGTGTATGTGGAATTATTGGTGTGTAATGATAGTTATGATGAGGATTCTAAAGAAATGTTTCGTATGAACAATCGTGCAGGGTTCAGGTTGTGGTTATTAGTTCATGATAAGACGTTTGATCCGGATGAAGCGATTTCAAAGCAGATAGAAGCGAATGCACGAAAAGCTGGACTTGATATGAAGATGCGTATGACTCCACTTTATGGATCTGAAGCGAGTAGACTTTGTACAACTCATCATCAAGAAAAAGCAAAAGAATATAAAACGTGGGTAAATGGGGTGAATACGATTGCACGGAAACATAACATCGATTTAAAGAAGCGCAAAGCAGAATTTGTGAAGGCGTATGACTCAAAAGATCTGGATATGACAGTGACAACTCTTCAAGATTATTACCACCATGTAATATGTTTACACAGAGATGAAAGAGGAATCTTAGATTTTAATCAGCGAGTATTGTTGAGAAATACGACAAACATCAAGATGACACATTCGACCAAAGAAATGGTGGGATACAAAACTTGGGCTACTATGAAGAATGACCTAACAAAGACATTTTATGACTTGGATAATGTATGTCAAGCTCAACGTGATATTAACAACTATTACTTGGAAGAAAACGGGGATTCTATTTTCAAGTTCCAGAATCTAGATTTGGTGTTCAAATATCCTATGCAGACATTGCATTATGATCAGTTCTCCGAAACGCCGCTTCCGTGGAAATATTCTCAGTTCGATGAGAAATACAAACCTTTTGCAAAAAGATATCAAGATACAGTAGATGCGAAGCAAAAAGAGCGTGATAAGAAGATTTTGGAACTACAAAATCGTGCATTTGCTGAACGTAATGATGATGGTGATTATGAGATGATGGACGAATCAACGGCAAAAGATATACGGTGGTTAGATAATTTTAGCAAATATAAGAAAAAACGTTGCCAGAACTTTAGTCGGAACTCGCGGAACGCCTCAGCATATTACAAGAACTTCGAAGCTCGACCCCTTAATGATAATTTGGTAGTATCAGATGAACAACGAAAAGATGGATCGAATCGAGTGGTTTACATTCCAGATGATTTGAAAGATGGAGAAAAACATACTATTGAAAATCGATTAAAAAAGATCCGTCAAGTACGATGTGTACTTTCTGAAAAAGAAGAATTAGAGTTGAGAACTACGATGTATGAAGAGGGTATGGAACGACTTCTATCTCTTTTCAGTCCTTCTAAACAAGTTACAGATGTAGTAAAAAGTTCTGCAGCATTATTAAGGAAATATGAACAAGAGGAAAGATTCATTGCTCAAGCTCAAATATGTCCCACTCCAGATTTTGATGTGTATTGTTCACTTGAGTTGCGGCGATTTATTGCATTGGAAGCTTTTGTTAATGCGGGTGCTTTTCATCGTATTCTGCGGGGGATGTTATTTGCTGGATTTCGTGCAGCTCATTGTTTTAATATTGAGAAATTTTATGGATATTCAGGTGATATTGAACACGTTCGGAATTTGGGTGAGCAGGGAACTGGGAAATCTTGGGCCATAGAAATACTTACTCATTGGTTAGTGTCGGGTACTGTTATTATGGTGAGTTCTTCTTCTACTACTGCTTTTTGTGTTCCAAAAAGCCAAGATGATACAATTGTTGCTATTGATGAGAATTTGGGAATGTGTAGTACAAGTAATGCTCGTAATGCTGACGATTATGCAAAAGCTCAACAACGTAAACAATCTCAAAGTCCTCCATTTAAGATTACTCGATTGGTGATGACTTTGCCTGATGGTAAAGGTAAGAATTCTATAACAGGTCGATTCACATATATGATTCTAACTAGTACTCATCAAGCATGCATAACTAATGTGAATACATATAATTCGAGTAATGAGAATTCAGAAGCATCTCGTGAAGTGTTGAATGTTATTGCCAATTCCAATGGTCGTGTGGGGAAATCCGTTACTGATTTATTTTTGCAATTTGATTTGAACAATGAAAATAGAAATGCATCATATGATGAGTTTTGGATTAAATGCAGAATGGAACATGCATTACATGTGTTTGTGGCGAAAGGGATTGGACAGGGAGCACTACCATTTGTGAATATCGATTTGATAAAGTTGCACTTGACTCGAGTTCTTAATTATCTAGGAACCTTCTTTCCTGCTATAAAAAATGATACACGAATTACTGCACAGATAATTAGTCGAGCTATTGTATCCACAGTACATTATGGTATTGAATGTGCGTTTTCGAGTGTGTTATCTCCATTTAGTAGAGTTGATCGTCAAGAGCAGAGAACTGTGAATCAGCCGTTCAAAATGGAAGATATTCAACATGTAGCACCATATTTATTTTTGCCTGAAGCGGGAGCAATTTCTATAATTGTGGAGTACATACTTAATTACATGATTCCCTCTAAGGCGTATGGAATAGCACTTATACTTGCAAATATGTATGGAGGGTATAGGACTTGTCAACAAGTGCAGACAACAGAAGCAAAGAAATTGAAAAAGACCAATGAAAGAATCAAGAGACAAAACAAAAAAACAGGTGATCGTCAATCATTAGAATTTACTCGTTTTCGACCAGATTATAAACATGTTTGTGAAAGTGCATGCAGACACGTATGTCTTCATGAAGAAGATTGTAGAACGTGTTGGCACGATTGCACAGATGAATGTTATGAAATGTGTACTCATTCTTGTAATTCCTCATGTAATATCCATTGTCGAATAAAATGTGCTCATGTATGCAAAAACTATAAGGACGAGGATGGACAACGACTCGAGAATGATCCTAACTGGATCACAATTATTTATGATGAACATCGTCTTTTAGAATCTCTTAAAACTCAAGCTAATATCCAGTATTATGTTGCTAAGGCAATGATAGAACGGTTAAAAAAGTTACGTATACGTCCTCTTCGTTCTTACAAAACCCGAGAGCGGCAAAAGGCAGTTCAAAAGGATAAAGCAGTTCAAAAGGAAAATGAAAAAAGATACAGAAAAGTTGATGGGCAGTATTTGACAACAAATCAAGAATTTCCTCGATCTCAACAAATAGTTCAGCGTGCTCCTGAACCTTTGATCATTTTTTCTGACAAAGAACAACATGGCAAGAAACGATTTTATCGTGTTAAAGAAGATCCAGCATTGTTTCGCCAACCTGGTATAACTGCTCAGAGTCCTCCGACATTTATGATTAATCGTGATTATTTGGAACAGTTCTCAGAAGAAAGTATCATCGAGTGGATCACTGATGCAGTTCAATACAAAGGTATGCGTGAAAGAACTATTTTAGTGTGTCGACCTCATCGTGATGCTCCAGATCTGCCTTATTTATTGGATGAAATAAAACTCAAACCAAACAACAGACCAATTCACATCAAGAACAAAGATGTGACTATTGCTCTCAGGAAATATTATGATCATACTGATGAGACTAGTGCTATGACTGATTTTAGATTGGAGGATGGTGGTAATGCTGAAGATATATTTTGTGAACGGTGGTTAAAGCAATATGTTTTCTTTGAAAGTCCCGAAAAACGCAAATTATTTTATCCTGTTAATGCTCAACGAGTGGTAAAGATGGAACAGAAATATTATTTTGAATACTCTCAACCTGTTTATCCTAATCAACTCATATACAAATCCGGTGAAAAGCGAGATATTCTTGATGAAGAAGAACGATGTGCTGTCGATTTTATATCTGGCATTCCTAATTCTAGTAGACTCAATCATGCACCTGAACCATTCGAACCAAAACAAATAGAACCACCTATTAAAAAAACACGTCAATTTTCTTCTCCTCAGTCAAATAAGAAGAAAATTATTAGTAGTGATTTTGATGAGGAGACATTTGACGATATAACTTTTTAATTTTTTAATTTTTTAATTTAAAATAAAAACCAAACAAAAAAAATGGAATCTATAGTTTATTGGCCAGTAGCAGTGTATATTATTTTCATTTTTATTTGTACAGTTTACAATAGGAGTATGTTATATTTAGCAATATATCCCAAAGAAAGATTGTGGAGTGGGAGATTGACTCCGTTAATCCAATATATTAATTCTCTGGCAGGGGTAAATATTATTAAAGATGAAGAGGAATGTACTCACACAGAAGATGAATCAAGTGATGATGATAATTTTACTTCATCCGGATACGAAGAAAATTGGGAACTTGAGCTAGACGACGTTGAATTATAAATGGGGATTGATAAAGAAAGCCACTTACCCATTAAAAGTCGTCATTTGAAAATTTAGAATTTAGAAAATGAAAACGATAATAATTCTACTCATTTTGTGTTTTCTAATACAAGCAAAAAATCTTTTAAAAACTGATAATGAATTGAAATCCTCACTTAAAGACCTGAAAAGTGATTATGGGAGTTTTAGTGATAGCGGAAGTGGAAGTAGTTGTAGTCATAGTGGTAGTGATAGTGATAGTAATGATGGAAAACAGTGTTTTAGTGATAGAGAATGTGATGATTACAACCCGTGTACTAAAGATGAATGTATTTATAACAAGTGCGTTCACACACTTATACACCCACGATGTGATCCCAACAAGTTTTTTGTAAAACCAATTCTCGAATGTGTAGAACCACATCCCAGAATTCCTAACAAATTTATAGCACACTGGGGCTATCGCAATGCTTTTGTTGCTCTAATACAAATAATGACAGGACCAAATAATCGGTTCATACCTCCTCCTCAAGATAGAGGACAAACTACAGACTTTTTACCAGGTAGACATGTAGATGTATTCCAAACAGTTTTTGATGGAAACGACTTAACATGGAGAATACATTCTCCTGATGGCAGTATCATTTCTGACACTGCAAACAGTCGTAGTGAACGTTGTGAAGAATGTCGAGTAGATAGCGATTGCAACGATCAAGATAAATGTACAATTGATAAGTGTTTGTACGATAAAACATGTTCTAACACACCAAAACCATGTCCTATACCAGATGAATGCACTGAATGTAGATGTGATCCACGTACTGGAGATATCATATTACATCCTATCCCAGATTGTGATTTGCCTTGTGATAGTGATACTGATTGTGATTCAGAAGAACTTTGTGAAATATGTATTTGTGATCATCGAACATACAAATGTATATGTCATCCCAAAAACTGCTTTGATGGGGATAAATGCACAAATGATAGATGTGATGAGCGAACAGGTGAGTGTATTCATGAAGATAAAGAATGTCCTCCACCAGACACTCTCTGTTTCGTTCGGGAATGTGATAGTGAAACTGGTAGATGTGTTCAAACCCATATAGATTGTAGTGATGATGATGAATGTACTGTTGACACTTGCATAATTGAACGTTATCGAGCAAAGTGTATCCATACAGAGATTCCCGACTGTAGAGAACCTCCTGTGAATTGTACACATATTGTACATATCACTGTAGAAGATTGTTCTATTCTGAATATCACAGAGTTTAAACATGATCATGAACATATCTGGGAGATTTGTCATACTTCTACTTTCTTGGGCAATCAATCAGCAGTCGTGATTGGTTTTGATGAATACAAAGATTGTAAACTGAACGAACGTGGTACTTGTGATAACCGCCATTCTGTTCCTGACCCTACTATGAGATTGTGTGCTACTGATGCTATTTCTGATAATTGTGCACTGTTTCCAGCTACTCATGCAATCGCTATGCCTGATTTCACTACTGAACTTGATTGGAAAGATCCACCAGGAATATTAGTCGAAGATGAACAAAGTGGAACTGCTCATTTATCTGGAGTGGTTCAAGATGGTAATATCCAATTGCAAGTGAATGTGTGGTTTAGTGGATTTGTACCTTCGACAGACCCTTTTCCAAGTGGCTCCCCCAAGCTTGAATTGAAAGAGAATTGTTATGTCAATGGAAGTGGTACTGTGAATCCAGATGACTGGGTTTTCTATTTGAATACTCATGGAACACTCAAAGGAGTCCCTGGTACTGATTTTGCAGGATTACATATTACTATTACTGGAGTACAAGCTGCTCAGTTCGGAGTAGGTGCAAATGGCAAGAACGTGTTATTAGGTGCATCTGTATGGTTTACATGGGTAGTGGACCACCAACCTTTCAATCCTCAATTTCATGTCCCTGACTCCTACAGACAGGGAGATATTAATATTAACTTGAATGATACTTGTAATCTCCCTCCTCTAAATTACTGTGATTTATTTGGAGAACCTCAAGAGATGCCAGCAAACAACTGGGAAGTAGAATTAGCTGAAGGTAAGAAAACTATCACTTATTGTAGGAACTTTACTCTTCATGAATTATTAGGTTGTAGAGCGTTTGACGAACCACACAGACAGCTATTCAATCATACCCAAGATCCACGTACACATGTAATTACACATAATGGTACAATCCACGTGACTACTCTTTGTCCTAAGGATTGTGAACATCATCCAAGTGTATGTGGAGAACAAATCAAGTTAAACGCACATACTGATCTGATTATTACTATTTTTGCTAATGGAACTTCTTCAGCCACTTTTACTACTAAACAATTTGGACTGTCTGTCAAATGGATCCGCAACATATGGCTGACTGGACGAGATCGCGGTGACTTGAAAGTTATTTTAGAAACAAAAATAGCTCATGTTAATCCCACACGCGAATTTCCATTTACTACACGGTTGATTGACCCAATCGTACTGACAGAACTGGAGACAGGTTTTCCTATAGAGTTTGTGGGTCCAGTTCCTCCTTGTGATAACATTTCATGTCCTGGTTTCTGTTTGCAACAATGGTGTTTGCGTACATTTGGTGCAGGACGAGAAGACCCTCCAATATTAGACTTTAGTGGATTCAAACCTCTAAGATTCGGTGTAGAAGTACGTGGACGTCGCCGTAATGACGCTGGTGTCAATTTAGATCTGTGGGTAAAACATACTGGAGATCAAGCTCATTTAGATGGTAAATTGAAAGCAGAATTACAATTATTCAAAGACAGAGATTTCAGATTTCCTATTGATCATTTCAAGAAGTTAGTAGACTGCGATCAGATCTGTGGTCTCCTCCAACTTATTTTCCACACACATTTGAATTTGGAAATCGATAAAGTTTATCTATGTTTTTCTCAACAAGGTGACTTAGTACCATTTGATCCTAAATTTCCAGAGACTACTGGATGTAATACTGCAAACTTGGATGTAGTACATGAACTGATGTTCAGTAGAGATCCTGCTGATCAAGGAGATATCGATCAAGCTACACATCAATTCCGAATTGTTCGTAATCCTCCTTCCGCACCTCATCAAGAGGGATTTTGTTTTATCACTCACGCGTTCACCAAACACAAACAACTCGTGCAAGTGCGATGGTTTGCAGAAGAACATGGAGGATATGGTGGTCTGATCGAGCATATCACAGAGTATTCTTTTGATTATGATGATGATTCCTCACAAATCGAAAAAAGAGATTATGATACACATTCCTACAGTTATTCAGATTACGAAGTCTCTTGTCCAAAAGGTTATACTTACAATTATAATAATCGTTATTGCCAGAACCCTTTCTTCGATCATCATAACACTAAACATACTGCTGCACTTATCATTCTTATCGTCATCGTCAGTCTTTTTGTTATCTGGCTTATTTGTTATTTCTGGGGATGCGGTTGCTGTGGATACGGATATGGCTACAGTGATTACTGTGATGATGATGATCATCATACAGAACAATGTTGCAAGTATTATCAGGACGGTTACTGCCAATACCATTCACCTCAATCACCTCATCATAAAAAAAAATATTATACTCAACAAGCTATCAAAGGGGACAGGAGGCACATTAAGCAACGTAGAATTATTAAAGTTATATAAAAATAAATTATTAATTAATTAATTAACGATATCTTACTCCATCCCTAAACCATTTTTGAGCAATAATAGCAGGTCCATCATCACGATGTCTTCTTCCATTTCTAAACCATTCTTCTTTTTTTTTCGCACCAGTGTCGGTATAAGAAATGATGGCAGGCCCATCTTCTCTATGATTTATTCCATCTTTCCACCACGCGTCCATACGTTTCTCTCCATTTCCCCACCACTGAGTTTCAGCAGGTTCCGCACCTATTCGATGATTTGTCCCATTTACATACCAATCTTCTTTCTCTTTTGTACCATCAATATAGTATAAAGTAACAGCAGGGTCATCATTTCTATGAGTTAACCCGTTCGTGTACCACGTCTCCTCTCTTTTATTACCGTTGGGCCACCACTCGATATGAGCAGGTCCATCCTCTCGATGAAGTTTTGTATCTTTGTACCATAGTTCTTTGTATTTTGTACCTTCATAATAGAAAGATTCTTTATAATGAGGATCATCTTTAAAGACTATATCCCACCTTACCGAACTGTCTGACCAATATTTGACTTCACATGGTAAATCACCTTTTATACGTAGTTTCCCATGCTCGTACCACGCTTGGCGGTCTAGATTTTTTCCATCTTCCCGGTATATGATAGTTGCAGGTAAATTATCATTCCGATGTCTATGTTCACCCTTGTACCATTCTTCTGACGCTTTCTTTGTGGTATCTGACCAATAATGGATGATAGTAGGATCGATGCCATTTCCATATATTGTTCCATTAGGTAGAATATATTTTACAAGTTTTCTTCCACAATATATTTTTTCATCTCTGATAGTAAACTGTGTTTTGAACTTCTCTTGGGCCCTTAAAGAATATAAGCCGAGTGATGGTATTGTCAACATTAGATTGAGGAAATCCTCTGAATCTTTGATTTGCTCTGTAACTATTACCCATAACTCTAACGGCAACTGTGGCGGTTTTATTTCATTTTCTCTCTTTCTTTTTCTTGTTAACATTTTATTTTTCATTATTTTTTATTATTTTTTTGGAATTAACCTTATTTTAAGGGCTCTTAATGAGATTTATAACGACAATTTACTCACTCTAAAAATAATAAAAAATAAAAAATAATAATAAATAAAAATGTCAGAAAAAAGAAAAAGAGAACCAGAAAAATTAATAACACCAGAATTACCGTTAGAGTTATGGGATTTGGTAATGAAGCAATTAAAAACTCCAGTAGATTATTTGAATCTAACACTAGCAATACCTAAAGTTGGGTTGTATTCTTTATGTAATAGAACACAAGAACAAATGAAGGATATATTTACTAAACGACACAGTTATATTACTTCCTGTAATGAAATAATAAAATATATGTTACCAAATAAGAAATATCATCGAAGTGGCGATAACCCTGCTTATATTAGGCTGGATTCGAGGAAGATTACTAGGAATGTAATATATTATAAATATGGAGCAATACACAGAAACAAAGATGAACCCGCAGTGATTCGTCATCATGCGAATGGAAATCTGGAACAGGAAGCTTGGTACAAAAATGATGAATATTATAGATCTAATGGGTTACCTACGAGGATTGATTATTCGAAAACCGGGGCATCGAAATTAGAAAGATGGTTACACGGCCTGATGTTGCACAGAGAAACTAAGCCTGCTTATATTAAATATTATAGAAATGGAAGAATTAAGATAGAAGCGTGGTGGAAACATGGGAACAAATGTAGAGATGGCAAGGATCCTGCTTATATAGAATATTATCAATCTGGAGAAAAAAAGATAGAGAGGTGGTATAAAAATGGAGAAATTCATAGAGAAAATAGTCCTGCTGAAATTACTTATTATGTAAATGGAAAGGGAGAAAGTGAAAGCTGGTATAAGAATGGAATTCTACATAGTGACGGAAATGATGCTACGGTCAAACGTTATCATAAAAGCGGTAATAAATCATTGGAAGAATGGTATACAAATGGTGTATGTTGTAGGAAAGATAAACCCGCTTTTATTCATTATCAATACAATAAAGCAGTAAAATTGTGTTGGTATAACAAAAATGGTAAGCCACATAGAGAAGATGGACCAGCAATAATTAACTATTATCAAAATGGGAATAAAAAGGAGGAGTATTGGTATAAAGATAATAAGAGTCACAGAGAAGGTGGACCAGCATGGATTAAATATTATGAAAATGAGAATAAAATGATAGAGAGGTGGTATAAAGATGGTAAGAGATACAGAGAAGATGGACCAGCATCGATTTATTATTATGAAAATGGGAATAAAAAGGAAGAGTATTGGTATAAAGATTATAAGAAACACAGAGAAGATGGACCAGCCATTGTTAACTATTATAAAAACGGAAATCGGCAAGAAGAAACATGGTATAAAAATGATGAAGAATATAGTACAATTTATTATTACAATGATGGTCAGATGGAATTGTATGTCACTATTTATAAAAAAAAATAATAAAATAATAAAATAAAATGGAACAATTAAGCGGAATCGTGTTTGCTTTTGATGATCAAACAATCTACACTTTCTGATGTTTTGATTGATTTGGCAAGTTACATGGTTCTATATTGTCGAGAATTATATTATTACGAAAATGAACGACAGTGGTCTGCGAACTATCTCTCAAAGTGCGTTATACTCCCTTCAATAATATATTTGTTTATACGGTTTAGCTCATACGTATACAAAGAATGAGAAATAATTAATCAAATTTAACTATAAAGTGTTTCCTTAAAAACCATGGAAACATAAAAACACTAAATAAAAATGTTTAAACGAAAGATTGGACTCACAGAAAAAAAACACGAGAATAATTATTATGAACCCATTGGTGCACCACTAGCTACAACAGAAGCAGATCAGAATTGGCCTTCATTCGTGATAGCCCTTTTAATACTCTTACTAATAGCACTAGCAGCGATAGCATTATTCGCTATCCTCATTTTCTTCAAGATAGATTGGATCCACGAACTAAGTGACAGAGAAAGAGATGAATCCTGTGGATGTCGCTGCAACATAACATTTATTCGATCAGATGATGTGAACGGAGAAGAGCCGTTTATTATTCGAGAACCTGGACTCTACAAACTGGCCGAAGATATAGAACATAAAACAGGAAGACAACAACAACGGTTTGCTATTAAAATATCAGATCGGGCAGATAATGTTAAACTGGATTTCTGCGGTTATTGCTTGAGCCAGTCAAAATATTACGGTGTACCATCTGGCTATTCTCTCTTGCAAATTGGGGATTCAGATGATGACGATGGACCTTGCGATGTGGAAGTAACTGGTGGAAAAATAGGTCCTACTTCTGGTAGAGGAGTAAATGTTCAACGTGCAAACTCTCTAAATTTCAATAATATGCGCGTTATTGATACTTACACAGTAGGTATTCTGTTGAATCGATGCTTCAATGCACTTCTCTCACTTGTTAAAGTAATCAAAGTACAAGGTGGAGATGGTGGCACTGGAGTGGGAATTCGCATAGTGGGGGGTATGACTAACGACCTTGATAATGTTAACGTGGATCAAGTCGTGTCTCAGACAGTTGCCTCTGGTATTGCCATTGTAGATGGTTCTACATCTAACACAATTACAAACTCGAGAGTCACAAATATAGTAGCTCGACGTCAAGCAAACGGATATGCTATACGTGGTAACAGTAACAGCTTAGAGAATTGTGAAGCTTCCAAGATCCTAGTGGATATTGAAAAAAGACAGAGACATCAACGCTTGATTCGCCACAAGAACGTGTT